>JAABUI010000609.1_pt1 | contig 24897 bp, 31 predicted proteins | sample 5559111 | NCBI WGS metagenome assembly JAABUI01 (sample SAMN10711870, study PRJNA513365) | rock metagenome | isolation source: Antarctica rocks | place: Antarctica: Victoria Land, Buttleship Promontory
CCTTATTTGGAATGGGGACTTGTGGGTGCAAACAGCGACTATCGATCTATCATCACATTCTGCCTAGAAGTGTAATGAACTGATGATAGACAATCGCTTTCACAGGATTTCTGCCGGAACAGTGTATTTACAAACACAATGAATGAAGATTCCAGATTCGATATTGTTTGCTTGAGCCTCGAAACTCTCTTCCAGAGAATGTTCACGAATTAAGATCAGCTCCACAGATCCCAGTCCTCCACACGCATTACCACACATGCCGTTTAGAATTTCTGATGGATGTCAATCATCATCCTGAGCCTTTCTTTGCAGTCACCTTTCTTGGTCGAATATAGAGGAACTTTTCTAAATGTTTCTTCAATAAGGCCCACAGCCCAAGGATAATTTGTCTCCCTCGTTATCGCTAAAATCGATGGGAACGTGGACCCGCCAAAATCAATGAAATCAGCCAGCTACGCATTGCTCCAACCCTTGAACGGTAGGATTTGATTAAACCTCCCAGCTAGAAAATTGTTCAGGAATCTCTTTGGAGCAATTGCGTACGCCAAAGTTTCCTTGCTAATCCGATCGTTGGTCACTTATCGCCTGTGGGACTTTTCTCTCATTCCCATCTATTTTAGCGATACCGAGTCTCCTTCCAGTCTCATCATATCTCGCGTGCTGCTGTCACCATGTACGTAGTCCTCAATAGTTGGGCGAAATGACACAAAATATGAGGGATAGCATTCAGGGTTAGGGTTATTCGCCCCGTACGCCGATTTCTTAGCGCAGAACGTGTCGAGCGTGTGTATGATGAATTTCGTTCACTACAACATCAAACCACCACACACACCAGCTCTCCCCCCAGACCTCTCCTCACCTCAATCCAACGCCCATGCCCCCCTCGCCCCAATAACCCACTCTCCCACCTCACCACAACCCCCCAAAAATGTCCTCCCCCCCTCCCCCATCCTCCCCTCCATACCCCCTCCCCACCCTCTCACCCTCGCCCTCGTCCCCAGATGACCTGGACTCTCTCCCCGACTCCGCCTCCAGCGACGACATAGACGACTCCGATGACCGCGAGCTCGAAATCGAAGAATCCGACGCGGAAAAAGAATGGAAGGAGAGCGTACAGCAACTCGAATTGCTGCTGACGATATTCCTTGTGCCGTACGTGGGAAAATATTTTGGGCGGAAGTGTGCTTATTGGGGTGAGTCGATACTGTACTATGGATACGGGGACAGAGGAGTGGACTAGAGACGGAAAGCTAACGGGAAAAATAGGCTGGGCGAAATTCATGGAGTGGAAATATCCGGTCGAGGTCGTTGTCACGAGCAAGGCATCATTTAAAGCAGCGGGTGCTGTTGAGGCTGCTGCTTCGTTATGAAGAGATGGCCTCTATGCCATATTGGAGCTCAGTCATACAATCGGAATACACTTTGCCTTGGGGGAAGGCTGCCCAACCCAGGGCACAACACCAGTTCCCATATTTACAGCTTTCAAGCCACTTCAGAGGCGGCAATATATCAGATCACGTCACATCGGCTATCGGTGCAAAAGGCTATTGGTGCTACAGCATATTTGAAACCAGGTCACATTCGTCTCAGATTATGAGGCAACATAGCCTACGGTGCTTGGTCTCACAATCTTGGATTAAGCCTATCGCTTTAGCAAGCATGGCAATCACCAACTCCCGCCGTGGACGGAGGAGCAACAGTGCCACACCCAACCCATTGACGAATTCTTACACCACAAAACCAAAGGATGATAGGGAGAAACCCAGGGGCCACATGTGTCTGCCTCACTCGGGATTCGAAACTCATTAGATCGAGCAGAGCTTGATCAGCTTGAGGAGCGTGTGCATGTCAGACATGCCCCCCGAGGGGCTTAATGATATCCAGTCCAGTTGACTGCATGTGCAAATACCCTGCAGGCCAAGGTGTCAAGGAGTTGGTCGATTGGTCGTCGTGTCCGTTTTGTCCAAAATCAACGGAATTCTGCTGGAGCGAGCATGTGACGGAGCTTTCTGTACATACGTGGCTTAGAATGATAGAAATGCTATAGAAGCGACTCAACGTGAGAGGGTATCGGATGGAAATTGTTACAATGACCAGACAAAGGGTCAAGTTCCACGCCAGCCTCTGTGCTACATTTACTTTAGCGGAAGTGACATGGAAAATAGCGATGACCTTATGTAGCCAAATAACCCAAAAGTAGTGACGCGAGGATTGATCAAATATGTCATGACCGATGTTTTGACTTCAACATTCCGATCCACTCGGGCTCTTCCTAACGATAGCAAGCCCCAAAGATTCTCACATAATTCCGACGCGATCCTAGACTCCTTCAATAGATTGCGTGAATATATGAATCAAGTTGGAAAGGATTGAGTGGGGTCATGCTACTGTGCAACCAGTGAGACCATCGATGATTGAGAAGACAAGCATGAATTTAGTAATAGTGTCTTTCCATCAACCCTCAAAAGTGTGCAGCGATGGTTGAAGCGCGAGATATACAGAAGGCCGTTGAAAAGAAAATGAGAGTGGAGATGTACAGCCGCAAATGAGAAAGACGGATCCAGTGTACAGGCAGGCCAGATGTCAGATGCGTTCTCGGTATTTTCCCATGGAGTTCAATGCAACGATCCGAGCGTACGCCTGCATGAGATATACGATTTTGATACTCGAAACCTCCAGCACTGAAGGAATTCGAACAGACATCTGGGACCGAAGAAGGGTATCCACCATAAGCGCGGGAATGGTATACAAGTAGATCCCGGCGATACTGCCTTGGTCAAAAAAGCCAACCCCCAGAAGATGGCCAGATCCATGATGTGACCTCAGATAATTCCAGGGTTTTAGCAATCAACCCGGGTATAATCCGAGAGGTCCCAGATTGACTCGCGCGCAAGGTTTCCGACAAAAGGGAAACATCCGGGAACACAGGAGATTCATAGTCGCACTCCCGACGGTCTAAATGGTATCGTGCTTTACAAGCGCCCGAACAGATCAACATTCAACAACTCCATCTGGACAACCAGGAAGATTAATTCCACTGTCCTCGAAGGGCGGTCGTCATGAGGTTTGACTAGAACGTCGTTAGCTTATTAGCTCTGTGATATTCAAGTACGATGCCTGACCTTGTCGAAACGAAAGGGCAAATAGACAGGCCGTCAAATCCATAGCTAAGGTCCACTGAAGGTATGAGAGCAGGGCGGTAACTCTCACATCCGCTTTCTGGTTCTAGGGGCTCCGCATATGTGGCAGTTGGAGGCTTCAGCTTCGCCAGATCCTCAGCCAGAATGTGGACGCACTACACATGGTCAAGACTAGTCATAGACTTAGAGCTGTGACAGTACACATACCTTGATTTTCTTATTTTTGCAAACACCGCAAGCACCTCCTAGAACTCGGCGGACTGCGTTTGCATGGCGTTTACCTTCAGCTGACAGAGTCCGCTTCTTGCGAGTGGTGTGAACCCCGGGATCAGACAACGTACGCCGTGATACGCGATAATTGCTTGCACTTTCGTGCTTGGCACTATGGTTGGTATTCCTTGCGGCGCTACTAGGATGAAGCATTCTAGATTTCCCGAACGTTGGTGCCCCGAGATGGCTTGAAGATGCACTCGCTGCGCCTTTGAGGGAAGGTCTCCTCACGGGTGCACTGTTACTCGCCATTGCTGAGCTGGGTTCATCAGTGGCCTGTCTGGGTCCTCTTCTCCTTACTTCTGGATACATCTCTTGTCTCAAGGGAAACATTGAGTCATACGGAATATTGGAGCTTCCTAGGGTTCTGAAAGACCAATGATCCTGTCTAGGAGAACCCACTTGTTGGGAAGCGTCCCCAGACCGCAGACTCATTCCAAGAAGTGGAGAGGTTTGATTGCCAGGCTGGAATTGATTCACGGTATGGGTGATGCCCTTCGCATTAGCTCCAGCACCAGTCCAAACCATTGGATGGAGAAACGTCTGATGGGCAATTGCCTGAGGATTTGCGGATTCCACTGTCACTGTAGCACCATGGGCAATATTGGTCAAGGGCCAAGGACTATAGTAAGGATCATGATCTATTGCTCTAAATGGTGCCTCTGTTCCTACATATGCAGGGTTTGCAGTTGGTCCTTCAGAGAGTTGTGATGATAAGGACGACTGATATTGGCTAGATCGATAATCAGCCAGGGGGTAAGGGGAGTTTACTCCTGAACTTCCTGCCCAGTGCTGTGCTTGGAGATCCGTCCTATTTGGATAGTGAAATCCCGGACTCAATGAGACATGGTCCATCTCACCATTTGCCCGCGGACGAGTGGCATGGTATTCCATCATCGGGCTCAAATGGAGAGGTTGGTATTTGGCAAATTGGGAATTTTGCGGCCCACTCCGGTTCATCCTCCGGGTCAAGGTTCTGGAGTGCCTCCTTCAGTCTGGCCCAGGCGAAGGCGCCTTCTCAACTTTAGAAATGGTGAATTCTTCTGGAACATTGAGTGGCCCCTTGGTAAGGAGCCTAACCAAATAAATGAGGAGAACGCGGTTCAATCAGAGTATCTAATCACAGGTCGGGGAGTCCTGAACCCATAAGGGGACTTCGGTCAGTGTAGATTCGAGTGATTTTCCAAAAGAGATCTCAGCTTTGCCAGAAAGGATGCAAATGCGGCGCGCTGTTCAAAGGAGGTAATGTGACAAGACGTGAAGTGCGAGGTTGTTAGACTAGGAAACCTTGCTGTCTAGACTACTTGCAGGGTATGTCTTAAACAAAGTCAAAGGACATCTGGTCAGTCCCAGAGTATTAGTACTGTGGTCCCAAGGTTTATCCTGTGTTTGATATGGTAATCTGGCTTAGACCAGCTTTCAATCTGTTCATTGACTCGCCAATATCAAGAGTGGGGGATCAGTCGAGACGTACCTTTGGCATATGATCTGGAACGCTGGATGAGATTGACGAGGAATCTTTGGAGGTGTGGCAAAGATGTGTGCTTGCAGTATGAGAACAAAGAGCAAAGAGAATTGGGGTATCACATGAGATGGGACATGATATAGCGTCCCATCAGACCTGAGTCTCACCGAGAAGCCAGACAGTGGAGGGGGGTCTCGTTTCGCCAACGAGACACATGATCATACGGTATAGTAGACAGAAAGAAGGCAATCAGGCAAAAGCAAGCTAGTAAACTCCTGCGTCAGTCCTCTCAGTAGAATTATGAACGGTGGTGGTGGAACATCGTTCACAGAACGTCCCTGATTGGAGGCTGCAAAGCGGCCCAACGAACCCATCGTCCAAGCCCCCTGCTCACCGCGGTGAAGGTTGACCATTGAAAGGGAGTGGAAGTTGCAATAGCAAGTAGCCCCTCCAGTTCACCTTGCTATTGTGTCAATGGCAGTCGTACCGCAGCAGAATTACATGAATTTTTCCGGTGAAGCGGAAGGAGAATTGGCGGGCGGTGAGACCAGCACAGCGTCAACAATGTGTGGGAGCCCCAACGCCACACGCATGAGGGCGACAATGGAATGTGACATTACAGCTGGCCTGTACGGTCACATTCTCTTGTTGCAATTTGATGATTGAGCCACTTCGAGGATGGTTGAGTGGAGGTGAATATCAAAATCAAGCGGCAGGAGCAAAGGGCGAGCTTGGCATACGTCATTGTGCAGTAAAATCAGCTCTCCAGGCCATTCCACCAAGTCTTGTTGCGAGTGTGGGAAACCTAGCCTTTCATTGGCGACAATAGTGGACCTTCAGACTTACACTGCATATGCATCACTATTCTCCCAAGGAAGGTGTAAGATATGTGGTGTTGTGGACTTTCTCCCAAGCGACTAGCTAGGCCCATTTCCAAGGTACTTTTCTTGCTTGACCGCCTTGCTTTGCAGCCACCCTTAGGATGCCTCTTTTTCAGGATCACTTCTCGAACCCATGGTAGGATAGAGGAACGGAGTTGCAGGGGCAAGGCAGATCTTGAGGAAGCCAGAATTCATCTGAAGCAACAGTTCGATATCCGTATGCATGCTGTGGTAGTTTGTGATGCCTAGTCGTGACAGCAGAGATTCTTCATTATCGTATAGATTATATATTAAATTGTGATTGTGATCCGTCCCAGAATTTTGGAAATGTACAATGTCATGACAACGTAGCAAAGTCAAAAATGTTCTTCAACGTCGTCGCAATTCTTCACAGGCCCCGCCACGCACGATTCTAGTTCCAGGGTGAATCAGGAATAGGTCTCCGTCAGCCCGAGAATATCTGCGCTGGCATTTCAGACTTTGCCAGGCCCTAGATTCTCCGCGTCAGCCAATCCATCCCCACCGCGGTGGCAGCAATGATGTAACGCATGCTGCTCACCAGTGCTCTAGGCCTGAGACATGGCTGGCCCACCTTTCCTTATACCGCCCCGAATCGACGTGCTTCCACCACGGAGTCCCAACACAGAGAAGACAAGCGATCCCATGAACGCCGCGAATCCGAACCAGAGGAACGCCGTCACGGCTTGGGCTTCATGACACCTTTTGCTGGGATTGTCCGATCCGTTGGTGATTTTATTGCTTCGCACGTAATCCTGCTTTTGCGTTAGTCGTCCGAAGTGCCAATGCGCTCCACGATGCCGACTCACCCGGTCGCCGCAGCTGTGTACATTCAGATACGCCGCGAGCGCAATACCGCCAATGAGAAAGAAGAGCGTATTGAGAGCATCCGCCGCAACCATAAAGAACGGCGAGATGGCGAAATTCTCGTTGATGGTCGCGGCGATCAGGTAGAATAGAGAGAGCATGGCGAACACGGCGACGAACATTGTGTAGTTGATAATCGAGGGGTTTCCGCTTTTCGCATCAGCGATCATGTTGCCGACGAGGGCCATTATGAGGAAGGTCCAGAGGAACTGGTGCAGAGGTCAGCGCATGGCGGAGGGAAGCTTGCGACTCGGAATGCAGACCTGCAAGCCTCTTAGGCCGAGATTGATAAAGGACGCCATATGGTGAGAGTTACTGGTATAGAGGACTGGAGTATATATGGATATGGCGCAGCAGCTGGATACTTGCAATTATGGCAGGATGAAAGCTCGGTAGGAAAGGATGGTGTTGGGCGGGTGGTGGATTATAAACAGCAAATACGCGCTCAAGCTTCTTGCTCGGGAGGTTTCCGAGCCATACGTCAGCGGCAAAGTTGGCACATTTCTGACATTTCCGAAACAGGGATAATGGCATCATTGGAGAACGACTACACTAGCAAGTCTCGCTCGTGACTCCTCAAATCCAGGGCACCAAGCCTTCCCATCATGCGTCAATTTGAGTCTCGTCGTAGTCGTTCTTCTCCTTGTGCAATAGTTGCACGAGAAGCCTGCCATGCCTAAGCTGCATCAATTCCCGGCCGGCGGCATCCCTCGGAACGCGACGTCCTTGTCCTGTCATGCGCACTCACACGTTGTTTAGGGAAGCAAGTCCTTATTGCTCATCTTCGTCTCCACCAAAGTCGCCCGAGACCCCTCTCATGTAGTTCGCGTTTTGCTGCTCCATCGACAATGACTCCGTCGCCTTCAATTGTCGAGCTACCGCTACTGACCTGTTTGGCGCGTGGCCCATTATCAACATAGCGAAGAAGCAAAGTCATGACGAAGGCGCTCAATATCGAGAGACACAGGATTCCGACCATCACCAGTGTGCTTTTCCGATATTGTTTGCGTCCTGGAGCACTATCTGATACCCAGCCCTTGAAGAGAGCGTAGGTCGTCAATATAGAGCCAAGATTGCCAAGTCCAGACACCAGGGCCGAAGCAGCAGCCACTCCAACTTCACCATGGCGTGGCTGAAAGATCTCATTTGTCCATGTCATCGTGATTGGAACAGTGGGACCAAGTCCGAAGCCTACCATCAGCAGGCCACCATACCGTGGCCAGGGATTCGCCTCGCTGCCGGCGTAAGTCGTTAAAAGAAGACCTGCAATCTGAATGCAGACCGGCACGCTGAAGAACAGTGCTCGGTGATGATGAAAGCGGTCAGAGATGGGCGTGACCAAGAGAATTGCGATGAGGTCCATCTATATTATGTCAACTCGTAATCTCCCAAACATGAATTTAATGCTGGAGACCCACAATCCAGATTGGCGCAGTGAGCAAGCTGAGGTCAATGCTAGTCAACTTGCTGTTGGTGGCCTGAATAATGACTGAAGCGTAATTTTGCACGCCTATGCCGACGCCAACAACTCCGAAATACATAAGGAGCAATGGCCATAGCCGCCAGTCGATGAGTACATGCAGAAGATCTTTGAGATTCCAACGATGACGATGATAAACTCGAGTCAGGTCTTCGTAATGAATCAAAGCATCCTCACCGGTCAACGCAGGCTTGCTTTGTGGGATATACTTATGCCAGCCAGTGCGAGTCGGTTGCTCGCCTGGCGGCAAAGGTCGATCTGGGAGCCACCAAAGCAGGCTTATACCGACCAGTATACCGACCAATCCGTACAGCAAGAACATCCATTGAAATCCAACGAGACCGCCGAGGCCGTCCATCTTTTGAAATCCAGCAGAAACGAGGCCCACAACAGCAGCCGAGACCTGAGCCGCCGTGAAGTATTGGCCGATCCGTTTGCCAGTCCGAGAAGGAGGATAGAACAAAGTCAGGTAGTAAGCCATCCCGGGCCACATACCAGCGATGACAATACCAAGCAGTAATCGAAGCAAGCTACAATATCTGTCAGCTTTCGCGGACGGATCATTCGTCGCGCGTCTCACTATAGACTCCATGCAGCTTTCATCGCAGCCATGCAACTCCCAATAATCCCCACACCAATCACTATGCGACTCATCCACACACGAGGACTGAGTCTGGTCATGATGAGGTTGGAGGGAAAGTCAAAGATGACATAGCAGACATAGAACAATGCAAGACCCGTCGAAATCTCTTTGGGGGTCAAATGCAGTACTTCTGCCAAATCGTGATGTTGCGATTCGTTCATTGTCTGTGAGAGACCGACGTTCGAGCGAATGGCCGAGCAGACGAAATACAGAGTCCAAAAAGCTGATGAGAACAATTCAGGTCCTTGATATCAAGCAACCCGCAGCAGAGCGCATACCTGGTATAATGCGGAAATCCAGTTTTCTGATTGACACAGACATTTCAACATCATTTCCATCACTCTTGTGCCTAGCTTACCTGTATACCCGCTCAACCTTTTCGAGATCCGTCAGGCCGGCTCGTTCAACTGCTGGACTTACCCCACCACGGTCCTCATATGCTGGCTCAGAGGGCAGCTGGCCCATCGCGGGTCCTTTTTCGTCCATGTTCTCACGGATTCACTCGTCTCGTCACGAAAAGGGCAGACTCCTTTTTAATAAGGGAAGACTGTTTTCTCGCAAAGGAAACAGTAGGAAATGAGATCAATTCTGCCGTGTAGGAGATACTTTGCCCTCTGCTAGCTACTGCAACCTACGCAGAAGAGCCAATGGATTTTGAGCAAAAGTTCACCGCCGTGGCAAATAGACGCAGAAATGATTGACTTTGGCGGGGAACTAGCCATGACGAATTTCGCACCAATGAACGGTTGCTAGTCCAACCCTCAAATCTATGATGGCCGGTCGTCGCGTAGCGAGAAATAGAGAGCAAGGACGACTTTCTCAGACCTCAATGAAAATGTTTATGTTGCAGTAGGAGGCTGATAGAGTAGCTGGCGGCAGGGCAGCATCGACTGGTAGAATACTTCATCTATTGTCTTTGTCGGTGCGCGACCTCGGTTGCAATTGCGGCAGGAATAGCCGAATCGCTCCAATCGTCATTGACTTGCCATCATGAATTTCTCCATCGACTCCACCGTATGAGCAAAACTCCCATATGTTCGCTCGGACGTTGCAGAGGTCATTGGTCCAACCAGTGAAACTCGCGAAACGAAGATGGGTGGCAACGCTCGGGGCCAACCCCCATGTCGTAGGCTTAAAACTCCAATCCAGCAGACTCCATTTGACCACCACATAGTACATTCTCCCAGACGACCGGTCAATAAACGGGCACATACTGTCCCTCCTATCCCATTCTCCACCAAAGCCAGAGCTCGCCATTGGGATCACAGCCAGCCTTCCCCCAACGCCCGGTTCCTTTTCTGAAAACCACAAGTTTCTTGACATTCTTCAGTCGGTCATTGCGGAAAATGCGAACCAGGATCCATATGTAATATCTCAAGCGCAGGCAATGGCCTCAACGTCTGGATCGAGCTTGGGATCAGGCGGGGCATTCTTCCCAAATCAACGACAGAAGAGGCGGAGCACATCGTACGGGGGCGGAGGCGGGACTGGTGGAGACGGCGCGGGTGGAGCCAGCAGTCAAGGTGGTGCAGGGGGAGCTGGCAGAGGAGGATACATCCATGTTTATGACGAGCGACATCCTCCCGACTATGGGCGCATTCCAGATCCGGAGGACATATTCGGCAGTCTGGAGGTTGACGGGCTAGGAAACTTTGTTGATGGGCACGGGAGGTATCAAAGATCAGGAAGTTACAGAGTAGTCACGCGAGACGGCTTGTAAGTTGGGATCCTCCCTTGGGAATCCAATTATTGATCACAATCAGTCTCGGTCTGAGCCCTTTTCTAAGGCAGAAGTTGGTGGACAGACTGAAGCAAGAGGACGCCAGCCTGAGGTCTTAAGAAGATATGGGGGGTGATATGACTACGTCTTTGGGCCGGCATGCAGGCTGAAGGGTATTTCATGGATAGACACGGATAATAAGACAGGCTGAAACCTCGACATTGTCCTGCAGCCACTCAAGAGCCAGGGGAAAGAGAGCGAAAGTATCCGGTTATCTTGTCAAATTACTAAAGGTTCTGCGACTCGCCCTCATCGACCGCTTCGGCAGAAACAAGGGGAAATGAGGATTACCATTCTCTCAGCAGCCCTTGAATTGGAGAACGGCGGGTACAGAGGAGCTACAAGTACGTTGTAACTAGTCTAGCGGTATCTAGTTTCCAGATCTCTGGAGGAAGACGTGGCTAGGTAGGAGGCGACAACATGTTAGCATAGCAGAGAGATCCGCAGAATCTATTTAATTGTGCAGTTAATAGGCGACAATGGCAAGTCATTCAAAATGTCAAGATCATAATGAAATGTGAATGAATGTGAAATTTGTGCGCCTCAATGATATGCTTTTGCAGTGTTTTCGTCCGGTCTTCCTCGACAACATCAATGTCCTATGTAAGCGGACACTGCCGTCATTTTTGGGTCTAGCTCGACAACTCCCAATGTTTCCCCCACACCTCTAGCACTCGACCACACTCCCCGAACACGCTCAAACTTTGGAAGTAGACGTGTCGGATAGTGTTCCAGCTACTCCCTGACTATGATAAGCCAATCCGGGCGGGTTCGAATTGGAGAGTGATCTTCAGCTGCATCTCCTCATTCTCACATGATCAACCTTTCCACAATCTTTCCACAGCCGCCAACACAGAACTTAGAGATCCTTGCAGCCATTGAAGATAGCGACGTCTTCTAGCAGTACATATTATCATTGACTGAGAGACCTGGTGGAGGTAATGGTATAGGTTCAAAGCTAGAATCTGAACAAGCACGAGCAGGATTTTGACGACGCCATTGCGACCAGCGCAAAGCAACATACATGCAAACATAGAACTTCATCGACTTCATCATGGCCTCCGCCCTCGACGATGAAGAGCTTTCCATGTCGCTGTCAGGATCTGCAGCAGAGCGTCGAAACCAACAACCCGCTCCTGCCAGACCCAGCAATGCAGCGGCCTCCAACGGAGCCAGCCCAGCGGCCCGGCTACCAAACGATAGACGCACTGCGCAGAGAATAGGACTGTATGATGTCAAGAGAACACTGGGCGAAGGATCATTTGGGAAGGTGAAGCTGGCGACTCATCGTGTGAGTGGCCAAGAAGTGGCTCTCAAGATCATTTCGCGAAAGAAGTTGATATCCAAAGACATGGCTGGACGAGTAGAGAGAGAGATACAATACCTGCAGCTGCTTAGACACCCTCACATCATCAAGCTGTACACTGTCATCACAACGCCCACAGACATCATCATGGTGCTTGAATACGCAGGAGGAGAGCTCTTCGACTATCTTGTCAAGCATGGAAAGATGCCAGAAATCAAGGCTCGTCGCTTCTTCCAACAGATAGTCTGTGCAGTGGAATACTGCCATCGCCACAAGATCGTACACCGAGATCTGAAGCCCGAGAACCTACTGCTAGATACAGAACTCAACGTCAAAATCGCTGATTTTGGGTTGAGCAACATCATGACTGACGGTAATTTTTTGAAAACCAGCTGCGGCAGCCCGAATTATGCCGCTCCCGAAGTCATCTCTGGCAAGCTGTATGCGGGACCCGAGGTCGACGTCTGGAGCTGTGGTGTCATCCTGTATGTTTTACTGGTTGGCCGTCTTCCATTCGATGACGAGTACATACCTGCCTTGTTTAAGAAGATATCTTCTGGAACTTACTCGACGCCGCCTTTCGTCTCGTCAGGGGCTAGACACATCATCCATAAGATGCTGAAAGTGAGCCCAATTCAGCGCATCACCATCCAAGAGATCCGTCAAGACCCGTGGTTCAACGAGGATCTTGCGGACTACCTGAAGCAGCCAGTCGAAGAGTTCTTCGATACTGGGGTTGATCCAAATAAAGCAATTGACCCTCGGAAATTAGCGCCGAACAAAGCTCCTGAGGAGCAGGAACAAATTCACGAATCCGTGATCGGGAAATTAGGAAAGACCATGGGTTATGCCAAGGGTGACGTGCAAGATGCTCTAGGAAAGGACGAGCCCAACGCGATCAAGGACGCATATATGATTGTGAGAGAAAATCAGATTATGCAAACAAATCGTAAGTCAAATCTTTCCGCAATGAAAGCTCCTTCCGTGGAAAATTTTAGATCCCCAAGGGTGTTGGGATTCCGTTGCTACTTCATGTTGATATTGGGCGATACGCTAATCGCAAGCTTCATCAGCAAAACTCGCTGCCACGCAAAATCTCGGCTACCTAGCAACCTCACCACCACCTTGGAACGCGAGCATGCCGCCAACTTCGCAGATGATGACTTCGCCTTTGGCTGAAGCTGCTCATTCGCACGTCGATAGCCTCACGGCCAGCAACCAAGGCCAGCAACTCCACGAAGCTCAGGCCCAACCAAACAACGTTCCTGAAGTAACCGAACGCGTCGTAGCACCCAGCCAGCGACCTCAGCCCACTCTCTCTCGCGAGGAGCAACCGGAGAAAGAATATGTCAGTAAGATCGGCATTCTAACCACAAGCTTACCAATGTACCACAATCAGATCATGAAAGCGAAGAAGGAAGACGAGGAGCGTAGGCGTGCAGAGGCGGAAGGCGAGCCCCTTGAGCCACGCGAGGCGGAAATGCTTTCAAAGATGTCCCTTGAGGTGGGAAGCGACTATCAGACGAGCGAACAGCAAGCGGAGACTCTTCGTCGTCTAAAGCCTCATTCCCGCTCTACAGTCCATATCCAACACATCCTCTCCACTGCCTCCAAAGATTCGGAGGAGGCCGCAGCGCACGCTGCCAAGCCAAAGACTAAAAACACCAAATGGCAATTCGGCATACGAAGCAAGAACGAGCCCGTAGATGCTGTCAAATGTCTCTACAAAGCCTTGAAAGCTATGGGTGATTGTCAGTGGCATGTTCCGCCTCCTAAGAGCAGTGCACCCGACACGGATAGTCATGACGGAGGCCCTTTTCCAGTCAACGTTGCTGGAGCCACCCATCTTTCATCTGGAGCTCCAAATCTTTCTGAGAGCCCCGAGAAAGATCGTCACCACGCCCCAGACGCTCACCGCACGGCTGACCCTGATCCAACACCAATTGCGGCTGACGGACCCAGCAAGCCTCGTCCTGCTGCCCCCAAATCAGCTTACTTCCCGGATGACTCTGATAGTGAGAATGACAGCGACATCGATATTGACAATCCTCCTCCCGGCTACTTTCCTAAAGACCCTTGGTGCATCCATGTGAGGTGGGAGAAAACAGGCATGGGTCCAATTGGGAGTGTCAATTCCAACTCCGCTCAAAGCAGCCATGTTGACCTCAGCAGCCCTGATGGATCAGCCCGTCGCGACAGCATCGCCCTCGGAAGCTTGAGCTCAGCAGCTGGATCGGCTACTAGTGTGACTGGAGGCGTAGAGCCCCTTACTCACAACTTCGACAACACTGCTTGCTTCGTCTACATGGACCTGCAAATCTACACCATTGAAGTGGACAACTATCTGGTAGACTTCAAGCTCGCTGGGTATGAGTCAATCATCGGAAGCAAGGAGGTTGTCAACAAGAAAGGCGAGACTATCACTGAGTACATTGGGTCCGGCGTTAAATTCCACGACAAGGACGTCACCAGCCCTCAGCCTTTCCTCGACCTCGCCAATAGGCTTGTGATCCATCTGGCAAACAAGAACTGACGGCTAGTCTCTACGGAACATATCACGAGCATGAAGGGCTTGGAACCTTCTAAGCTCCATTGCATCATTACGGAATGAAAAATGGAAAATGGAATCACGATTAAGCGATAGGCGCTGGAGGTTTTCAGCATCAGACATAGAGCGTCAACTTTTCACGAATGAGAGATACCACGATCGCATAGCAGAATTCGATCAGCGCGGAGGCAGTTTGCGGAGGATACCACACGATAGGTAAATGACCATCCTCCAGCAGCGATTCATGTATTCTAAAAATCAATTCATTGACCAAATCACGCAATGGGGTATCTAAAGCTAACATCCTGCGCACTGGAGACCTTTGAATCTGTCTCATGCCCCTCCCAAGATCCTCTGATTGCTCTGCTCAGAAAACTGCTCCTTGGGGGGTAGACTTCCCCAGCTGAAATACCGCTCTAATCGTAGAACAGCACCATATTCCGCGCCAGAGATAGATCTGGGAAGCTAATGGCAGCGAACAGGTCGCAAGCTTCAACGTCTCACTAGCATCTGTCCCCCATAATGCTTCTTGATCTGAGTTCTCACTTATCTTTTCATCCTCCCCTCCCCTTCCTCTTCCTCCCAACCCCACTCGCCCTCTCCTCCTCCCCATCCAACCAATCCAACACCTCCCGCCCGTTCCCTTCAATCCGTCTCCTCTTCGGCAACTGCGTCACCACATCCTCAACTCTCACAACTCCACCCCCACCCCCAATCCTCGTCATCCCATTCTCTACCACAATCTCATCTCCCCTCCCCCTCTCCCCCTCCCTCCACCTCCCCACAACCCCCTCCTCCTCCCGATTTTCCATCCGATGAAAACTAGCATGATGCCCGCATCCATCGCACTCGAAGCTCGTGGATGCTTTGAGCGGGTGGATCATGAAGCGGTGGCAGGCGCAGGTGGAGACGAGGGAGGTTTTGAGGGAGCAGGGGCCGCGGGGGGGAGTGTAGGACATCTGTTGGGGAGGGAGTGGAGTTAGTTGGGGGTATTATGGGGGGGAAGAGGAGGGGAATGGGGAGAGGGGGGGAGGGGGAAACGGACTTGGGACCAGATTGAGGGGGGGACGTGGGTCGTTGTTGCTGCCATGGTTGGTGGGGGGTGGATTTGTGTGTTTGTATTTGTTTTCGAATGGGTGGAGGATTAGATGGAGGGTTGGTGGTTGTTTGAGGTGCCTGTAATGGCTTGGTACCTCAAGTGTTTGATGATGAACATCAGGATTCAGTGGATGATGGTCTGGCCATGACACGTCTGAACCCGGAAAGCATGTTGTAATGTTCAAGAACCAAGATGTTTACTTCCTGGCTGTGATGTTGTATGGTCAAGATGTGCTTGCATAATTGATATACAGGGAAGGTTTGCCGAGAATGACTAGAATAATAATCAAGCATTTCCACACACCTTATTTTTGGCAACTCAGACTTCTCCTCTAGTAGACCAAAGCCCACCGATAATGATTAAGGAAAATCTCTGTCCCAATTCTTACTCGACCTGTCCCCACTTCAAGCGAAGAGATACGTCTGAGGATACATGCGATGTTCTCCAGCGTTGGAACTACTTCATAGTAAAGGTGAAATGATTCCAATGCGTGATGGTTCCATACGGGAGCTCTTTATGGGGTCAAACGCAAGCAGTTCTCAGGTTCAGATAAGTTGATTATGAGCCGACAGCAAGGGTTGTCGTTCAATATTTACGATCACATCGATTGAGCTCTTGGTCTTCAATGACATAAGGCGAGCAGAACATTCGGCTTCTGGTAGAGAGTTATTGCTTCCTCAAGCTTCTGTTTAGGTAATTCTTGCTAGAAGTTCAATCGCTCGACGGCCTTGCAGAATGCTTAGCAATACAATCAGTCTTTGGCCGAGCCTGATCCCAAACTCCAGTGCCACAAGCTCCCTGTCTTCTTCAACCCTCATATCCGCATGCGGTCTATCTCGCATGATATGCGCGCCAAAGGAGGGATGTAAGCTTTAGCAGAATGAAAGATCTTTGTTGACGGACTGACCTTGATGATTCCCTTGCAACAAAGTTGAGTAGGCTTGTGCCTCTTCAAAGGCGAATAGCACGGTTGAACGTAGCGTCTTTGAATTCTCGATTCTTTGTACTTTGCCACACTCGACACCCAGATACCCTCCAGGCAGGTTCCCTAAAGAAGGTCGTTCCAAGTTTGACCCTCTAAGTGGATGGCAACAACGAACCTGGTGCTTTAGGCATTTGCGGCATCCTTTGCACAAGACTTGCAGACCTGGGAGACATCAACTATCCATGCTTTAAAACGGTCTCTAGTGAAAGCTGTCCATGCATCTATCCTACCCCATGTGCTGCCGTAGAATGTTGAATCTCAAGAAGGTGGTAATGCTTGCAGTGTCCAAATTCCAGTAAACCATTTGCTCTGCCTGAAAATTTTTCCTGCTCGGCTCATTGTGTTTTACCTTGCCCATCTCCTGCACTAGATGCTAAGGAAACATCGGCCAGATATACGTAACACATCTAAGCATCATGATGACATTAATGCATGAAGTTGATAGCCTCAGAGAAATCTGCAAAGTTTTTTCTGTCGAGATAGTAAGTGTCGATCCCCAGAAATGCAGGTCAGTTGTGGTATATATATTAGAGTAACACGTACATATCAATCGGTAATGGCTCTAATGGCGCAGTGGTAGACAAGCTATCATTCGTAATTGACCAAGATAACAATCTCGCTGCATCATCCCGTTGGGTTGACCTGGGGTTAGCGTCTTGCTGTATCAATGGTGAATGATACCATCAATCACTCCCTATTACTGAGCAACATCCCGGGGTTCCGGATTCGATTCCGGGTTGAGGCTTTCGAGTTTCCACCTGGGGATGAGTAGGGCTGATGAAAAACAAACAGTCGCGAACATCTTTTTGCCTTTTGTCTGTTACTAGTTTCTATCTTTTGCTCAGACTGCCAACTCACAGCAGCGAGTAATCTTCGAGTAGTCAATTGAAAGATGTTCTTAAGGGGCTCTAAAATAGTCTCGTCCTGTCGATGAAGCAAGTTTGGGCCCACAAAGGCGCTGGTTGACGATATATATATTGAAACAATCAAAACCCATAAATCGGTAATGGCTCTGGTAGCTCAGTGGTAGACAGACTATCTTTCGTAATTGACCAAGACAATAACCCTGCTGCATTATACCTTAAAGGGTGTAACCTAGGATTAGCGTCTTGCTGTATCAATGGTGATTGGTGGCATCAACCACTAGCTAATACTGAGCAACATCCCGGGGTTCCGGGTTCGATTCTGGGTTCAGGCAGATTTGATAATTCAAATTTCGACCCGGGGATGACGTAGTGTGCTGATGGTTAATTCCAGTTTCCGTTGTGTCGGGACAGTCGCGAACATCTTTTTGTCTTTTGCTCTCATTTTCTATTTTTTGCTTACACATACCACCATTCTTCCAAGACCGCCATCCCATCAAAACGATCGATCTTCGAATGACTACTTGGACTCATTGAGCTCGTTCTCGTAAGATCTTCTGAGGACGATTCTCTTGCCCCCACATATGCGAGAGTATGGGGTATTGGTACCTCATAGTCAATCACTTCACAAATAGGCTGGCTGTATCAAAGAAACGCATGCTGTCGATCGAATATTAATGTATCATGATTTTCTTAATACGTACAATGTGTCCAAGCCGGACTGATGCCAGTTCAATGATAGTTTATAAGTACTCAACACCCGCACGCATCCAGCGTACTACACACAAGCATGGTCGAGCCCCGAAGACCTGGCTGTTCACCATCAACTCCCAGCACGTATCACCAAGAGCGAATACACTGTGTTTGCTCTGCGTAAAGCAGCACGAAGGTCGATGCAAAGAGTCTCTGCCGATAGAGTGAAATAGCTCCAAGGGTGAAGAGCAAAGCAAGCCCACGACATGGTTTCGGATATCCTCTAGACTCTCTGCGAGTGCATATAAGAAGTCTGAGATACCCTTTCTGTTTTCCTAGCCCTTTTAGTGTTAATTGTGGCTGAGGAGACTTTGCGTAATAGAGAATTGATGTTGGAAGATTGTGTCGTAGTTCCAGATCACGTGACTTGGGTCTTACGAAATGAAATGCTTGGCATGCTCGGGCACTTTGCCTAACACATAAACTATCACCGATAGATGCAAGAGAAACTGAATCTATGAAGTTGCTGAACGTGGAACCTGCCCTGGAATCATGAGATGAAGACTTTTCGAAGGATGGCCTCAACTTTATCAATACAAATTGGTAGTCAAGTGAATGGCACTCGTGGTCAATATCTTATTTCGGAGCAACTGCATCGAAACATATGGCGGGCATTGTACGAATTTCTAACTTCCTAGCCACGTTTCTCGCTTGTTCTGACTGCTCTCAGAGACCAGCAGAAGCAGCAAAATGTCGTTATTAAAATGGCGCCAGACTTTCTCTTCTCGAACGAGCGTCAAACGTTTCCAGTCCGTCCCGTCTCTTCGCCATCTAGTCGACGAGGTCCGGGATCCCCCCTTGCTAGTCTTGGAGCATTTTGATAGCGACCTGTTGACCGTATCCGAGACCAAAGGACTCAAATCTCCAGAAGTGAAGCATGTTACGAGGGCTGTTTTGCAAGCGCTAGCAGCTTTACACGAGGAAGGAATTGTTCATACGGGTGCGTGAGAGATTATGGCTATATTATCACCCTGACTTCTGGCTCTGGATGTAAAACCTGATAACATACTGGTCAACTATGGCGAAGGTGAAAGCCGCTTCAGTGGTATCAAATTGGCAGATTGCGGAGATAGTACACATGTTGACTCCGTTGTCGAAGAACATGTCATCGGGGCCACTATCTTTCGGAGCCCTGAAGCGATGCTCAATCTCATCTGGGGCCCAGCTACAGACATTTGGTCCTTGGGAGCTACGGTAAGATCTCTCCTTACGATACTGCTAGATGCGTCCTGTTTTGCTAACTTCAAGAAGCTTATAAGCCTGATATATGGAGAAAATTGGCATATTTTCAAGCCCCCGGGCGTCGATCCGACAGACTCAACATATGCTTCCGAGGTAGTACGACGGCATGATCATTTTTTTGGACCTTTTCCACTAAGCTACACAAGCCTTGCGGATGAAGAGAGACTTGAGCTGCTTACGATTATCACGGAGTCAGCAGAGAAGGTGACACCTTTCAAGCTGGCCTCTTCTCAAGAAATCGCAAACGAGGATCGGGATTTCATCTGCAAGTTGATGCAGCTGGACCCAAGAGACAGGCCATCCGCCAAGGCACTGCTGCAGGATACGTGGCTCCAAGAGGGCACAGCAGATTCTGAATGAGTCATAATCCCGCCAACAAGCCTAAGGTATCGAACACACGCATCCGTGGTTAGTGGATTGATGCCTACGGTGAACTAGACGCTCGGCCCGCGAACGCTCTTAGGCAAGGGTCTAGACCAGCAACACTTCAGCATTGCGTTACTGCGATCCCTTCGAACGTGCTGATTTGTATGCAGCTTGTAACGGGCTGTTTCATGCGCCGTGAGATAAGACACAAAGGGTCTGCCACCAGTCTGTTATGGGACTCGTGATTGAACGCGCAATCGTTCGATTACATTAGAATTCCCACTCATCCCTGTCCAAAAGGATTCAAGGCAGGATCTACTGCATGATTGCCTACGCTATCAGTCAATACGAATGATGAGTTTGACGCATAAATCCAAGATAACATGGGTTTTGCTCCAGGTTTCCATGTATAAAAGCCAGATTGGACACTGGAGTCTCAGGGCTCAGCCGAATTTCCTGCAAATCTTGGAGCAAGATCAGATTACCAGGATTCCCGACAGACTGTCTGGCATTGCACTTATTGTAATCGCGGAATCGAACGCAAAGAACCTCCCATCAGTTGATTAAAGCTCGGGAGCCTCTGCGCCGTCCTGTCATGTCAAGCAATAAGATTGTCTAGAGAGTTGACCTCAAGAAAACAGTCACAAAGGGCAGTCAAGTTGTGAAACTTTCCGCAGCAACAGTTACCGAACGCTGGACAAGGCCGGCATTCGCCGCGCAAGCCAATACAAATGGTTTTGCCAATGCTGTACAGGACAGGAAGAAACCTCTGCCAGAAGGGACTACGGAGGTCGTCATGAGGTAAGATTTTCCCGTTTATTCTCAGTACCCGTGCGCTCACAGATATTGCGAACATAGGGAGGGCGATCATACAAGTGACAAAGATAAGCGTGACCATTACAGTGGGGTGTGCTATGATGAGAAGGGAAACCCAATTGGAACAGAGCATTTTCCACGAAAGCCGTGAGGTCATGCAGGGACTAGCATCTGAGATCTTGAGGAAAGATTGGCGAGGCTACCAAGGCAGACCTAGTTACCTGTTTCGCGCTCTCATTTTTGTTTCATCGGGATTTTGTCGGAACCTCAATAGTTTTTCTTATCATTGCGTATCCAAAGCTTCGAATTAGGAAACCCCTGAGAGGTTTTTTGCCCCATGAAGTAGCTTTGGCGCAATGCGGTACATGCAAGTGAGGACTTTCATAAAGGAATTTGCGTGCTCATAGAGCTTAATATCAAGCATGTCATTGAGTTTAGGCAATTGGAGGAATAGCCAGGAAGAAATTCTGACAGAGACTACTGAGCTACCTCTAATTGGGGATCTACTGCAAAGTGTGGGGCCAGAAATAAGGCAGGTAGAGCAGAGTTAAAGGACCTGAACCAGGAAACCCAACTTTCCTTGTTGGGGGGGGGAGGATGGAGACCGGGCTATGGGCTGATTTCTCGAATTTGGAGGTAATACTGCTGTCTGGAGGTATATGATCTCGTGCATTTCCACCTAGTTGTCCGGTAGAGCAGATCAAGAGCCTGTGTCACAACACATGGGGTTGTTAGCCGTTCTATGAGTACGACAAGGTAGCCAATCATCTCTCAGATGCTATTAGAAGTGGTCCTCGTGGTGTGGTCGTCCACTTTTAAATCTTGACGTAACTAATACATTGACGCGTTCACAAGCCGCAGCAACATGTAAGTAGAAAGACAAGAGCAATTCTAAAACGAGACGAGAGTTTGATCTAAAGGAACCTCCAAAGTCTCAAGAATGACGTTCAAATGTCCAAGAAATTACAAGAGAGAAAGCAAGAACCCACATTATGAGTGCCTCCCAACTCTCAGTCAATCACTTGCCTTTTCTGAGCCTCCCCTCGTTGTTCACTAAATTTCTATAAAATAATCTCATCCTATCTGACATTGCCCTCCTTGATCTGCTTTTTTAGGACCTCCTAGCAAATCACGTTCCTCTCCTTTGGCGGAGGAGGAAACAGCGATCATCCCGGGCTGTATGTACCACTTTATGGATATTGACTCAAGTCCACCACAGCAGATTGATTAAAATCATTCTTGGTCCTGAACATAACCTCGTACACAATCGTCGTCATGGGCTGGAGGACAATGCGCCACGACGGTCTTTGACCTCGCGATGCATAGTGGGAAAGTAAAATACAGGAGGTTTGCACATCTGTCCTTCGAAGGTTGAAATTAGCAAGCCGCTGAGGTGGAAAGAACGTTATTCTGAAGACATGACTGATACGAGAATGAGAACAAAGATGGAAAGATGGTATCTCAGCCGGGAACACAGGCGGAAGAAGCGTATTTGCAAAGAACAGTGCTCGAGATCGTTCAATGCAGGTTGTTCACCGAGGCCCAAAAGAGTCCATCTCGCTCGGTCACTAGCCTTGACGTCCCAATCTGCGACCATGAGACTAGACTATCACCCGTTGCAGGACACCAGGATGTAGTAGCGACGTAGCTCACAGCTGCCGTGCCTGTTCATACATGGGAGATCCTGTACCCTCGATGATGTAACTATCCACGATTTCTAAAATTGGAAGTTCTGCGAGACGTTCGAGGATATGGTGCAGAGTTGGGAGTTCCTGGGGACTATGATCGACGACGTTCAGCGCCGAGTCCACACAGGTCTTCCTTCTTGTCGCGCCAGGTTGATTGAAGTCCTTTCTTGAGAGGCAGATGATTGAGTCAGGCGCAGGTTGAGCACCAGCACCCATGCCTGGGAAGTAGCGATGGGTAAGAACAGCCGGATCAGGGACTAGTTCCTTCTCCGTGACCTCTTCTATATCCCTGAATTCCATCTTGCAGATAGCCCAATTGTTCCAAAGGGCTGTTATCTCGCGTCGGTCACCAAGGCTCCAGGTGTCAAAATTGCAGAAGACCATTGGTAGACCGGGGTTCTCTCTACCTCTGGCTAGAACGTCGGGTGAGTCTACGAAGGAGACTACGAGAAAAGCGCTGTCCGGAAATGAACCGGCCTTTTGCTCTTTACCTTGAACGGAATGGATATAAAAAGCGAGTTCGTTATAGCTTTGCCTTGCAAGCCACCCGACGTTTGAATGTTGAGTATGGGTAAAGCTCGCCAGCGCCACACTACCAACAGATGCGAAAGTTACGCTAGCACTTGGCAGAAGGTTTTGAAGCAGAGTCCTGGATGTTTTGAATTTGATTGTCGAGGAGATGTGAGTTGCGCCATCTACAACCTGCTCTGAAAGTTTCTGATCAAACCTCGGCATTGGCCCAAAAGAGATAGGCATGCTCCAGAAGGCAGGGGCCTTCCCATACTCGTGCTCTCGCAGCTTCTGTGCTGAATGATCGAACTCGTCGTGCCCAAAGATGTAAGGGAAGAATTTTTTAGCCATCAACTCTCGGTTCAGCTTTGCGTCTTCGTTTCCGGCCTCGAGATCACGGCCTAGGAGCCGCGAAAAGGAATGAAGTTCTTCGGCGCGGCTCTTACGGCATTCTTCGTACAGTTTCAGTCGTTCTGGAACATCGCTTTCTCGGACACCATAACCGAAGAGTGTCGTAATGGATGCGGCATCCTCAAGAGCACAGGCTGCCCCCTGACCAATATGAGGCAGAAAGGGGAGAGCTGCGTCACCTACTAAGCCAAGTTTTCCCTTCTGCCGTATTGGTGGGGGATCCATATCAAGCAGCTGCCATAGCCTAACAGAGGAAGGCTCCGCCATATCCAACAAAGATACCAAGCGTGGATCGAAGTCTTTAAATATTTCCATCATGCGAGACTTATTATGGTGAACGTCCTGTAGATCTCCGAATGCATCGTTGGTGTTGGAGGTTTCTGAAAGCGAATCCGGGTGCATGCATACGAAGTTGAGAAGCCGGTTGAAGTGCGTCGTATACAGCCACACTCTTCTATCGCGTGCATCAGAACGAAGCAGAAGCAAGATAGACAAGGAAGAAAGACCTATCTGCGCCGTACCATATCGAAAATTCCCCATCTCTTTGAATTATGTCTCCTAGCTTAGGGTCATTCAGGGCCTTTTCTCGGTCTACCAAAAAGCGGTAGGCGCTTTTGCCAGACGGGAACGGCTTGAGGTCATGTAACTGATTGCGTGCGATGGACTGTGAGTCCGCAATTAGGCTAAGCTCGTGATTTATCGTTTGGTACAGACCTTGATACCATCAGCTCCGATCAACAGATCACCTGTCATTGTTGATTCGTCTCCGAAGACTATAGTAGCTGATTCGGGAATGACCTTTATCACTCGTGAGCTCACTTTTAAATTCACAGGCGGCCCAGTGCCTCCGGTCGCTACTGCAGCAGACTTCAAGGCGTTGTGTAATTCAAAGCGACGGCATAATATTCCAGAATGCTGCCACAGTCCAGCCGTTGTGCTCAAGTCTTGCCTTCCAAGAAGCTTTCCCGAGTCTGTGTATTCTGTGTGCTGGAGTCCAAATTATTCACTTCGCATCGTACACCTGGGGAGAATGACCGACCCATTGCCTAATGATCGCTCCATCTTTCTCGGCATCAATGCCCAAACGTTTGATGATTCCATGGGCGTTGGGAGCCAAAATCACGGCGGCTCCAAGCTCGGCTGCAGAAACCGATTGCTCACATACCTAGATCATGACATCAAGCTCTGACTTGCTTCCGACGGAGGACTCGGTGATCTACCGTAACATGGTGGCCATTCTTACGAAGTCCCAATGCGGTGGCAAGCCCTCCAATTCCTGCGCCTAGGTAAAGTGGTCACTTAACCTCGATCGATCAATTTGGCTGGTGCAGATGCTCACCGACAATGAGGACGTTGAAGGGTCTTGCGGGTGGTTCCTCAGCCTCGGATCTCATAGTGGACCTAGGTTGTGGAACACCAGCAAAAACCGTTGGAGTGCCTCAATGTATTCTTTGAAATATGGTGTTAAAATTACACGGTAAGATACCGGTGAATTCGCCATTCTGATAATTGCGTGCCTCATGGGTTTTGGGTCACAGGTCAAAAACGAATAAAGGCTGTCGCCCCGTGCCGTTTTCGTGGCGCTCGCGTGACCGCATGCTGCATACCGTGGGGACAGCATGGGTCGTAATTCCTATCACTCCTGCCAATCAGCGCCCATTTCTTCGATCCCTCGGTTCCTGAAACGCATTCCTTCGGTCGTATTCAAGGTCAATGATGTGTTAGGAGTAGATACGTCCGCTAACATTTCAGCTGTAGCGAGACTT
>JAABUI010000612.1_pt1 | contig 24885 bp, 27 predicted proteins | sample 5559111 | NCBI WGS metagenome assembly JAABUI01 (sample SAMN10711870, study PRJNA513365) | rock metagenome | isolation source: Antarctica rocks | place: Antarctica: Victoria Land, Buttleship Promontory
TGCACAGCGACGGCGAGCAGCTGCTGGCGCCGTACCCCCTGCTCGTCAGCGCCGGCCACGACGAGTACTGGACCGACGCGATGCGCTCGGCCGTAGAGCAGTACGTCGACCGCGGCGGGAACGTCGCATTCTTCGGCGGCAACACCTGCTGGTGGCGCGTGGAGCTCGACGACGGCGTCCGCTTCCGGCGTACGCAACAGTGGTGGCAGACGGGCCGGCCGGAGAACGCCCTGACCGGCGTCAGCTTCCGCAACGGCGGTGAACGCGACCGCGAGGAGCACCCGGTGCCGGTCGGCTACCGCGTCCAGCACGCCGACCACTGGGCGTACGCGGGGACCGGGCTGCGGGACGGCGACGTGTTCGGGGCGCGCGAGCACCTGGTGGGCTACGAGTGCGACGGCGCGGCCTTCGACCGCAGCCTCGGCGAGCCGGTCGTGGCCTCCGGCGAGGACGGCACCCCGGCCGGGTTCGTCGTGCTCGGCGTCGGTGACTGCCGCCCCAGCGGCTGGGGGAACGGCAACGGCGCAGCGACCATGGGCATACATGAGCGGGGGATCCGGGGCGCCGGCGTCACAGGCCCGGGCACGGGGGTCACGGGCACGGGAGTCGGAGGCGCCGTGTTCAACGGCGCCACGACCGACTGGGCCCGGGTGCTGGACGGCGGGCGGTGCGCGCCCCTCGAGCAGATCACCCGCAACGTGCTCGACCGGCTCGGGGCCGCGGCCGGGACCGGGCCGGTGCGCGATGTCGGTGCCCTGGGGCACAGTCACCTGGAGACCGCACGCCCCGCGAGTGAAGGAGCCTCCATGAGTGAGCACCTGGACGTCGTCGTCCTGCCCGGCAGTGCGCGCGGCGCCGCGCCGGGCCTCGAGCCGGCCGGCGAGCTGGACCCGTCGCAGGAGGTGGGGCTGACGGTGGTGCTGCGCCGCCGCGGCGAGCTCCCGGCGCAGACCCGTTCGGTGCTGCGCCGCGACGAGCTCGCGGACATCGCGGGCGCGGACCCGGCCGATCTGGCCGTCGTCGTCGAGGTGCTGACGGGGCTCGGCCTGCAGATCCTCAGCAGTGACGCGGCCACGCGCACGGTGCGGGTTGCCGGGCCGCTCGGGCGGGTCTCGGAGGTGTTCGCCACCCCCCTGCAGCGCGTGCGCAACCAGCATCCCGGCTCCGGCGCGGCGGTCGAGCACCGGCACCGGACCGGCGAGCTGCACATCCCGGCCGAGCTCGCCGGCATCGTCGTGGCCGTGCTCGGGCTCGACGACCGCCCCCAGTCCCGCGCGCACTACCGCGCGGCCACGGCGCCGCAGGTCTCCTACACGGGCGCGCAGCTCGGCACCGTCTACAACTTCCCTCCGGGGACTGACGGCGCCGGCCAGACGCTGTCCATCATCGAGCTCGGCGGCGGCTACTCCGATGCCGACCTCCAGCACTACTTCACCGGCCTCGGTCTGCCCGTGCCGGCGGTCCGGGCGGTGGGCGTGGACGGCGCGGTGAACGTGCCGGGAAAGGACCCCCAGGGTGCGGACGGGGAGGTGCTGCTCGACATAGAGGTGGCAGGCGCCCTCGCGCCGGCCGCCGAGCTGGTCGTGTACTTCGCCCCCAACACCGACGCCGGCTTCCTGGACGCGGTGAACACCGCCGCCCACGCGACGCCGACCCCGACCGCGATGTCGATCAGCTGGGGGCAGAGCGAGGACGCCTGGACAGCCCAGGCCCGGCACGCGCTCGATGCCGCCACGGCCGATGCTGCGGCCCTCGGCGTCACCGTCACGGTGGCGGCCGGCGACGACGGCAGCAGCGACCGGGCCACCGACGGCCGCGCCCATGTGGACTTCCCCGCAGCCAGCCCGCACGCGTTGGCCTGCGGGGGCACGGCGTTGCAGGCAGATCCCGCGACCGGGGCCGTGACCAGCGAGACCGTCTGGGACGACCCCGGCCACGGCGCGACCGGCGGCGGAGTCAGCCACGACTTCCCCCAGCCGGTCTGGCAGGCCGCGGTCGGCGTACCCCTGCGCGCCGGTCACCCGAGGAGCCGGAAGGGCCGCGGGGTCCCCGACGTGGCCGGCGACGCAGACCCCGCGACCGGCTACGGGGTCTACGTGGACGGCAAGGCGCAGGTCTTCGGCGGCACGAGCGCCGTGGCCCCCCTGTGGGCGGCGCTGGTCTGCCGGCTGGCCCAGGCCCTCGGGCGCCCCCTCGGACTCCTGCAGCCGGCCCTCTACTCCGGTGCCCAGGCCGGTCAGCCCACACCCGGTCTGCGCGACATCACCAGCGGCAGCAACGGTGCCTACACCGCCGGGCCCGGTTGGGACGCCTGCACCGGCCTCGGCGTCGCCGACGGCGCCGCCTTGCTCGAGCAGCTGCGCTGACGCCGAGGCGGTTTGCCGGACACGACGGCCTTTGGGCTTACGGAGGACGACGGTCGCCCTACCGGCGCTTTACGACCCCCCGCCGGTGCGTGCACGATGGCTCCACTCACGGCCGAAGCGGCGTACGGACAGGTTGCTCAGGCAGCCCGGGGGCCTGCCCAACCGTGCACAACGCTCTGTTCCGTGGGAGTCGGCAGTGGACAGCACGGGCGATCCCAGGCTTGCTTCGGTCCTGGTGGAGTTCGCGCAGACGCTGGGGACCGACTTCTCCATACAGAGGATCCTGGACCACCTCGTACGCCGCATCGTCGACATCCTGCCGGTGACAGGGGCAGGCGTGATGCTCATGGGCGGACAGCAGGAGCTGCACTTCCTCGCGGCCAGCAACGAGGCGGTCCTGGTCATCGAGGGCCTGCAGAACGAGCTGGGTGAGGGACCGTGCCTGGAGGCCTACCGCACCGGCGAGGCCGTCGCGGTGATCGACCTGCGCAGCGACACCCGTTTCCCGCGATTCTCCCCCCGGGCCTGGGCCGACGGTCTGGCGGCCGTGTTCACCTTTCCGCTGCGGCTGGAGGACGAGCGTCTGGGGGCCCTCGACCTGTACCGGGACACCCCCGGCCCGCTGAACGAGCAGGACCAGCAAGCCGGTCAGCTACTCGCCGACGTCGCCGCGGCGTACCTGGTCAACGCTCAGGCCCGCATCGACACCTCCGCCTCGGTGGCCCAGCTCAACCACCGCAGCCTGCACGACCCGCTGACCGGGCTGCCCAACCGCACCCTGCTCGAGGAGCTCCTGGAGCAGGCCGTGGCCAGGGCCCGCCGCTCACGCCACGCGGCGGCGATCCTGTTCGCCGACCTCGACGGGTTCAAGGCCGTGAACGACCGCTACGGACACCACATCGGGGACCAGCTGCTGTGCGACCTGGCCGTGCGGATGAGTGAGGTGCTCCGCCCCGGAGACACCTTGGCGCGGCTGGCGGCGACGAGTTCGTGGTGCTGTGCGAGGACCTGCACGACGACACCGAGGCGAAGTCCGTGGCCGCCCGGGTGATCGACGCCGTCTCACAACCGTTCCGGCTGTCCGGCCACACCATCACCCTGACGGTCAGCGTCGGCATCGCCTTCGCCGGTCCTGGTCAGGACATCCCGGCCGCGCTGCTGCGCGACGCCGACTTCGCCATGTACCAGGCAAAGGGCGGGGGCGGGGGTACCTACCAGGTCCTGGACCCCAGCACCAGGCTTGCCGCGGACCGTCGCGACGACCTGGAACGCGACCTGCTGCACGCGCAGGAACGCGCCCAGCTCACGTTGCTCTACCAGCCCATCCTCGACGTCCACACCGGACGTCTGGAGGCGGTGGAGGCGCTGCTGCGCTGGGACCACCCGGAGCGCGGGGTGGTCAGCCCCGACGTCGTCGTCCCAATGGCCGAGCGGTCGGGCCTCATCCTCGGCCTGGGCGACTGGGTGCTGCGCCGGGCGTGCGCGGACCTGCAGCTGTGGCAGGGCGCGGGTCTGGGCGTCCCCGCCGTGGCCGTGAACGTCTCTGCCCACCAAGTCATGGGACCGGCCTTCGCGCACGCGATCGAGCGCATCCTGTCCGACCTCGCCCTGGATCCCGGGGCGCTGCACCTGGAGGTCACCGAGAGCGTCTTGCTCGCCGACACCCAACGCGCCGTGGACGTCCTGCGACAGGTCAAGGAACTCGGCGTCAGCCTGTCGCTGGATGACTTCGGGACGGGCTACTCCTCGCTGGGCTACCTGCGGCAGTTCCCCTTCGACATCGTGAAGATCGATCGCAGCTTCGTCACGCAGGTGCCGGACGATGCGGTGACCCGGTCGATCGTGACCGCGATGATCGAGCTCAGCCACGCTCTCGACCTGACCGTGACCGCCGAGGGCGTCGAGAGCGAACGCGAGCTCACCGACGTCGCCAGCCTCGGCGCCGACCGTGCGCAGGGCTTCCACCTCAGCCGCCCGCTCACCGCGAGCCAGCTGGCCCGGTACGTCTCCGGGCGCACCTGAGACAAATCGAGCGAACAGAGGCAACGCCCTGGCTGCTGCAGAACTTGGTGCTGTCGGTGGCCCTCCTGGCCTTCCTGTCGGTCATCTTCGTCAAGGAGGTGCCGCTGTCCACCGGCAGCGCACTCCCGGTGGGCGCTGACACCGAGCCGAGTCCGCCGGGACACCGCTAGCCGGTTCGGCCGCCCCACGGGGTGTGCCCGGCAGGCACAGCCTCCTCAGGGCTCGGGGGGGCGGGCGGCGTACCGTCGCCGAACGGCCGCCCCCCGAGCTGCTCGCGACCATGCCGGGTGAGCCAGCCGGACAGATCGGGCCCGGACGGGACGATGCCCGTCGGGTTGATGTCGCGATGCACCTGGTAGTAGTGCCGCTTGATGTCGTGGAAGTCGACGGTGTCGCCGAACCCGGGGGTCTGGAACAGGTCCCGGGCGTACGCCCACAGCACCGGCAACTCGGTCAGCTTGCTCCGGTTGCACTTGAAGTGGCCGTGGTAGACGGGGTCGAAGCGCACAAGCGTGGTGAACAGCCGGACGTCGGCCTCGGTGATCGTCTCGCCCACGAGGTAGCGCTGTCGCTCCAGCCGCTCCGACAGCCAGTCGAGTCGGTCGAACAGCCGCCGGTACGCCTGCTCGTACGCCTCCTGCGTGCTGGCGAACCCGCAGCGATACACGCCGTTGTTGACGTCCCGGAAGACGACGTCGTCGACCTCGTCGATCTGAGCGCGCAGGTGCTCCGGATAGAGCTCAGGCGCTCCGGCCCGGTGCAAGGCCGTCCACTGCGTGGACAGGTCCACGGTCATCTGCGCGTAGTCGTTGGTGACGACCTCACCGCTCGTTGTGTCGACGATGGCCGGGACCGTGATCCCCCGGTCGTAGCCGGGCGAGCGGGCGAAGAACGCCTCCTGCAGCCGCTCGATGCCGAGCACGGGGTCGCGGCCGCCCGGGTCGAGGTCGAAGGTCCAGCTCCGGGCATCATGCGTCGGGCCGGGCACCCCCATCGACAGCGCGCCCTCCAGACCGAGCAGGCGCCGTACGACGATCGCCCGGCTGGCCCAGGGGCAGGCCCTCGCGGCGATGAGCCGGTAGCGCCCGGCCTCCACGGGGAAGCCCTCCCGTCCGTCGGTGGTGATCCGGGTGGCCAGGTAGCGCTGGTCGCGGGTGAACTCCCCCGCCGGGTCGACGTAGCTGCCGGGCTGCGCGGTGTCGGTCATGTCTGGACCCGTGCCCCGTTCCGGAGCCGGTCACCCGGCGGCTCGCCGTACCGATCTGCCGGGTGGCAGCATGGCCACGTCGGAGGGAGGCCGCATGGGGTGGTACTCGACGCAGGTCGTCCCCCGCCTGGTGAACACCGCCTGCGGCAGCCGGGTGACCCGGGCTCGCCGGCAGCAGGTGTGCGCCGGGCTGCACGGCCGGGTGCTCGAGATCGGCTTCGGATCCGGCCTCAACGTCCCGTTCTACCCCGCCGACGTCCAAGTGGTCGACGCCGTCGAGCCGGCCGACGTCGGCTGGCGGCTCGCAGCGCGGCGCCTCGCTGCCTCGCCGGTGGCGGTCCGCCGTTCCGGCCTGGACGGCCAGCTGCTGCACTTCGCCGACGACACCTTCGACGGCGCCCTGTCGACCTGGACCCTGTGCACGATCCCCGACCCGTTGGCCGCCCTCCGCGAGGTCCGCCGCGTCCTGCGTCCCGGCGCCGCCCTGCATTTCGTGGAGCACGGGCTCGCCCCCGACGCGGGCGTCCAGCGCTGGCAGCACCGACTGGAGCCGTTCCAGCAGCGGCTCGCCGGCGGCTGCCACCTCAGCCGGCCCATCACCGCGCTGCTCAACGACGCCGGGTGGGACGTCCTCGGGCTGCAGACCCTGTACGAGAGGGGCGCGCCGAAGGTCCTCGGTGCGGACGTGACCGGCACCGCCGTAGCGTCAGGCCCCTGACGGGGTTGGACCCGGCTGTCGGCCGGCATCCACCGCGCGCGCAGCGTCCTGCGCCGCCTCGGTGTCGGTCGCCGCGAGCAGGCAGCCGCCCGCGACGAAAAGCACCAGCAGGCTGAGCAGCGCGCCCCGGTAGGAGCCCGTCGCATCCAGCACCACCGAGAACACCAGCGTCCCGATCCAGGCGGTCCCGCGCTCGGCCAGCTCGTAGAACCCGAAGAACGAGGCCTGCCGAGCCGCGGGGACCATCCGGGAGAACAGCGAGCGGGCCAGCGACTGGGTGCCCCCGAGTACCAGCGCGATCACGACGCCCAAGCCGTACGCCTGTGTGGTGGTATGGAGCAGCGACACGGCGTAGAGGACGACCCCGGTCCAGACGACGAGCTCGAGCAGCACGGTGCGCTGTGCGCCGATGCCTCGGGCGAGCCGCGCCGACACCGTCGCGCCGGCGACGGCGACGACCTGGATGAGCAGGACCAGCTGCAGAAGGAACACCGTCGCGTCGGCCGCCGGACGCCCCTTCGCCACGAACAGCTCCTGCGTCAGCACGACGGCCGACAGCGAGACCACCGCTGGATCGCGTCGTTGAACAGCAGGAACGCCACCAGGAAGCGGGCCGTACCTGGCAGGGCGCGCAGCTCACGCAGCGAGGCCAGCAGCCTGCGCACCGCCGGGCCGCCGGGCTGCGGCGGGTCGACCGGCCCCGTCGGGTCGCTGTCCGGCAGGTGCTCGACCGCCCCGAGCCGGCGCACCGCCAGGGCGCCCACCGCTCCCCACCACAGCCCGGCGGCCGCGATCGCGACGCGGACGGCGTCGCCCTTGCTCAGTCCGAGCGCGGCGTGGGCCTGCAGCACAACGAGGTCGACCGCCAGTACCAGTCCCCCGCCGGCGTAGCCCGCCGCGAACGCCCGCGCCGAGATGCGGTCGGCCTCAAGGGGGCCCGCGACGTCGCGCAGGAACGCGTTGTAGGCGAGCACCCCCGTACCGAAGGCGACGTTGGCGACCGTTAACACCACGACCGCGGCGAGCGGATGGCCGATCGGCACGAACGCCAGCGCGAGCGTGGCCAGCACCCCGACGGCCGTCCCGCGGGCGAGCAGGGCCCGCTTGGCACCCGGCCGGTCGGCGAGCGTCCCGAGCACGGGCAGGGCCAGGACCTGCAGCAGCACCGAGAGGCTGACCGCGTAGCCGTAGACAGCGCCGGGAGCGGTACGCAGCCCGAGCAGCGAGAGGCGACCGTCGTGCGCAGCAGCCGCAGCGATCGCTACGACGAACGGACCGCCGACGGCGGTGACCACCACCGTCACGAACGCCGAGTTCGCCACGTCGTACAGGCAGAAGCCGGACACGGCCCGCCGGTGCAGGGCTGCAGCATCGGGCGGGGCGCTCACCCCAGCAGCATGCCTGCCCAGCCCGCCCGGGGCCCGAGACGCGACCCCTCGCTCCCTCAGAACACCTCGGCTGCCGCGGCCATCCGCAGCCCCTCGAGGGTCTCCTGCTGGCGAGCGGCCCGCTCGAGCAGGATGTCCAGCTGCCCGGCGTCGAGCCGTCCGTCGCGGTCAGCGACCGCACGCAGTACGCGCCAGCCGGCCGCCTTGCCCGCCACCCCGAGGGTCATGGCCTCGAGCTCGACCACCCAGCTCAGGGGTACGCGGCGGAGCAGACCCCCGTTCGGCTTGAAGCGGCCGACCTTCTCCGCCGTCCAGCCGAGCCACACCTCGTACGACCGGACCGGTACGCCGAGTGCTCGCATGATCTCCAACAGGCTGGTCCGGTCCTGCTCGATCTCGCCGGTCAGCTGTTCCAGCTCGGCCGCCTCGGCGGTCCCGCGACGGGACCGCGCCACGCGCCGGAAAAGCTCCAGGCCCCCGGTCGCCCCCAGGAGGTGATCGTTGAGGTAGCGGCCCAGCGCTTCGTGGCCGGCCGGGGTTTGGCCCTGGGTCGTCTCCATGGGTGCTATGCCAGCACCCCAGACTCGAGCCGTCCAGTGCCGGGCGAGTGCAGCATCGGTCGGTGCGGTCCGGACAGCAGGATGAGGGATCCCGTCAGCGGCACCAGCGGGTGTCGAGGTCGTACGGCTGCACACAACCGGTGCAGCGCACGGCCGCGGGGGCGCTCTCGAGCCGGTCGAACACGAGGACTTCGTCGCACGACTCGCAGCGGGGTCCGACGCCGGCCTCGAGCCGGGCGAGGGCGTGCGACGCGGCATCGGCTATCGTCCGCGCGTGGGCTCGGGCGCCGGTGGCTGCGCAGCCGCTGCTGACCGCGAGCCCGAGATCCGGGCCGGGCCGGCTCCGGTCCAGCAGAAGCTGTCGCTTGGCGGCTACCCACGCTTCCGCGTCCGCCGGTGCGAACCGGCCGGGGTAGGCGCTCAGGAGCGCGGCGGCGGCTCGGGACACCCCCGCAGGCTAGGCGGTGTGCCCGGCCCAGGGCTGCGTCGTTCTCGGCGGGCTGGACTCGCACCAGCCTCCGGGTGCTCAGAGGCGGCTGGTCGTGGCCTCGTCGTTCTCGCCGGCGAAGAACTGGTCGAGCACCTGCCGGAAGACCTGGTCGCACGGGGCTGCCTGGGCGAACAACGTCATCGACGACCGCAGCTTCTGGGCGTCGACCCGGCCGAGAACCCGCGCGGCGTCGGTCCCGGCGAGCTCGGTCAGCACCCGTGCGCCTTCCACCAGCCGCGGCCCCAGCACGGGGTGCGCGAGGTAGGCGCCGGCCTCTGGCAGCCCGGAGAGGCCGAAGTGCTGCGCCATCGGGCTCCGGCCGAGGCCGGTGAGTTGCGGGAAGACGAACCACATCCAGTGGCTCCGCTTTCTACCGTCCCGGAGCTCGCGCAGCGCACCGTCGTAGGCGTCCCCGAGATCCTGGGCATCGACGAACCGCTGCAGCATGAAGGGATCATCCACAGGTACATGGTGACCGAGACGTCAACAGCGACAACCGGTGCGGGGGCCTCGGCATGAAGCGACGGTTGCGGCGTCCTGCCGCGGGTAGCCGGGTGTCATGGCCGCGGAAGACGGCTCCGATCGGGTTGTGGCAGGCCGGTACACCCTGCGCCACCTCCTAGGCCGGGGCGGCATGGGGAGCGTGTGGCTGGCCACCGACGGTGTGCTGGGCCGCGACGTGGCGTTGAAGGAAGTCACGTTCCCGGTCTTGCTCACCGATCAGGAGCGCAACTCGCTGCGCGAGCGCACGTTGCGCGAGGCCCGGGCAGCTGCCCGGTTCGAACATGCGCAGGTGACGACGGTTCACGACGTCATCGAGGAGGACGGCCGGCCCTGGATCGTCATGGAGCATGTCCCCTCGCGCACCCTGTCGGAGCTGGTGAGCGAGCACGGGCCGCTCCCGGTGGACGAGGTCGTTCGAATAGGTCTGGACGTGCTGGCCGCGTTGTCAGCAGCCCACCGGGCCGGGATCGTGCACCGCGACGTGAAGCCGGCCAACGTCCTGGTCGGTGAGCAGGGGCGGGCCTGGCTCACGGACTTCGGCATCGCGACGACCCTCGGCGACGAGCACCTCACCGGGCACGGGGTGCTGCTCGGCTCGCCGCCCTACATCGCACCGGAGCGGGCCCGCGGCGACGAGCCAGGACCGCCCGCGGACTTGTGGGCGCTGGGCGCGACGCTGTTCACCGCCGTCGAGGGTCGACCGCCGTTCGAGCGCGGGGAGCCGATGGCGACGCTGCTGGCGGCGGCGACCGAGGAACCGCCGCCGGCCCGTCGGGCCGGCGCGCTGGAGCCGCTGCTGCGGGCGTTGCTCACCAAGGACCCCGCGCAGCGCATCACCGCCGAGCAGGCTCGGGCGGCGCTGAGCAAGGTGCTCGACGAGGCGGGGCGCCCCGCCCCCGCACAGGTCCCTCAGTCAGTTGGGGAGGACAGGAGTCGGGACAGGCAGGACTCGACTCGTCCCCCGCGCGGACCTGACGCGGTCGGTCCGGCTCCTGGCGAGGGCGTCGAGCGCATCGACCTGAGCGAGCTGTCGCTCCTGGCCGCCGCGGCGACGAAAGCGGTTGCGGGCACCGCCGTACGCAAGATGGCCCGGCGCGCTGCGCGTGCACCCGAACAACCGGCGCCGCAGCGACCGTCACCCCCCGCCGGTGGACAGGCCGCGCAGCCGAACCGTCGGCAGCGCTCACCCTCTGCCGATGCGCAGGCCCCGCAGCCGAACCGCCGCGCCTCCCGTCGCGCACAGGGCAAGAACGGCCGCGGGTCGTGGCGGTTCAAGCGGCGCTGGGTCGTCGTACCGCTGCTGCTGTTCCTTGCCGTGGCAGTGGGCCTGCTCAGTGTGGCGGGACTGCTTCTGCAAGCACTGTTCGGCGGCCGCTAGCTTGCTGCGGCGCAGCACCGGATCTTCCCCGACGAGCCTGCCCTGGGCGCAGGCTCCTGGGCGCGCTTGCCCTGTGCCTACAGTGCCGTCGTGACCGCGGCGTTCTTCGACGTCGACAACACCGTGGTCAAGGGCAGTTCGCTGTTCCTGATCGGGCGCGGGCTGATCGCCCACGGTGTCGTCCGCCGCCGGGACGTCGCCCGGTACGCCCTCGTGCAGGTGCTGTTCCGGCTGCGCGGGGAGCACCTGGATCAGCTGGCCGGCGCGCAGGACAGGGCGCTCGCGCTCGGAGCCGGTCTGCTGGTCGACGACGTGGTGGCGACCGGCCGGCAGGTGTACGAGGAACGGGTGGCGGGGCGGTTGTGGCCGCAGACCGTCGCGCTCGCTCGGGCCACCTCGCCGCCGGTGAGCAGGTGTGGCTGGTCAGCGCCGCACCGGTCGAACTCGTGCAGATCATCGCCGGACGCCTCGGCCTGACCGGCGGCCTCGGTACCGGCGCGGAGGTTCGGGACGGACGCTGGACCGGCCGGTTGGCCTCCCCGATCCTGCACGGTTCGGCGAAGGCCGTCGCCGTACGGGCCCTGGCCGTCGAGCGCGGGCTGTCACTGGGCCGATGCCATGCCTACAGCGACTCGATCAACGACAAGGACCTGCTGGGCGCAGTCGGCCATGCCCACGCGGTCAACCCGGACCGCCGCCTGCTTCGCCTGGCCCGCCACCAGGGCTGGCCGGTACACCGGCACCGGACCGAGCCTTGGCGCGCCGCCTGCACCGCACTGCTCAGTCGCCTCCGCATCCCGTTCCGGCCTGTCCGCTGGTGGCTGTAGCCCGTTGTACGCAGGTCGGTGCGGGGTAGGACCTAGATGACGCGTCGACCGCGGCGCACGACTTAGCGAAGGGCAGCGTCATGACGCAATCGCCGACACCCGAGACGGACGCGGCGGCGGCCGGAGCCGACATCGAGCTCACCGGCGAGGATGAGCCCGGTGGCCAGCACGGGAGTCGCCGAGACAGCCCGTTGACGACCGACGAGCAGGCGCAGGACGAGGACTCCCCGGTGCAGCCCGGCAACTCCTGACGCTGGGGCCGCCGCCGCCCGTACAGCATCCGTGTCTCGGCGCGTCGTCACTTCGAAGAGACCCCACACCTGGTCGTGAAGATCGCCATGCAGCGGCAGGGCGTTCTGCGCGCGTACTCGCGAGGTCGGTCCTGCACGACGATCTTCACGATGCCGCGGTGCTCTACCCGGAGATGGTTCCTCCGGAGCTGCTGCACGGCGCCCAGATCGACCGCGGAACGTGCCACGCGTTCCCGCACGCGGTGCTCGACGCGCGACACCGCTCAGCTCTCCCCGGTCCTGCGGCCTGATGCGCCGCATCGGCGCGGGCGGCCTGGAGATCGGCTACTGGTGCACGTTGCCCACGGGGCGTGGACTGGCGAGGGCGGCCGCGGCCGCCCTGACTACAGCGGGGTTCGGCCCCCCGACGTCACGCACCTCGAGATCCACGCCGACGTACGCCGGCGGCGACGTTCTACCGGCGAGATGCCCGGCATCACGTCAGCACCACGCCGAGGCCTCCCCACGCCGACGACGACGTGGCGTCGGGCCCTGTCAGCACTGGTCGGCTCGGGCAGGAGAACGCGTGCTTGCTTCATTGTCACGGGCGCCGAGAGCGCCGACTGCCGCAGCTGCCAGGAGCAGCAGCCCCCCAAGCAGGTAGACGGCGCGGATGCCCACAGCGTCGGCCAGCAAGCCCCCGCCGAGCAGGCTCAGGAGCCGGCCGGTCTGCCACAGCACGTCGAACCCGGCGAAGGCCCGGCCGCGTAGGTTTTCGGGGACGCGGGACTGCAGCAGGCTGCTGAACGTGACGTTCCCGGTGCTCGTGGACAGGCCGTAGAACACCAGGGCGGCGGCGGCCAACGGCACGGCGGTCACCACCGACAGCACGAGGTCGACCAGGCCGCGCACGGCGTACGGGCCGAACACCAGCAGGGGCCGGCGTGGGTCAGTGATCCGGCGGGTCAGGAGCAGCGGTCCGAGGGCGGCGCCTACACCGATCGCGGCGATCAGCAGGCCGTAACCGCCGCCGCCGCCGAGCCGGTCCTTGGCGAGGACGACGAGCAGGGCGCTCGTCGCGCCGGCGGACAGCGCCGCGAGGAGCTGCCCGGCGGCGAGGGCCTTCAGCAGCGGCAGCGCGGCCAGGGCCCTCAAGCCGTCGCGGGCGTGCGCGAACGGGCTGCTGACCGACACCGGCCTGGGGCGCGCGGGCTCGCGCAGGCCGATCAGAACCGACGCGCTGACGGCGAAGCTCACGGCGTTGGCGCCGAACGCCGCCCCGAACCCGACCGGGTCGCCAGCAACGCTGCCACGGGCGCGACGAGGACCTGCGCGCTGACCGCCGCCGTCCAGATGCCGCTGTTCGCGGCGACGAGCTCGGTCTCGTCAACCAGCGCCGGGAGCAGCGACTGCGAGGCGGGTCCGAAGAACACCTGCCCGGCCGCGAGCCCGAACGCGACGCCGTACGCCACGCCGGGGCTGCCGTGCCATTCGGCCAGTGCCGAGGCCAGCACGATCCGGACCGCGTCGGCGGCCACCATGACCCGTACGCGCGGGAGACGGTCCACCAGCGAGCCGGCGAACGGCCCGAGGAGCAGGACAGCAGCGATCTCCGCGAGGACCGCCCCGGTCACCCCGATCGCCGAGCCCGTCAGGTGCACGAGAAGCAGCGCCAGAGTGGTGAACTGGGCGACATCTCCGACCTGGCTCACGGTCCGGGCAGTCCACAACCGGCGGTACCCGGGGCGTGCCAGCAGGGTCCTGAGGCGGGGCCGCGCCAGGACCGGAGGCGTCACGGGGTGGCGCCCAGAATGACGTGGCAGACCCCGTCAGCTCCGCAGTCCGTGGGGTTCAGCGTCGCGGCCCGCTTACGGAGCCTCTGCACCTCCGCCCGGGTGGCGGTCAGCGCGGCGATCCGGTCGTCGAGGTCTGCGGCGTGCCGGTCGAGCAGGCCGGTCACGTGGGCGCACGGCGGCCCGTCGGCGTCCCGTACGGCGATGACCTGCCGGGCCTCAGCAAGGGTCAGTCCGGCGGCTTGCGCGGCGCGGACGAACGCGAGCCGGTCCAGCGCCGCCGGTCGTAGTCGCGATAGCCCGCCGAGGTCCGGGCCGGTTCGGGCAGCACCCCCGCTTGCTCGTAGAACCGGAGGGCCTTGGCGGTCGTCCCCGTCCTCGCGGCCAGTTCACCGATGAGCATGACCTCGACTCTAGGGGCTTGACCTTCCCCTGCACTGGAAGCTCTAGCGTCCGGGCCGTGACCAACGAACCGCAGTGGGACCTGATCGTGCTCGGCACCGGCGGAGCCGCGATGGCGGCCGGGATAGAGGCGCGTGACCGCGGCAGGACCGTGCTGCTGGTCGAGCACGACGTCCTGGGAGGGACGTGTCTGAACGTCGGGTGCGTGCCGTCCAAGCGGCTGCTCGCCGCCTCCGGGCACCGGCACGCCGCGACGACGAACCCCTTCCCGGCCGCGCCGACGTCTGCCGCAGGGGTGGACCTGTCGGCATTGATCGGGCAGAAGCAGGACCTGATCGACGCGCTACGTGAGGCGAAGTACCAGGCCGTCGCGGACGCCCACGACTTCCCGATCCGCTACGGCCACGCCCGGTTCACCGACCAGAACACCCTGGACGTCGCCGGCGAACAGCTCACCGCCCCCGCGTTCCTCGTCGCCACCGGCTCCACGCCCGCCATCCCGGACCTGCCCGGTATCGACACGGTGCCGTTGTTGACCTCGACCACTGCCATGCAGCAGACCGAGCTGCCCGGGTCCCTGGTGGTGCTCGGCGCCGGCCCCGTCGGGCTGGAGCAGTCCCAGCTCTGGTCCCAGCTCGGCGTACCGGTCACCCTCGTCGGCCCGTTCGCCCCGCACACCGAGCCTGAGCTCGCCGCCGTACTCAAGGACGGGTTCACCACAGGCGGGATCACTGTCGTCGAGCAGCACGCCACCGCCGTCGCCGACATCCCGGGCGCGGTCACCGTCACCACCGACGGCGGCCGGACGATCACCGCGCAGCGGCTGCTCGTCGCCACCGGCCGCCGGCCCAACACCAACCACCTCGGCCTGGACGCCGCGGGGGTCAAGACCGACGACCGCGGGTTCGTGGTTGTCGATGACCACCAACGCACCAGCAACGAGCGGATCTGGGCCGCCGGGGACGTCTCCGGCGCCCCGCAGTACGTCTACGTGGCCGCCCAGACCGGGCACGTCGCGGCCGCGAACGCCCTGGGCGAACGGCAGACAGTGGACTACCGCAGCCTGCCCGGCGTCACGGTCACCACCCCGCAGCTCGCCAGCGCCGGCCTCACCGAGCAGCAGGCCCTGGACCAGGGTTACCGCTGCGACTGCCGGACCCTTTCCGCCGACGACCTCCCCCGCGCACTGGCGAACAACGACACCCGCGGCGCGCTGAAGATCGTCATTGACGCCGACAGCCGCAAGGTCCTGGGCGTCCACGCCGCCCTGGACGGCGCCGGCGACCTCATCCTGGCCGCGACCTACGCCATCAAGTACGGCCTCACCGTCGAGGACCTCGCCCAGACCTGGGCGCCGTACCTGACGATGGCCGAGGCCCTGCGGCTGTGCGCCCGGCTGTTCGCCTCCGACCTGCCCACAAGCTGCTGCGCATGAGCACCGAACGCGGCCCCGACCTGCCGCCGTCGTGACGGTGGTCGTCCTCGCCGCCCGGCGCCGCTGACCGCCGCCCCGTACCGCTTGGCCAGCAAAGGGCAGCTCGCTCCGGCACGGCCGTACGGAGGAGTTCGCGTAGTACACAGATGGGTTTAGCCCTGTCACACTCTGGCTTGTGATGAGCACGAGCAGGGTCAGCAGTGCGTCCGTCGCGGTGGAGGACTACGTCAAGGCGATCTACCAGGAGGCGGAAGACGGCGCTGGGGTCGTGACGACGATGGGGCTGTCCTCCCGGTTGAACGTCACCGCCCCGTCCGTCTCGGCGATGACCAAGCGGCTGGCTGTGAGGGGCCTGGTCGCGCACGTCCCGTATCGGCGGGTGGTGCTGACCGAGCCGGGCCGGCGGTTGGCGTTGTCGGTGGTGCGCCGACACCGTCTGCTCGAGCTGTTCCTGTACGAGTCGTTGGGGTTGTCCTGGGATCAGGTGCACGAGCAGGCCGAGGTGCTCGAGCATGCGCTGTCCCCGGAGCTCACGGCGGTGATCGCCGAGAAGCTGGGGCACCCGGACCGCGACCCGCACGGCGACCCCATCCCGACCGTCGACGGGCGGGTGGTGGAGGAGCCGACCGAGCGGCTGTCCGTGCTACCAGCAGGCGCGGCCGGTGTGCTGGTGCGGGTCTCGGACACCGACCCGGACATGTTGCGTCACCTGACCACGCAGGGGGTCGGGCTCGGGGACAGCGTCGAGGTAGGGCAGCACGAGCCGTTCGGCGGGTCGCTGTCCGTGCAGATCAACGGCCGACAGCACACCCTGGGGCTCGAGCTCGCCGGCGCGATGCGCGTGCGGGTGACCGGATGAGCGTGCAGCTGGACGACGATCCGACCGGCACCTCCAGCCCACTCCGACAGATCCGGGCCCGCGGGCGGGTCCGGGGGGCGCTGGCCCTGCTCGGCCCGGCGTTCGTGGCGTCCGTGGCCTACATCGACCCGGGCAACTTCGCCACCAACTTCGCGGCCGGTGCGCAGTTCGGCTACCGGCTGACCTGGGTCATCCTGCTGGCGAACCTGATGGCGATGCTGGTGCAGTACCTGTCCGCCAAGCTCGGGGTCGCCACCGGGTTGAACCTGCCCGAACTGTGCCGGCTGCGCCTGGGCCGCCGCTGGTCGATCGGGCTGTGGGCGCAGGCCGAGCTGGTGGCGATGGCCACCGACCTGGCGGAGTTCGTCGGCGCGGCGATCGCCCTGAACCTGCTGTTCGGCGTACCGCCGTTCGTCGCCGGTCTGCTGACCGCCGTCGTCGCGTTCGTGATCCTGGCCCTGGAACAGCGCAACTACCGCAACTTCGAGCTGGCGATCATGGGGCTGCTCGGGATCGTGCTGCTGGGCTTCCTCTACGACGTCCTGCGGGTCGGCCCCGACCTGTCCCAGGCCGCCACCGGGTTCATCCCCAGCTTCCGCGGCACCAACAGCGTCCTGCTCGGCGTGGGCATCATCGGTGCCACCGTCATGCCACACGTGATCTACCTGCACTCGGCCCTGACCAAGCAGCGCATCGTCTGCCGCGACGACGCCGAGAAGCGCGAGGTCCTGCGGTTCCAGCGCCTGGACGTCATCCTCGCTTTGACCCTGGCCGGCCTGATCAACCTGAGCATGCTGTTCGTCGCCGCCGCCCTGTTCAACAAGACCGGCCACACCAACGTCGACTCCATCCAAGCCGCCCACGCCGGGCTGGGCCAGCTCGTGGGCGGTGGCGCGGCGCTGGCCTTCGTCTTCGCGCTCCTGGCCTCCGGCCTTTCCTCCTCCAGCGTCGGCACCTACGCCGGCCAGGTCGTCATGCAAGGCTTCATCCAACGACGGATCCCGTTGTACCTACGCCGCGCCGTGACCATGGCCCCCTCGCTGATCGTCCTCGGGCTGGGCCTGTCCCCCACCAGCACCCTGGTGCTGTCCCAGGTCGCGCTGTCCTTCGGCATCCCCTTCGCACTCATCCCCATGGTGCTGCTCACCCGCGACACCGACGTGATGGGCACCTTCGTCAACAGCACCCTGACCACCTGGCTGGCCAGCGGCATCGCCGCAGTCATCGTCGTCCTGAACGTGTTCCTCATCTACAGCACCGTCACTACCTGACATCCGTCGAGTACCGCATCATCGGCGGGCATTGCTTGAAGCACGCCGATGCCGGTGCGGCGGGCGGCGTCGGTCACCAGGCCGGCGAACCCGCCCTTGCCGTCGTTGACGTACTGTCCTTGGTCGGTACGTGGGAGCGGGTCGGCCGCGGGGTGTCAGCTGCGGGGCAGAGTCTGTCCGCGGGGCAGGGCTCGGCCGCTCAGCAGTGCCACCAGAGAGCCGCTGTCGGCATGAACGAGCTGGCCGGCTCCCCAGCTCCAGCCGATGTCGGCGGCCTCGAGCCGGACACCGGTCAGGTCGACCCCGAACCAGGTACCGCCTGCGGCGGTGAGCTGGTCGAGGACGGCCGTCGCAGCCTCTGGCGGTGCGACAGCGGGCCGGTCGAGCGCGATCGTCACATCCAGGGAGTGGATGACGGCATGGTTCAGCGCACCGGCTGCACCGCCGCCCGGCGGCTGCCACGTGTGCAGTCCCGGCGACCGGAGCTGACCGAGGAGGTCGGCGACGGGCAGCGACGCGTCCCGCCTGGCAACGGTGTCGGAGAGCACGGTGAAGTCGCCTTCGGCCGCCGCCATCTCGGCCCCGAACTGCTCGGGAGTCAGCCGCGCCGCCATCGTGACGTGCGCGATCACGTGGCGCACCAGCCACCCCTCGCACAGCGATGGGGCGTCCCACGTGTCGACGGCCGCGGTAAGGAGATCGGCGAGCCCGTTGCAGGTCGGCGCTACCCAGGACTGCAGGTCGGTCACGACCGCTCCCCCTGCACGAGGTGAGCGAGGTGGTCCTCGAGTTTGTCGAGGGAAGTGAGGAAGCCAGCGCGGGCCTCGGGCAAGCGCATCGTCTCGGGCACGTTCCGCTGATGGATGACCACGGCGGTTCGGCCGCCGCCGAGGTCGTCGAGCGTGCTGGTGGTGTGCATCCCGGTCGCCGACTCGACCCAGGCGAGCCGTTCGGGCGGAACGACCTCGGTGAAGGTGGCGACCATCCTGTAACTGCCGTGCTCGCCGAGCATCAGGGTCTCGAACCGGCCGCCGGGGTGCAGTTCGACGACGATGCCGTCGATCGGCGTGGCCATGCCGCTCGGGCCCCGGAAGCGCGCGAGCTCGGCGGGCTCGGTCAGGCACCGCCACACAACCTCGCGCGGCGCGTGGAAGACCCGCCGGTAGACGAGTTCGTCGTCGTTCACCGGTTCTCACGCTCCTGCACACGGGCGAGGTGCGTCTCCAGCCGGTCCATCCGCTCTGACCATGTACGCCGGCTCTCCTCGATCCATGAAAGCGCGGCCTCGAGCGCCGCAGGTTCGAGCCGACATGGCCGGGTTTGCCGGTGGCGGCCCTGGCTGATCAGGCCGGACCGCTCGAGCACCCGGAGGTGCTGCGAAACGGCCTGCATGCTCATGGCGTACGGCTCCGCGAGCTCCTTGACCGTCGCTTCACCCGTGCTCAGCCGGGCCACGATGCCTCGCCGGGTGCGATCGCTGAGCGCCGTGAACAGAGCATCAAGCCGCTGCTCCTCGGCGGTTCCCATCTGGCGAATCAAGCATCCGCTTTATCAAGCGTCAACTGGTAGAACTTGCCCACCGTCCTCGGGCAGCCGACTCAGAGCGCTGACGCAGCAGACGCCGTCCCCGACGGGCCGGCTTCACCGCGGCCTGGGCATTGAGCGCAGCGGCCGTCCTGAGCAGCTCGGCGAGAGCCACCTCGTCGACGACCTGGCCCTCGATGAGGTCGACGGCGCGCCGGACCTTGCCGTCCAGGCTGGACGTGAACAGCCCAGCCGGGTCGGGCAGGGACGCTCCCTTGAAGAAAGTCAGCTTGACCGCCTTCTTGTAGACCTCTCCGGTGCACAGGTGCCCGTGGTGCGACCAGACCGGCGTGCCGGGGCTGGTGGCCTTGACCCACTTCCACTCCTCCACGACCTCGGGCACCGCCCGCCGGATCACCTCCCGCACTGTGCGGAGCGTCGCACCGCGCCAGTCATCCATGTCCGCTATCCGCTGGTCGATCAGTTCCGACGCGCTCGCCCCGACGTCTGCCATCCGTCCCCTCCGGTCGCCCGGCGCGCTCGCGCGCACCGATGGCAGGATGCCCCGGCGCCCGGCGGAGAGGAAGTGTCAGCCGCCGGCGACCGCGAGCACCGTTGAACCCGGCCATCAGGATCACCTCGCTCCGGCGCGGGCATCGCACTGACCGCCCGGTCGGTGGCGCTGGTTGTTGCAGGGTGCGCCCTGGTCGCCGGGTTGGATGCTTGGTGCTGGACCGCCGTGTCACGATGCGGCGTGCGCCTTCGACTGCGGTTCTGGGCCCGGCTGTCGGCAGACCCGGCGCCCGCACCCGGATGGGTCCGGCCGACGCCCGACGTCGGCGACGTGGAAGTGGCCTTGTGCGGTCTTGAGGTCGGCCCGCTCCGGGCGGGGGCGGGCTGAATGCCTCGCCTGGCGCTGCTGCTTCCGTTCGTGCTCGTGTCATTTGCCGCCAACTCGCTCATCACCCGGCACGTCGTGCAGCAGCACCTGCTCGACGCGGGCCTGCTGTCGTGCATGCGTTTCCTCGCCGGCGCGGCCGCCCTGCTGGTGCTGTGCCTGGTGCGTCGGGAGCGCCCCCAGGTCGGGCGCGCGAACCTGGGCCCGGCGCTGTGGCTCGGCGCGTACGCCTTGTGCATCTCCTACGGCTATCAGCACATCGGGGCAGCGCCCGGAACATTTGTGTTCTACGCCATGGTGCTGGTGACGCTCGTCGCCAACGACCTCGGCCGCCGGGTGCGGGTCCCCCGCCACCGGCTGGCGGGCGCCCTGGTCGCACTTGCCGGGCTGGGGGTTCTCGCGAGCGGGTCGATTGACACCGTCACGCCGGTCGGGGTGGGCCTGCTGGTGGCGACCGGCGCCGCCTGGGGTCTGTACACCGCCGCCGGCCGCGCGGGCCTCGATCCTCGCGTCGCGACCACCGGCCACTTCGTCGTCCTGGCCCCTGTCCTCCTGGTGCTGGGACTAGGGCTGGTCGCCGCCGGCGGCCGCGTCACCGCCTCCGGGCTCGGCTGGGCGGTCCTCATGGGCGCGGGCACGACTGCGTTCGCCTACGTCGCCTGGTACACCTGCCAGCGAGCGCTGTCCGGTACGTCCGCCGGCACGGTACAACTCGCCATCCCCATCCTCACAGCAGTCGCGGCGTTCGCGTTGCTCGGCGAGGCTCTCACGGCCGGGCTCGCCGTCTCGGCCGCCCTCGTCGTAGCGGGGCTGCTGCTGGCGAGCCGCCCGGTGCATGCTGCCGCCCAGGACTGACCACCCGTCGAGCGCGGCGGCGAGGTCCTTGCCCAGGGGCGTGAGTGCGTAGTCAACTCGGGGCGGGATGCCGGGCTGCTGGGTCCGCGTCAGCAGGCCGTCGCGCACCAGACCGCGTCTTCTCGGAGGAGATCCCATGACCGTCGTCGTCACCGGCGCCACCGGACAGCTCGGCTCCGCCGTCGTCCGCTGACTGCTCGAGCTCGTCCCGCCGACGAGGTCATCGCCAGCGTGCGGGACCGTTCGAAGGCGCAGGACGTGGGCGTGCAGGTGCGCGAGGGCGACTTCGACCGTCCCGTCACGCTCGTACAGGCCTTCGCCGGTGCCGACCGGCTGCTGCTCGTGTCGACCGACACCTTCGACAACGCCGCCAAGCTTGGCCAGCACCGGGCCGCCGTCGCGGCGGCCGTCGAGGCCCGCGTCGGCCACGTGGTCTACACCTCGATCACCGCCGCCGACACCAACGGCATCGTGCTCGCCGACGCCCACCGGCCCACCGAGCAGGCGATCCTCGCCAGCGGCCTGCCTTACACCTTCCTGCGCAACGACTGGTACCTGGAGAACGACCTCGGCACGATCGCCGGCGCCCTGGCCACCGGCACCCTGGCCACGTCCAGCCGCGGTGGCCGCTTCGCCCCGCCCCGCGCGAGGACTACGCCCGGGCCGCGGCCACCGTGCTGGCCACGGACGGGCACGAGGGGGTCACCTACGAGCTCGGCGCCTCGGCGTCGTCCAGCTACGCCGACTGGGCGAAGGCCCTGTCCACCGCGACGGGCCGGCACATCGCGTACGCCGAGGTGAGCGAGGATCAGGCCCGCGCAGGCCTCACAGCAGCCGGGCTACCGGTCCGCTGGTCACCATGCTCGTCAGCTTCTACGGCGCCCTGGCGCGCGGCGAGTTCGACCGGCCGGGCGAGGAACTGGCCCGCCTGTCCGGCCGGACGCCCGCAACCCTGCAGGACTTCGTCGCAGCGGCGGTGCGGCCGCAACCTGACGCTGACTGACGCTCGTGCCCGCGTGCCGGCTCCCGTGGCTGCAATGCCTCCACGGGACCGGGGCGGTTCAACCCGGTCGACCCGGCTACACCGCCGCCGAAATCCACGGGAACGTGGGCACGCAGCCCGTGGCCGAGGCACTCGACGCGATCGCGGCTGACGCTCAGGCCCGTGCCCGCGCTAGCGCGATCACCTCCTCGAGGGCCTCCGGGTAGTCCTCGCTGATCCGCGGGCCGGCGACGGGCCCCTGCTCGTCGGCTCCCAGATGAGCTCGGGGGCGAGCTGGCTGTCGGCGGTGTACTGGGTCTGCCACATGATCTTCTCCCTTACGACGGCAGGGGTCCGCGCACGGCCGCTCGACCTGGCCGTGGGGATGAGGGCTCGCCGGCGGCATCGCCGGGCCGGTACGTCCTAACGGGACCGGTTCAGGCCGCCGACCGGGTGGCGTGCCGATCGGCAAAGTTGGTGACGATGGCAAGCAGCGCTTCGGGTGCCTCGATCTGCGGCAGGTGGCCGGCGTGCGGCAGCAGCTCGAAGCGGGCCCCTGGGATGGCGGCCGCATAGGCCCTGCCGTAGTCGACGTCCCCGATCCGGTCCGCCTCCCCCAGACGACCAGAGCAGGGGTCCTGACGCCCTTGAGCCGGCCGAGAAGGGTCGGGTCCTGCATGCTGCCGCCGTAGGCGGCCAGGGCGGCCATGTTGCTGGGCAACACAGCTTGGACGGCGGGCGGAAGCGTTGTCGGGTCGGGCATCTTGGCTGGGTCGTACCAAGCTCGCCTCGCCAGCTCGTGGGGGGTCAGCGAAGCCACGTCCGGGATCGGGTGAGCGGGCACCTCGATGCCGACCGCGTCGATCAGGACGACCGCAGCCAGGCGCGGGGACCCCAGCAGCGCCATCTCGGCTGCGACCCACCCGCCGAGGGAGTTGCCCAACACACACACGCCGCTCAGGTCGAGCTCGGCGAGCAGCTCGACGTAGCGGGCGGCCAGCGCACGGGCGCTGTCCATCGCCTCCGGGCGTGGGGTCCCAGAGAAGCCGGGGTGCGTAGGAGCCACCACCCGGCCGTGCTCGGCAAGCAGGGTGCCGAAGCCCGCCATGCTCGTCGGTCCCCCTCCACCGTGCAGCAGCAGGTAGGGCCGGCCGCGGCCCGTGTCCGTCACTGTGCTGTTCATGTCTGACACCATAGCAAGGATGCTTAGATAAGCAAGCTGGCCTTACGCTAGTGGGGTGAGCAGGACCAAGCAGGACACCGGACTGTGGATCAAGCGGCTCCAGATGCAGCACCACCGGGCGGCCAACGAGGCCCTTGAACGGCTGGGGCTCACCCTCGTGCAGTGGGACGCCCTGCGGCACATGCAGGACAACCCCGGCGCGTCCCTGCACGACCTGGCCCAGTTGACGTTCCAGACCGACCAGTCCTTCGGCGCTCTGGCAGCGCGACTGGTGGCGCTGGGGCTCGTCGAACGCGTCCCCGGCTCTGGCCGGGCCGTGCGCCACGAACTCACCGGCACGGGCATCGAGCTGCGCGACCAAGGCGCGCGGATCATGGACGGTGTCCTGACCCGCTCGTTCGCGCCGCTGACCGCCGTGCAGCTCACCGCCCTGGACGACCTGCTCCAGCTGCTCGTACACCCCTGACCCAGCCCAGGGTCGGGCGTTCGTCAGTGAACACTCTGTAGAACTGCGTGAGCGGGGCTGCTTTCATATGCCGCTCTCTTCGACAGCAGTGTCAGGCCGTCTCGCGGGTCCCGCTCGCCCTTTGGCCTTTCGCTGAAGGGGCGACCCTTCGCTTGAGGCGCCGCTGCGGCTTCCAGGCTCATGCGTGGACGCTGTCGACAGGTCTCCGGTTGAGGCATAACGACCTCCCGCCTCGCTCCCCGTGGCTTCGTCCTGGGCGCGATCGCTGCGGCGGGGGTCTGCTGCAGCTTCAGTGAGCTGTGCTGGATCCTGAACACGGTCGAGTAGTGGCACTCCTCGCGGGTGCTCCGGCAGCGCCGGTTGGGACCGTTGTTCTGGCGCAAGCTGAACAAGGACTCCGTAGCCGCGTTGCCGCCCGCGCAGGGGGACCGGGCCCACCAATCCGTTCCGTCCGGCGGCGGATCGGCCCGAGCATCAGTCAGGGCCTCCAATTCATGATCATGGCCCTGACCTGCGGTTATGCGTTGTAGCGGGGGCAGGATTTGAACCTGCGACCTCTGGGTTATGAGCCCAGCGAGCTACCGAGCTGCTCCACCCCGCGTCGGTAGAGCCACCATACGTGACGCGCAGAGCGCCGTGCAAATGACAGTCAGCGCGTCGGCGTTGTCGACGGTGTCGGCGACGCGGTGGCCTTCGCCGTCGGCTTGCCGGTCTGTGCGCCACTGTCCGCGGCAAGTCGGTTCAGCGCGACCTGCAGCCGCTTCTGGGCCGCGCCGTAGGCGGCGAAGTCCTGCTTCGTCAAGGCCGCCTGACCGTCCTTGAAGGCCTTGTCCGCGGCAGCGATGGCCGCCGCCAGGTCGCTGTTGGCCGGCGGAGTCTTGCCGGTCCCCGGGGACGGAGCGGGCGTGGGCAGGAGCGCTGCAGCGCCCTTGCCGAACAGCGCATCCAGCGCCTCGGGCAGAGTGTTCTGAAACACGATCTTGTCGCCGAAGCTGACGATGACGCGCTGGAGCAGCGGGTAGGACACGCCCTTGCTGGCCTGGGTGTACACCGGCTCCAGGTAGAGCAGGCCGCCGCCGACGGGCAGGGTGAGCAGGTTGCCGAGCAGCACCTGCGAGCCACCCTGACGCAGCAGCGACAGGGCGCTGGAGATCTCCGTGCGTGCCTCGTAGAGCGACGCGACCTGACCCGGTCCGGCGATGACGGTGTTGCGCGGCACCTGCAGGACGCGGATCCGCCCGGTCCCGTCCGCGTCGTAGGACGCCGCGGCGAAGGCGGACAGGTTGGTGTTGTTGCGGGCGACGAAGGAGGTGGTGAGCGAGAACTTCGGGGCGGTGCCCGAGTGGGGCAGTTGCAGCACGGCGTAGTACGGCGGCTGCGCCGGGCCGGAGGCATTCGGATTGATGCCGGTGCCCGCGGACTGGCTGTTGATGACCTCGTTGGCCTGGGTGGCCGGGTCGGCGGGCACGTCCCAGAAGTCCTCCTTGTTGTAGAAGGCCTTCGGCTCCAGGACGTGGTACTTCGCCA
>JAABUI010000613.1_pt1 | contig 24836 bp, 19 predicted proteins | sample 5559111 | NCBI WGS metagenome assembly JAABUI01 (sample SAMN10711870, study PRJNA513365) | rock metagenome | isolation source: Antarctica rocks | place: Antarctica: Victoria Land, Buttleship Promontory
TAGGCGGCCCGGGCTGGGGTGTTGCGGTGGGGGAAGCTTTGCGCCACCAAACGGGCGACGGGGGAGCCGTGGGCCCCGTAGTCGGGGTTGTCGGCCTGGATCTTCTCCCACACCCCCAGCTGGGCGGAGGCGGTGGTGGCGGTCTGCGCCCAGTGGTCTCGCTCCCGGAGTTGTGCACCGTGGCGGGTGGTGAGGACCGCCTTGCAGATGCTGTCGTAGCTGCGTTGGCGCCCCTCCGGGCCGGTGACCGGGACCCTCAACTGTGCGCTGTGGGTGGTGGCGAGTTGGTCGAAGCGGTGCTGGGCCCGTCCCCGCCCGAACCGCCCCGCGGTGTACACCGCTTCCTGGGCGGTGACCAGTTGCCCCGCAGCTTCCCGCACTTGCTGCTCCACCGTGGCCCGGGCGGCGGTCAGCTCGGTATCCAAGGTGTGCAGGTGGGTGCGGGCCTCGGTAAGGGTGGCGCTCACCTCGGCCACCGGGGGATGTCCGGTCTCCGCCCAGGCCGCAGCAACCCGTCCCGCCCGCGCCTCGTGCGCTGTACGGTCCAGGGCGGCGTCGTACTCGGTGGTGAACTCCCGCTCACCCCGCACCTGCGGTAACGGTTCCACCACCCGAGACAGCTGGCGCCAGGCCAGTTTCTTATCCAACTGCGACGCTTTGAACCACACCGGCTCACCGGCATCGTCGGTATGCGCGGCGAACCGGTACCCGGACACCGTCCCCGTCGCGGCCTGGTTCACCACGAATTGGATGCCGCGGTCGGTGAGTTCGGCTTCGAACGCGGCCCGGCCTTGGCCGGCGGTGGTGTTCGCCGCCGCCAACACCGACTCCGCGAGGGCTACCCGGGGGGCGTGGTGCCCGGCTTCGGCGTACATCCGATACTCCCCGGGCTTCACCTGTGTGATGTCGGTTCGCTCGGAGCGCATGGTGCGGCGGGTGACGGTCTGTTCCAACCCGTAAGTCACCTCCAGCTCGCGGCGCGCCGCTTGGGCGTGGCGGTAGTCGTGCTGGCCCTGCCACACCCGCCCATCGTGGGCGACCCTTGATACGGCGAGGTGGATGTGGTCGTCGGCGTGCCGCACCGCCACCCACGGATGCTGCTCAAACCCCAACCGTTCGGCGAAGGTTTGCGCGGCATCAGCCCACTCGGCGTCGGACAGGCGGCGGTCCTCGGGGGCGGTGCGCAGCGAGCACTGCCACACCGGACGGGACACATCATCGCGGCCTTTGTAGGCGCGGCGCATGTTCGCCACCCACTGCCCCGGCCTGGTCGGGTCGGTGACCGCGACGGAGCCGGCGATCACCATCCCATGCACCCGGTTGTTGTAGGCGTGCTCGTTGTGCCGACCCGGCCCGTGCAGATACACCCCCAACGCCCCCGCATCCTTGCCGCGGGTGATCGAGGCAATCACCGGCCACCCACCGTTCCGGTCATCGCCGGCTCATCTCTTCCAGGCGCCCGTCCAGGGCGGCGATCGTCGCCCTCGTCTGGTCGATCCCCGACACCACCCGGGCCATCGTCGACGCGTCCACCCCACCCGTGCGGGCCTCGGTGTGCGCCAGGCGGGTCACCTGGTTCAGCAGGTTGCCCACCCGCACCAACTGCTGGCTCAGCTCACGGACCACCGACTCGTTCAACACCACCACCGCAGCAACGGTGGTGTTCTCCGTGGCGGTGTCGGGAACATCCGCCGAATGGCGCCGCGCGATCTCCGCGGCCACCACTGACCGGGTCCACGCCCCCAGCTGACCCCGTTTGTCCGCGGCTGCTTCTCGCCGCCACGCGAGGTGCTCGACTTCGGACAACCGCACCGCCACCACCCGACGCCGCTTGGCCAGCTCCGCGTCCACCGCCGCCTCCAGCGGATCCCGAGCCGAACGCGGGCGGCGAGACAGCCGAGCGTCGCTGGCATCGGTGGGGGAGTTGGGGGAGTCAGTATCGGTGGCCGTAGCGGGGTCCGAGTCGTCGGCGCCGCCGTGGGCGGCGGGCGGCTCGACCGCGTCGCCGGCGCCCGGCGCCGAGCGGGGGTTGGGGTCGTCCACGACGTACCACCCCTTCCTTCGGTCGGCGAGCCCCGCGAGCCCGACCTGTCTGTCCGCTCCCGCAGCGTAGCGAGGACAGCGGCGGGGCCGGGAAGCCGTAACGCGTTAGCGTTACGCTAACCATACCTCGCACTGGTTTCGGCGGGCGGGCGTGGCCTCAGCGTAGCCGCGAGGAACGAGCGGCGAAACAGGGACACCGACACGCACGCACGACGACACCAGGTGGCACGGGGTGGGGTGCTAGCTCGGCGCCGTTGACCGAGGTGCGCCAGCACCTGGGTCAACCAGCCGGCGACGCACCCCACCCCGTGCCACAGCGACCCACAGGGTCGTGGCGGGCGCCCCTGGCGCCCGTGTCCGACACCGTTAAAGCCACTCAACAGACACAGTCAGTTAGCCGCTATGCGCTCGGAGCGCAACCGCAGAACGCACCCCGATGCACCTGCGCCGGGCCGCACCTGAGCAAGCGGCACCAAGGCAGCTACTGGATGCGCATACGAGCGCGCATGCGGCCGGCGATGCAGCGACAGACATAGGTCGATCGTTCGTTGGACGCCGGCCGATCGCATCCCCATGCGCGCCGATGTTCACTCAGTCATCGGAGGCCTGCACAGCGCCGGCAAGACGTACGCGTGATCTATGCGCTTGATCAGTCGCTTCTGTCACCTGCGCCCGCCACCGTCGCAGCGCGTAATCGGTGAATGGGGGCGGCGCTACGTACCTGGGTATGGACGTGATTGCGTTGACCACCATGTCGAGGTCGGCCATGACAGCGGCCACCGAAGCCTGCACTGTAGGGCGGCCGCCGAGCATGACCGCGTTGTAGGGCAGGGCGAGGCCTTCCGCTGAGTCCCGAACCCTGTGCTCCCACTGCTGAGCCCAGTCCCGACCCAAGAGGTGGCGTCGCAATCGCGGGCGGCCGGCCAGATTGGCCACCCACTGCAGTCGGCTGATCGCGAGGGTGACCGCGGCGTTGAACTGGACGCACGCGTCACTCTCCGCGGCGCGAGCTGACCGCGTCTTCTCTTCGTCCCATTGCGCGCGTTGCGCTCTTCGCTGCTCAGCGAACGCAGTGGCCTGCAGGCGTCGCTGCTGTCGACCGCTCAGCCAAACCGCAGTAATCGACCCCAAAACCGCCACCACGGCTGCGAGCAAGGTGGCTACCGCCGGTACGCGCACGTCACCCATCGCGGTCTCCATTCCTGCTGAACTGGCTTCGCACCGGCAGCGACCCGGTTCGCCCCAACGGCCGATGGTGGGAAGGCTCTACTTCTGCTCATCCGGCTTTGTGGAACACGGCCTGCTCGAGTCGTTCGATGCGGGCGGTCGCGCCGGCGGCGAGGCTGTCATCGTCACGGCGCTGCTCGATCCACCGTCGGATGAGTGCTGTCGGCTTGACGTGCTCGGCGGCGGCCTGCTCGCGGACCCAATCCAGCAAAGACTTGGGCATGCGTAGGGACGTGGTGACCATGGGATCCGGATCGACCTCGGTGTCCCAGATCCCGTCTTTCATGTCCTCGGCGGTACTGGTGGTGTCGTAGTACTCGCGAATTTTCACTAGCTCCTGATGGTTCATGGTGGGTGCGCTCTCCCGGGTGCGGGGTGGGTGGATCATCGTGCTTGACGGGTGAAATTGCGGCGCTCAGGCGAGTCCATGTCGCGGGCCGTGACGACGTAGTCGCGACCGTCCACGGCCTCGGCGAGGACGACCAGCAGGTAACGCCCTGCGTCGGTAGTGCCATAGACCAGATCGACCCCGGCACGGCCAGTCTTGGTCAGGCGTGGTCGGGTGTTCACGATCTGTTCCACTTCTGCGGGTGTGACTTGGTGACGAGCCCAGATGTGCTCCTCGGACTCGTCGCTCCAACGAATCTCCCGCACACACACATTATAACACAACGCATTGCTATGTTTGGGTCGCATGTACTTCTCCGTGGGCGGCGGCAGGACCCCCGCCGGCGACAACCCCTGGTAGCTGGGACAAACTCTGCGCGGCGAGGCCCCCGCAGCTCGACAAACTCGGCTCTAATGCTGCACTCATCGCGGCAGACGCCGCAGCGTTCGTCTGGTCCTCTCCTTAATGTCCACCTGTTGGACATAGGGGATCCCACATGTGACAATGGCGGCATGCCAATGGACGATGGGCCTCCGACCGGCGCCGAGACGCAGGTACTTGAGGCGCTCCTGGACCTCGGCGCCGGCGCCAGCGGCCGCCGAGTCGCCGAGGCTGCCGGTGTATCGCCGACTACGGCCACCGCGGCGCTCGCCCGGCTGAAAGCGCGCGGCTCGGTCACGCGGGTAACAGACGGAAGGGCGTTTCGCTGGACCGTGGAAGAGGAGGCGCCGGACGTCCTCGCCGCCCGTCGAGCCCGCCGTCAGTCCGAACGCCATGCTTTGGCCGACCCGTCCACCACCCCAGCCGCACCGGACGCCGACCGCTGGCGGACCGCGCCGTCCCGTACGGCGCGGTCGGTTGCGACTGCGCTGGTGTTCACCGCGCTGGGACTCGAACATCAGCAGGTGGCGAGCCGCCTTCGACTCACTGGGAAGGTAAAGACGAGGACTGGGACACGGTTTGTCGTCGGCGGTGTTATCGGCGAGCACGTGGACTGGGAGGTCCGGCTGGCCGAGATCGGAGCTGGCAACGCAGGGGCCGCAGCGGAGGTCGCTGTCGCTGTAGAGAAGTTTCGCCCCCAGCTCGTATTGTTCGTTGGTGTCGCTGGTGGGCTTAAGCCCGACGACCAGAAGCTCGGTGACGTCATCGTTGCCGACCGTGTGTACAACCTGCACAGCGGCAAGCATGGTCAGGGTCCCGATGGCGAATCGATGTTGCAGGGCCGCCCGGTGTCTCTGCCGTGCTCGCACCGGCTGGCGCAGCTCGCTCGGGAAGTCGCCCGGAGCGACTGGCAGCCGGAGGACAAAGACACCCGCCGTCTACCTCAGGCCCACCTAAAGGCGATCGTGGCCTCGGAAGCCGTCCTCGCCGACGACGGGAGCGAGCTCCGTAGGCACATCGCACTGACCTACAACGACGCAGCCGCGATAGATATGGAGACCTACGGCATCTACGAGGCTGCCCGACGCGCCGAGGTGGCCGCCCTCGCCATCCGCGGGCTCTCAGACTTTGCCGGCGCCGCGAAGCAACCGCCGGAGGACCGTGTGCGCCAACCGGAGGCCGCTGCGAACGCCGCCGCCTTCGCCATCGCGCTCCTTCTTCGTGCCGACTTCGACGACTTCCCGGGCGGCAGCGGTGGCGGACCGCCGCAACCGGATCTAGCAACGGGACCGGATGAGCTGCTCGCTACCCTGCCTCCGACGGTTCCGCCCTGGTGGCGCCGGTTGCGCGCCGCAGCGCCGGCACTCGCTGACGAGGCGCTAACCGACCTGGCGGCTCACGCAAGTGCTCCCACCGGGTGGCTTGGACGTCTCCGGTACCGGCCTCCCCGTTGGCTGCGGGAAGACCCGGCCGGGGACGGCTGGGCGGTAGTCGCCGCCTTCGCCAGCGGTCACCAGTCCCTGTATGCAACCCAAGCATATGACCAGGCGGCATCTGCGGCGGCGAAGGCGGGTGATGACGCAGCGGCGGCCGTGCACAGGCTGACCGCGGCGATGAGCACCGTCCACCGCCCCGCGGGCGGTGCGGAACCGGACGCAGACGCCCCGCGCGGCGAGCCTGCGTCGGTGGAAACAGACGGACTACGCGGACGGCTGCTCGCCGAGGAGGCGCACGTACAACCGATAGCCTCCTTCCTGCTCGCCGCCGTCACGGATGACGCCGAAGCTACGTTGGCCGCGGCCATACCGGCGCTGCATGCGCTGCGGCTCGACCCATGTGTCGTCCTGTCGAGCGAACACGAGACCGATCTCGCAGCCGCGGAGCAGGTGAGGGCTGTGTTCGAGGAGCTCGAGGAGCGTTGCCCCGGTGTGCTCGATTGCCTACGCGCGCAGGTCCTGTCGATCCTCGTCATGCTTCGTCTGGTCCAAGACGACACCGACAGCGCGGTGAGGATCGCCGACTACGCCCGCACGGTCGTACCCACCTCCAGCGGCCTGCTGCTGCTCGGCGCGCGGGGCCGCCTTCAACGGGTCGCAGGAGCGAGCGCGGTCCACGCTGACGATACGGACCTGGCGTTGCCTGCGGTCTTGGCCGGCATCGAGCAGACGGCCCTGCTCGTGCGGGACCGACGCAACGACTGGCATGGCCCGACCGGTGACGCCCTCGCCATAGCCGGACGCGCGCGGGTGCAGACGCACGACTTCCTTGGGGCCCTGCGTCTGCTCCTTCCGGCACCGCGGGGTCGAGCCTCCGACCGGGAAGCTCAGGACCCGGAAGTCCGGGAGGTGGCAGCGCTGGCCGCGACGATGGCGGGCGAGACTAGGCTGGCGGCGGAGCTGGCGGGGGCCGTCCGTGACCCGGTAGAGCGCCATCTCCTGCGTGGCATGGCGTTGGCGCAAGAGCCGTCCATGGCGGACGAGGCCGAGCGCTCGTACCGGGCGGCACTCGAGAGTGCACAGGACGACCGGCCCGACCAGCTAGTCCGCGCTTTGATCGGCATCGTCCGGGCCGGCGCATCCCTCGACGACGACGCACCAGGCGGCGTCGCTCCATACATCGAACGGCTGCGGCAGGTGGACGTGGAGGCGGCGGACCTGGTGGCGGCCACGGCCGCTCTCAGGTCCGGCCGGTCCCGCGACGCACTCGTCGTCGCGCGCCGCTACCCACACTCCTCCGCCGCTGTACAGCTCGCGGCGGAGGCCGCCGTGGCCTCAGGCGACGCGGCCGAGGCCGTGCACGTGCTCGAGCGATGCGGACGCGGAAGGAACGACAATCCGATGCTGATCCAGGCGATGGTCGTCGCGGCCGACGCCGGCCTCGACCAGGACGCGGAGCGGCTGGCGGATCTGCTAGCGAGCACAGGCGACACCCAAACTCGTGTTCGCGCGCTGCGAACGAAGATCGACCTGGCTGGCCGGGCCGCACGGTGGCAGGACGTCGCGGCGTTGTGCCGCCGCCTCCTCGACGAGACCGACCCGGATGAAGACCAACCGGCCGGCCGTGGGGCGTCCTACCGGTGGGCGCTGGTCGGTGCCGAGTTCAATCTCCGCCAGCACGATAGAGCGCTCGCGGCACTCGAGCTGCCCGAGCCGCTACACGCGCGCAACCGCCAGGAGGCGCTGCTCCAGCTGGCCGTGCTCCGAGCTGCTCTCCCAGAGGGAGATCCTCTCCTGGCCATCACGCGCGCGCTGGCGGTCGCCGAGGAGTGGCTTGAGGACGAAGAAGTCGTTGCAGGGGCCCTCACTCTCGCACTCATCGCATCCTCGCACGCCGAGATTGACGACCCAATGCTGATCGATCTCCGCCGTCTTCAAGACAATTACTTCACGAGCCACCCAAACACCTCATCCATTCAGAGGTTAGACATCGGTGAGGATCTCGACGGCCTAATCAGCCACCTTGAGAAGACACTCGCACCTGGAGCGAAGGAGCTCCGTGAACTGGTACAGCGGGTGTGGCTCGGCGACTACCCGCGAGCCATCATTTCCGACGCCACACAGCGTTCCTACGCCGAACTGATCATCAAAGGCGGCACCGGCTGCGTGGTCATCGCAGGGGACGGTCACGAAGACCGCAGGAAGTCAGCGGCCCGCGTAGCCCTCGCCGCTGGTGTCGTAGTCATCGACACGAGCGCGGTCCACCTCCTCGGATGTATTGGGCTGCTGCCAGCGCGCCTGCCCGCAGAATTCAAACAAGTCGCTTTCCCAGCATCGCTTCGCGACGACGTGTTGGCGGCACGCGCAACGCTGGCTCTGCCGAGCTCGGGCTCGCTGGGGTGGGACCCCGTGCAGCGACGCCCGGTACTGACTGAGTTCAGCGCTGAACTTACAGCGGCGTGGTCCGCCGAGGCGGACGTTCTAGCCCGCAGGTCTCGCGAGTTCCAGGTCGTCCCGGACCTGCCCGCCGCCGTGCCCCAACTGTTCGACCGCGCGATCACCCTCGCCGACGCGATGCAGGCAGCGGTGTGGGCGGATGACCTGGCGCTGACGTACGCCGCAGAGTCCATGGGCGTTTCGGCATTCGGCACGCTCGACCTGCTGCACGTCCTCGTCGAGAACGGCGCCGTCACCGAGGCTGAGGCCGACACCGCGCTCACCTCCCTGATGGGTTGCCGTGCGGTCGACCTGCCTGTGCTGGACCGGCTCCAGGACCTCGGGCGTCAGCAGGAATGGGAGCCGACCGGCTACCCGGTGCTGCTGCTCCAGCGGCCTAACTCTTGGGCCGACCCAGTGTCCGCGTTCCCCCGCTACCGCGACCTCATCAGGGCGCTCCCTAAGCACCGCCTCACCAAAGTGGTCACGGGCTGGGCGGAGGCGGCAGCCACCGGCCTCGCGTGGGCATCGCCGCCGGGGAACCGCGTCGGGGCCGTAGGGGCGCTGCTCGCGTGGACTGTGGTCGAGGTAGACGGGGCGCTACTGCCCGCGCTAGCCGATGTGGCCCGCCGGGTGCAGGACGAGACAGCCCCCGACGGCGATATATTTGGGCAAATGGTTGACATCGTCGCCGACCTTGTCACCGAGATCGCGGGCGCTGCGCAGGCGGGCGCCGTGATGACGCGTCTAGTCGCACCGCTCGATCCGGAGCGCCGAACCGTGGCCATGCGCAGGTTCCTGGCCCAGCGGCCCCCCTCAGCGTTCGGCCGGCCGCGCTAAAGCGTCCGTATCTCGAGCCGTGTTCGTTAGGGGAACCCTCTACGGCAACGACAGTCTTAGACGAACAGCGCACCGTTTCCCCCGCTCAGGTCGCGACGAACTCTTCCGCATGACCAGCCCGTTTTAATGCCCGATGACCGGGGGCTCAACCGGTTACGCTCCCGGCCATGGCTGAACTGCTCGTCGGATACGCGCGATGTTCCACCGACAGCCAAGACCTCACCGCGCAACGCAACGTGCTGACCGGCCTCGGTGTGGCCCCGGACCGAATCTACGTCGATCACGGTTTGACCGGCACCAACCGTGACCGCCCAGGGTTGCGGGAAGCCCTCGCCGCCTGCCACGAAGGCGACACCCTGGTCGTCGCGAAACTCGACCGGTTAGCTCGATCCCTGCCCGATGCCCGCGACATCATCGACGAACTCACCCACCGCGGGGTGAAGCTCAACCTCGGCGGCTCCGTGCACGACCCGACCGACCCCATCGGCCGGTTGCTGTTCAACGTGCTGGCCATGGTCGCCGAATTCGAAGCAGACCTAGCCCGCATGCGCACCCGAGAAGGCATGAAACTCGCCAAAGCCAAAGGCCGCCTGCGCGGCAAGCCACCCAAGCTCAAACCCAGCCAAGAAGCCCACCTCGTGCAACTGTGGGAAGCTGGCCGACACACCAGCGCCGAGCTCGCCGAACTGTTCAGCGTCGCCCGCTCCACCGTCTACCGCGCCATCCAACGCGCAGAGCGGCCCCGCACGGGCACGGACGCGTGAGTGGGCACGTCTTCGTCGACGAAACCAAGCACCGTGGCTACCTGCTCGTCGCCAGTGCGGTGCCCCCCGGGGACCTCGACCCGCTGCGTAAACTGATCCGCGGACTGATCCTGCCCGGCCAGCGACGACTGCACATGAAAAACGAGAACGACCAACGAAAACGATCCATCACCGCAGCAATCACCAACTCCGACGTTCGGGCGACGATCTACACCGCCGAGCGCCGCTACCGCACCGAACGCGACAGCCGCGCCGCCTGCCTCCAGGCACTCGTCGCCGACATCGCGACACGCGGCGACACGACCATTCTCGGGTTCACCGCCGTCATCGAGGTTGACTCGGCGAATGGTCCCCTTGGTAGCGGGACTTCGTTCCCGCTGGGGAATGTCTTCGAGTTGTGGTCAGGAATGTGGTGTACCAACCTCGCCCTGGACGCATTGATGCCCACCTTCGACGCAGCCGCTTCGGGTCGTTCTGAGGCCCACGGCATCCGCGGACGAGGAGAGGCGTGATGGCTGATTATGTGCAGGTTCTTGGCGCGAGACTGCGTGATGTCCGCCAGCGTGAGGGGCTGTCTTTGCAGCGGGTGGAGCAGCGCTCCGGTGGCCGGTGGAAGGCTGTGGTGGTGGGTTCCTACGAGCGCGGTGATCGGGCGGTGACCGCGCAGAAGCTGGCGGCGCTTGCCCGCTTCTACGGGGTGCCGATGAGTGAGCTGGTGCCGCCGGAGGATCTCGGCTCCGACGATGGCGTGGCCATCCCCATCGTGGGCTCATCGCAAATGAGGGTGTAGTCGGGGTCTGAAGCCGCCGGTGTCGAGGAGCGATCTCAGGATGTAGTTGGTGAGGTTGCGGAAGCCGAGCGCGGTGCCGCGGAGGTGTTCGAGGCGGCCGTTGATGGCCTCGGTGGGCCCGTTGCTGGTGCCGGGGCGGTCGAAGTAGGCCAGGACGTCGCCGGCGCGGCGGGTCAGGGTCCGGCCGAGGGTGATGAGCTCGGTCAGTGGTGTCGGCACGCCGGTGCTGAGGGCGTCGATGACCTTCGTCAGGGCGGTCTTGCCGGCGGTGCGGTCGGGGTCGCGGTAGGCGGTGACGATGCGCTGGTAGATGCCCCAGGTGGCCTCGACCTGCACGTGGGCTTCGTCGGCGAACACGGCGGTGAGGCGCTGGTGTTGGCGATCGGTGAGCAGCTCGGCGCCGGTGCGCAGGACCCGCCGGATCCCGTAGAGCGGGTCCCCGGTGCGGCCGCGGTGCCCACAGGCCTCCTGCTGCAGGCGTTGGCGGCAGCGGTCCAGGGCGTCGCCGGCCAAGGCGACGACGTGGAAGGGGTCCATCACCGCGACCGCGTCGGGCAGCGCCTCGGCGGCGGCGGACTTGTAGCCGGTGAACCCGTCCATCGCCACGGTCTCGATCCCGGCCCGAAACGCCTGGCTCTGCTGCCGCAGCCACGTGGTGAACACCGCCTTGGAGCGCCCGGAGACCATGTCCAGCAGTCGGGCTGGGCCAGTGCCGTCCCGGACCGGGGTGAGGTCGATGATCACGGTGACGAACCGCTCGACCGAGCCGGCACCGGCCCGGGGATGGCGCCAGCAGTGCTCGTCGACCCCGAGGACCCGCACCCCGTCCAGGCGGGTGGGGTCCTCGATCAGCAGCTGCCGGCCGGCGGTGAGGACGGCGTCGTTGGCGGTGTGCCACGACGCACCCAGCCCCTCAGCGACGCGGGCGATGGAGAGTCGGTCGATGACCACCGACTTCAGCGCCCACAGCACCGCCGCCCTGCTCAGCTTCGACCGCGGTGCCGCCGCCGAGCTCGTGTCCTGACGCCACACGTGCCCGCAGCCAGCACAGCGGTAGCGGCGGATCGTGACGTCCAGGACCGTCGGCCGCCACCCCATCGGGACGTGCACCAACCGGCGCAGCACGGTGTCCCGGGCAGCTCCCTCAACACCGCAGCGACCGCACCAGCCGTCGCGCTCGAGGGGGTCATCAGGCTCGAGGACCCGGCACGCAAGCACCGTGTGGTCCTCGCCGACGAGCTGGCCGGTGACGGTCAGCCCCATCCGGTCGATCAAGCAGAACGCATCGAGATCAGGACAGTCGAAAGTAGGCTCAGCCACGTCGAGGTCTTCCAGATGGGCAGTGTGAGAACTTCCATCATCGGAGGACCTCGACCCTCACCCCCGCACCGACGCGCCAACCCCCGCTACACCCTGGATTGCGAAGAGCCCCATCGTGCTCAACCTCGATCGTCTCTCCGTGCTGCCCCGTCGAAAAACCGGACCGGTGGCCCGTTACGCCGCGGATATCGCGCACCGCCGGGGGGAGCACGGAACATTAACTGACGATCCGGTCCACCGACATCGACTCGCTGGCCGATCTTTACGCCATCTCGCCCCCGAAGCTCGTCGCCCAATTGGTGTCGTGGGGTGTGCTTACGCCGCACGTGGCGTAAGCCTTACCGAGGGCACAGGGGCGGCCTGAGCTAATCCTCGGTGTCGTGGGCGAACACCACCAGGGCGGGCCACTCCCGACGCGGTGGCTCCCCGCACAGTGTCGACACCTGACCCAATGCGGCGGCGATACCGCGGCCTAGAACACTCCCAAGTACCAGATATGAAGATCATCTTTATTGCGCCTGCCGGCGCCTTGCTTGGCGTGCTTTACTTACTCTTAGGAATGACCGTATTACTTGAGGTCACAGTTCGATAGAGTCCACTTCTGTTTTCGGATCTGCTCTTGACGGCGAGGATCACCCATGATCATCGACGCGCGATCGGCGACGTGGCGTGCAGCGGCGCGCTGTTCGACACCGGGGACGGGGGGCGGGTGAGTAGGGGCCACCGGGTGACGGGCGTCGCTTCGGTGGTGGTTTTGCTCGGGGTGGCCGTGTTCGCGGTGTGGTCCTCGCAGGCGACTGCTGCTGCGGTGGGGCGGGTCGTGACGGCCGGCCGGGTGTCCGACGATTATGCGCAGGCGACCACCGCGGTCGGTGCGGAGCAGTCACTGGTGCTCGAGTACCGCCTCCAGCCCAGCCCGCAGGTCCTGGCCCGCTTCGACCAGTCGGCGACCGCGGTGGTCGCTGCGCTAGGCGCGATCCGGGCCGACGGCGACACCGCTGATCGGGCTTTGGCCGACCGGGTCCTACCCGCGCACCAGGACTACCTCGCGGCCACCGACCGGTTATTCGCCGCGGTCAACCGGGGTGACGCCCCCACCGTGGCGCGGGTCAGCAACAACGAGGTCCTGCCGTCCCACCGTGGCATCGAGCAGGAGCTCACCGGGGCCGCCGCGGACAAGCATCAGCGCACCCTGGGTGAGTGGGCGCATCTGCAGCGCATGCAGGCACTGACCCGCCTGCTGACTCCGGTGGTGTTGGTGGTCGGGCTGTCCCTGGCCGCCGTGTTGGCTTTGATCACCCGCAGACACCGCCGGCTGCTCAGTGCCGAACGCGCCCGGGCGGTCCATGCCTCCGGGCATGACACCCTGACCGGGCTGCCCAACCGGGCGCTGCTCGCCGACCGGGTCGGGCAGGCGCTGCGCACCAATGACCGTGCCGGGACCCGCGCCGCGCTGCTGCTCATCGACCTGGACCGGTTCAAAGACATCAACAACGCCTTCGGCCACCACTACGGCGACGGACTGCTCACCCAGATCGGCCCGCGCCTGGCCGGCGTGTTGCGCGGGGAGGACACCATCGCCCGCCTGGGTGGTGACGAGTTCGCTGTCCTGCTCCCCACCGTCACCTCCGTGGCCGACGCGACCGCCGTCGCCACCAAACTCCAAGTAGCCCTGCACGCCCCGTTCCGGGTGCACGACATCGACCTGGACGTGGAGGCCAGCATCGGGATCGTGGTCGCCGGTGCCCACGGCCAGGACCCGACCACCCTGCTGCAACACGCCGACATCGCCATGTACGTCGCGAAAGAGCACAACCTCGGGGTCTGCGCCTACGACCCGGCCATCGACAGGTACTCCCCGGCCAAGCTCGTGCTGCTCGGAGACCTGCGCCGGGCACTGGACAACGATCAGCTTGTCGTGCACTACCAACCCAAAATCAACATCAGCAGCGGTGATGTCGTCGGCGCCGAGGCCCTCATCCGCTGGCAGCACCCCCAGCACGGCCTGCTGTCACCCGACGCGTTCATCCCCCTCGCCGAGCACACCGGGCTGATCGGCCCACTCACCCGCCACGTCCTGGACACCGCCCTGGCCCAGGCCGGCCTCTGGGCGAGGGCGGGGTGGGCCCTTCCGATCGCGGTGAACCTTTCCGCCCGCAGCCTGGCCGACCACCACCTGCCCGCACAGGTCGCCGAACTCCTCACCGCCCATCAGGTCCCCGCCGAGCTGCTGCAACTCGAAGTCACCGAGACAGCGATCATCGCCGACCCGACACGGGCGCAACACGTACTGCAGCAACTGAGCGACCTCGGGATTCGCATCTCCCTCGACGACTTCGGCGCCGGATACACCAGCCTCGGCCAACTCAAGACGCTGCCCATCAGCGAACTGAAAATCGACCGGTCCTTCGTCACCACGATGACCGAGGACCGCAGCAACACCCTGATCGTGCGCAGCGTCATCGACCTCGGCCACGACCTCGGCCTCACGATCGTCGCCGAGGGCGTCGAAAACCAACACACCCTCACCGCCCTCGCCGCCTACGGTTGCGACATCGCCCAGGGCTACCACCACGCCCGCCCCCTCCCCACCGCCAACTTCACCACCTGGTACACCAACCACCGCACCCCCCAACTAACAACCACCACCCCACACACCAAGCCGTAACCCACACCCACCCGACAACGAGCGCCACCACCACAAGCCCGGCGAGCGTCAACCGGGCGATCATCTTCCTGCTGTCGGCACATCCTCGCGTTCGGCGGCACCCCGCCGCGGCGCAAGAGCCAGGAAACCGTGCTGATCTACCCCTCTGCCGGGGAACGCCCCAAAGCCCGGCGCCTGCTCACCGAGACCACCGACACCCAGGGCCGACCCACCGCAATCTTCGACCCCAAACCCCTGGGCACCCCGCGCTTAGGTCATACACCCCGACCCCCGACCAATACCGCCCTGACCAGCGGAACGATATTCAAGATCAATTAGCCTGGAAGACTCCCGCTGGATGCGTGGGTGAGTAATGAAAACCCGTTCACAAGATGCCGATAGCTGGTGCCGATTCACCAGAATAGCCACAACATGTAGTGGTCAAATTGCTTCGATCGGCAGTACTGACTCACGCACCTAGAGTCTCCTACGACCGGATCAGGTGTCACTTCACGCGCCATCACCATGGTCGCGGCCGAGACAGGATCGTCGGGTGGTGAGCTGGGGAGGTCTCGTTAGTTGAGCTGCGTGATAAGGATGTGCGGCAGGCAGTGTGGGTTCGTTGCCGCCTGAGCAGCAAACCCTGCAATTTCGGCAAGTGTTGCAGGTGCGCGAGTTTCGGTGGCTCTGGTTGGCCGATGTGCAGTCGCTGGTCGGTGACCAGCTCTCCCGTGTTGCGCTGTCGGTGCTCGTGTTCGACCAGACAGGGTCGGGGCTGCTGACCGCGGGTGTATACGCGCTGACGTATCTACCGGCACTGCTGGGCAGCATCCTGCTGGGCACGTTGGCCGACCGAATGCCCAGGAGAGCTCTGCTGGTGGCCGGTGACGTGGTTCGGGCGGCACTGCTGGCGGTGATGGCCGTGCCCGAGGTGCCCTTAGGTGTGATCGCAGGTCTGCTGGTGGTCGCCGTCGTGGTGGGGACACCGTGGAAAGCTGCGGAGTCGGCGCTGGTCGCCGACATCCTCGACGGTCAGGGTTACGCCCTCGGCACCGGACTTCGGGCCGCCACCAACCAGGCGGCGCAGCTGCTGGGTTTCGCCGCCGGAGGCACGGTGGTCGCACTCGTCGGCCCACGCGCCACCTTGGGCGTTGACGCGGTCACCTTTGCGGTATCGGCGGTCCTCATTCGGCTTACGGTGCAACACCGACCCACGGTGCACCACTCCGGGCCTGGTCACGGCGGCCGTCGGTGGGGCAACGACGTCGCGATGGTGTTCCGGAACCGGCAGCTGAGGTCATTGCTCGGGTTGGCCTGGCTGGCCGGGCTGTTCGTCGTCCCCGAGGGACTTGCCGCCCCTTACGCCGCCGAACTCGGCGGTGGAGCACCAACGGTCGGGCTGTTGCTGGCCGCGGGCCCCGCCGGGGTGCTGCTTGGGTCGGTCCTGTTCGTTCGGCTACTGCCGGAACGGGCACGCACCGCACTCATCGGCCCGCTCGCTGTGGCGGCCGGAGTGCCCTTGCTGTTCTGCGCGTTGCGACCGGATCTGCCCGTGACGATGCTTCTGTGGGCGGTCTCTGGGGTGTGCTCGGCCTACCAAGTGCAGATCATCGTCGAATACGTCACGGCCGTGCCGAACCAACATCGCGGTCAAGCCATCGGCGTGGCCTCCGCCGGGCTGCTCGCCGCGCAAGGCGTGGGCCTGCTCGCCGGCGGAGCCCTCGCCCAAGCATGGACCGTGTCCGCCGCGGTCGCAGCCGCTGGAGCGGTAGGCATCCTCCTCGCCGTCTCCCTCGCGGCTGGACGCGCCCGCAACCTTCACCACACCCGAACACCGAACACATCACCCTCGTAAATACACCGAAACGGGACCCATCGGCAAGTAACGCACTCCTGAGCCGCTCTTGGCAGCGCCCTACACGGGCACCTCCGAGAGGGGATCTACCCCAGCGGCAGGTGGCGCGCACACCAGGTAAAACCGACACTTCTTCCCCACATCGCCCTACTCGACATCGGTCCACGTGCTGCCTGTCCTCGCTCACCAGTTGAAGCCCCTCATCGGTTACTCACCCACCTCCAGTACTCGGTCCACGTGCTGCCTGTCCTCGCTCACCAGTTGAAGCCCCTCATCGGTTACTCACCCACCTCCAGTACTCGGTCCACGTGCTGCCTGTCCTCGCTCACCAGTTGAAGCCCCTCATCGGTTACTCACCCACCTCCAGTACTCGGTCCACGTGCTGCCTGTCCTCGCTCACGACTCGGGTCGCGTTGACCTTCCCCCCCGCTTTCACCTCCTGTAGCGTTTGATCAACATCACCGACAGGCTGGCGCTGTGCACAACCCGATACGGTGTCCAAGGGGACGAGGCCGGGAGGGACGACTAATGATCACTCAGTTCGGCCCTGCTGGCGATACCCACCGGTTGTCAACGATCGGTCGGGTTCGTCGCTGGTCACTGTGGTCGTTGCCCCAGTACGCGATTGGTTACCTCCTCACCGTTGAGTTGCTGACTGTGGCTTTAGCGTCAGTGGTCATCGCGCACGCCCCTGTCACTCGCGCCGATCTCGGTCGCTTTGCTCTGCTCGTCGTCGTGGGCCTGTGCTACGCCGAGGCCGCCGACCGGGTCGATCGGTTTAAGCGTTTCCTCGGCAATGATGGGATCTGGTCCGACCACGCGTCGGTCTGGGCGTTTGCTGGTGCGCTGGTGCTCCCGGTCGCTTACGCCGTCGTGCTGGTGCTACTGATCTATGCCCAGCAGCTGCTGAGCGGATATCGGCACCAATCCGTGCGACCCCACCGGGCCTTGTTCATCACCTCGACGATGGTGCTCGCTACCCTCGCGACCTCCCGCTTCCTCGACGTCCTGGGCGGCGGCATTGGCAACAGCAGCCTGCCCGCGGCGCTCGCCACAGTGGGCGCCCTGGTGCTCTTTCCGGTGGTCAACCTTGGGGTCCTGCTCGGCGGTAAGGCGTTGGCCACGGGGACAAGACGGATCTCCGCGTTGTTCCCGGACCGGGAGACCGTCGGTTTCGAGTTGATGACGTTGGTCCTTGGTGTGTTCACTGCGGGCTTGGTGGTGCACACACCGTGGCTCACGCCCCTTGTGCTGGGTGTGCTCGCTGCGCTGCACCGCGGATCGTTGGTGAAGGGACTGCAGGTCGCCGCGAGCACCGACTCCAAAACCGGGCTGCTGAATCTCCCCGCGTGGCAGGAGCGGGCCGAGCAGGGTTTGAACCGGACTGCCCGCGAGAACCAGCCGGTCGCAGTGATCATGATCGACCTTGATCACTTCAAACGCGTCAACGACACCCGCGGTCACCTCGCTGGTGACCGGGTGCTCCGCGAGGTCGCCACCACTTTGGGGGTTGAGCTGCGCGGACACGATCTTCTCGGCCGGTTCGGCGGTGAGGAGTTCGTCGCGTTCCTCGAAGGACCCTCCGCCGAACAGGCCACCGAAATATCCGAACGACTACGTCACCGGATCGCCTCCCTCAACATTACCGACGCCCCCGTTCTGACGGCGTCGATCGGCGTCGCGCACTGCATCCGAACACACCAAGCAAACCTCGCCGACCTCCTCCAAGTAGCCGACGCCGCCCTCTACGCGGCGAAGTCAGCAGGCCGCAACCGGGTCGACATCACCCACGTCGCTGCCACGACCATGAGCTAGGTAGGCACTCGACTGCGATCAGTTCGGGCAGCGCCAACAGTTCCCCGGCACCGGGCTCACCATCCAGTGGCAAGACGAGGCCCGAGGGTTCAACCAGCGTTCGTTGGCCGGCACCGACTACGTCTACATCTGGGTCGACGGCATCCACCTCACAATCCGCTCGCCCAGGACAAGGTGTGGCTGCTTGGTGATGCTCGGCGTCCGCACCGACGGCCGCAAGGTCGCGACACGCTGCCCGAGGACGGCCCGTTTTGGAACGCCCACGCTGACCGGGGGCATCGGCCACCCGGTTGCTCAGCGGGCCACCGATACCCGCGAGAAACTCATCCGCCGCTTCCGCCTCACCTGGCAGGACGCCCTCGAAGTCGAAGGCGCCGTCCGCGAAGGCCGCGCCCACCCGACCCGACCTGCAACCAGCGGCCCGCGGCTTCGCCGAACACACCCTCACCCCGCCCACGTTCCGCGGGCCGTGGGCTACGCAAGGACCGGGGTTGCGTTCGGCGAACCCGGGGCCTATCGCAGTCAGGGCCGCCCTGGCCGGTGCACCGCGTGGTGCGGTGGTGGGCCAGGGCGGCCTGTGGTGACCGGGTCCGAAGCACCCCGAAGAGCTGGTGTCTTCCGGACGTCCGTGTTGTGTTACTGGGTGGCGGGAGCTCCGAGGGTGGCGGTGATGGCGGCGGGGATGCCCGACACGTTGGCGTTGAGCAGCGGCTCGATGAAGAAACCGAGCAGGCCGAACCCGGTGAACTTCGCTGCGGTGTAGGTTCCGCCGCTGAGGTTGCCACCGTTTTGCAGGACCGCGGCGTTGCCGGTGAGGGTGACGGTGGAGGGGGTCGTGGTCTGGCACGTGGCTGCCCGGGGAGAGCAGCGGGACTCCGACGGTGGTGATCTGGTCGATGACCAGGTTCACCGAGCTGGTGACCGTGAGGGTGCCGCCAGCGGTGGTGCCGGTGACCGGTGCGGTGGTCGCCACGTGGGCCTGAACCGTGGTGGGTAGGAACCCGAACAGCCGGTAGTTGGAGAAAGTCAGGGGCGGCAGGGTCAGGACGCCGTCGGTGAACCCGGTGCTGCCCATCGTCGCCCGCAGGGATTCCGGACCGAACGGCGCCGAGGTGCCCCTGACCGGGTGGCGGTGCCACTGACGCTGTAGGTGTTCACACTCACCGGTGCGGTGATGGTGGTGCTGCCTGGGGTTGACGCCGCCATCGTGCTCATAACGGTCCCGCTACTGGACACCGTGTCGAGCGTGGCGACGCTGGTCAACGTGCCTGAGGATGCATCCGCGGCGACCGTGATCCGGAACGATGTCGTATTGGTCGCACCAGCGGGGAACGAGAACCCACCCAGCGGCCCGAAGTAACCCGTGATCGCCCCACCGGCGGTCGTGGCACCGGACAACGGCACGGTCCCGAAGGTGGTCGCACCCGTCGGGTACTGCAGGGTGATCTGGCTCGCCTGCAGACCGGGGTCACCGGTGAACGTGAAGTCGAAGCGAGCGTTGCTGATGGCTGCTCCGCCCGCCGGGTTGCTCGCCGTGCCCGTGATCTTCCGGGCCTGAGGGGTGCGTAGCGGTGGTGACGTCGCCGAGCTCACCGGGCTGCTCGAGTGGATGGATGCGGTGGTGTCGCTGTGCACCAACTGCAAGCGGTGGACCCAGGGCAGGCATCAGCCTGGCGTGACGATTACTGGGTCGAGGAAGAAGAGGGAGAGTACCCAGTAAAAGTTGATGTGGCCGTGTTGGAAGTCGTTGCCGACGAAGAAGAAGAACACGGGGTGCTCGTCGGTGGTGGGGTAGCCGAGTGTGCTGGTGGGGCCGCCGAGCGCCTTGTAGCGGTCCAGGATCGGTCCGGCGTGCACGGCGTGGGCGCCGGTTTGTGGTGACCAGTAGATGGCCCCGCCGCGGAAGTCTTGGGCCATGCCGCCCCCGGCGGTGGGGTATTCGCCGCTGGTGGGGTCGGAGAGGTAGGAGCCGCGGGAACCGCCGAGCGTCGCGTAGTAGGCGCCGATGGGGTCGGTGTTACCGAACAGTTGCACGGACTGCGCGCCGTTGCCGTCGTTCCCGGTGACCTCGTACTGGGCGGTGCCCGGGTAGGCGTCGGTGGGGGTGAAGGTGACGTCCTGGTGGAGGGTGTCGCCGGGTGGGATCACCTGGCCCTCGGCGAGAGGGGTAGCGGTGCTGAACGCACCGGCCGGTGCCTTGGCCTTGGTGATGGTCAGCGGGATGGTGCCGGAGTTGGTGACGTCGAAGGAGCGGGTCACCGAGCTGCCGACGTCGACCACCCCGAAGTTCAGGGTGATCGGGTTGAGCGTCAGGACGGGCTGGCCTTGCAGGGCGGTGCCCGTGAGGTTCACGGTCACCGATCCAGCGTCGCTGGTGACGACGAGTTGGCTGGTTTGTGCGGTGCCGCTCGGCGTGCCCGTCAGCGGGGTGTAGGAGACCGGCACGACGACGGATCCGCTGGCCGGCAGGACAGTACCGGTGGCAGGCAGCCCGGTGGCAGTGAACGGACCGGTCGGCGCCGCGGCCCCAGTGATGGTGACCGGCTGCGTGCCGGTGTTCACGATGCTCACACCGAGTTGCTTAGCGGCACCGGTGCGGACGGCACCGAAGGACAGCGATGAGGGGTCGGCGCCGAGCCCGGGCTGAGTGCCTTGCCCGTGCAGGTCCAGTGCGGTGGTGCCGGCGTCGGTGGTGAAGGACAGGCTCGCGGTGGCCGCACCCCAGGTGGTGGGGGTAAACGTCACAGGCAAGCTCAGCGTTTCACCCTGGGCCAAGTGCCTCGGCACTCCGGCGGCGGTGACTCCGAACGGTCCGGCGGTGGAGACTGCGGTGACGGTCTGGTCACGGCTGGAGGTCACCGACACGGTGCCTTGGCCGGTGGCACCGACGGCGACGGCACCGAAGTCGAAGGGTGTGGTGGTCAATACCGCGGTGGTGGGCCGGCCAAAGCCGAGCACATGCCCATCGCGAGTGCCGACGAAGACCCGGCCGGCATCGGTGGCCGGGACGGCGAACTTCGCGGCGGTGCCGATCGGCGCCGAGTACCGCAGGCTCAGCTGGCCGTTCTGGGGCACGGCGTCGTAGGCGCGCAACTGGGCGCCGCCACCGCCGGGTCCGGGCGAGTACTGAACCCAGACCAGGGCGCTGCCAGGGTCGGTGCCGGTCGAGGTGACCACCGGGGAACCGGAGGTGTAGCCGAAGGTGCCGGCGCTGGTGGCCACCGAGGTCAACGACGGCACGTCCCCGTTGGCGGAGTACTTCAGGGCCCGCAGCGGGCCGTTGTTCTCCACGGTGTATACGTAACCTCCGGCCCCGCCCCAGAACGCCGGGTGCCCCCAGACCCCTTTGAACGGGCCGCTCATCCCGAGGACCGCATCGCCGCCACCGGGTCCCTGGGCGGCGCCACCGAGGTGGTCGGCGTCGAGCAGTCTCACCCCACCGTCCTTGCCGACCTGCACCACCAGCCGTGGATGGCTCGCGGTACCGAAGCTTGGCGGCAGGGCCATCGGCCCGCCCGCGCCCAGGTCCGTGTCGTCCTGGTTGAGCAACGTGTTGTCGTGTGGGGAGAAGAAGCTGCGCGCGGTCAAGGATCCGTCACCGTTCACTCCGAGCCGGACGACGGACTCCCCGAGGGTCGCCGGTGGGGTGTCCCCAGGGCCGGGTGCGGGGGCCACGCCGTTGCCGGTGGCGAAGATGATGCGGCCGGGACCGTCGGAGACCAAGCCGCCACCGGACTGCCAGATACCGGCCTCGTCGGAGGCCTTGGCCGCCGCCGACCACAGCGTGGTCTGCGTGCCGGTGGAACTGTTCACCCCGGCGACGTAACCGACGTAGGGGGTGGTGTCGCAGTGGCCGCCGTAAGCCAGGTAGACCACCCCGTCGAGCAACAACAGACCAGGCCGCTGCATCGCAGTCTTGGCGTTGAACACATTCGTCGGGTTGTTGGTCGGCGAGCCGCCGATCATCGTCGGGAAACCCGCCCGCTCCACCCCGGTCGCCGCGTCCAAAGCATGCAGGTAAAAATGGGGATGGTCGACGTCCGACCCGTCGTTCACCTTCGCCGAAACGTAGATTGCCCCCCGTCGCCGGGTCATACACCGGCGTCGAGGTCACCCCGATGTTCGGGGTCAGGTCCCCACAGCTGACTGCCGCCGCCGGCCATGCCGAACCCAGGTTCACGCTCCACCGCTGTGCGCCAGTGGCCTGGGTCGAGGCCGTAGACCTTATTGTTCTCCGTCGCCGCCACCAGCGTGCCACCGGCCACGATCGGCTGGCCGTACACCTGCCCGTCCACGTTGGCCGCGAACAACTGACCGAAATCGGAGGCCGACACCGCCGACGGCGCCAAGCTCGGCTCGTTGCCGTCCCACCCCGTGCGCAACGTGTCCACCGACACCGTGGCCACATCAGCCGACGCCGACGGCGCCGCCAACAAGACGGAGACGATGGCGGCGGCCAACGCGAACCCGAGCACCCGAAGGCGCCGTTTCGGGGCCGCAATGGGCGCGATCCGCATTCCATCCGAGAACCCCGCGAACGGCATGGCTTGCCTACTTTCTTTCCCCGGACTGGATCCGCACCACCTATGCAGTAGACAACGATGTCAAGAAAGCGGCGTCGCGAAGCGTATCGCCCCGCTGTTGCACGATACAACCCCTCTGGCTCGCGGTGACCGCTAGCTAGCGCCCAGCTCAAGATCACCCACTGCCACGCCCGCACCGGGGAGGGTGATGCTCATCCGGGGCCGCGTCGGCGGATGATGAACTCGGTGCGGGCGTTGTTTTCGGCACGGATGCGGTCGGCTTTTCTGGTGGCTGTGGTGCGGGTTCGTTGGGTGAGGATGTTCCGCACCTGCTGGTGGGCGTCCCCGTGCAGCGCCGCCCGCCCGACGTCTCGGGCGGCCGCGGTGGCGGCGTGTTGGGCGGGTGCCGCTGCTTGGCGTTGGGCGGCCAACTCGGCTTCGTAGGCGGTGTAGGCGTCGTCCATGGCGCAGGGTCGGTTGGTGAGGTCGGTTTGGTTGAGCAGCCAGGACAGGTAGGCGACGGGGTTGTTCGGGGTGGTGAGTAGGCGGTGGCCGCGGCTGGTGTGGTCGTCCAGCAGACGGTGCAGGTCGCGCACCGTCCAGCCGTGGGCGGCTGGGAGGGCCAGCAGCGCTGCCCAGGTGGTGGGGGTCTTGTACCTCGCCCAGGGTGGGGAATCGGGGTGTTGGCACCATCTGGTGGCCAGCAGCACCCCCCGAGGGTCAGGTACCGCCCGCCGCCGCCTGCGCCGACCTTTGTTTGTCGAAGCTGGGCGCGGAGCGCCTCGATCTTCGTGTCTTGTGTCTGTAGTAACCACCCTCTCTTCGAAAGAAGTGGAGGGAAGAGAACCACTACGTGGTGGGGTGCCATCTGGTTTGTGACCTACACCGATGTTCCCCAAGTTATCCACAGGGTGGGTGCTGGTGTGGTGCAGGGCGTAGACGGCGGTCCAGCCCCGTGCGGTGTCGCCGCGTTCCCAGGAGGCCAGGCGCTCGGGCAGGGTGCGGTGGCGGCCGGGTTGCACTTCGGTGGCCAACCCGGCCAGGCGCAGGAAGGTACGGGCCCGGGTGATGGTGCGGGCCCCCAAACCGGTGGCGGCAGTCAATCCCCGTTGCCCCCCGGTGTCTCCGCGCATGGGGCGACTGTCGCGCCCGGTGCCGAAATCCGCGGCCGCGGCGTGCGCAGCGGCCGCGGCGAGGACAGCGCGCAGGGAGATCCCTCCCCCACTGACCGCCACCAGCCGGGGACGCAGCAGCAGGTAATGCCGGCGGTACACCCGCTCCACGTGCTCCAACCACCGCTGCCGCGACCACCAACACGGCACTCGCGCGTACATACCCGTCGGCACCGGCCGGCGCAGCGGCGGCCGGGACACCAACGGGTGCCCAGCATCCCGCCGTTGCGGCGGACGCGACCCAGCGGGGCCACGACGTGGGCGTTGCCGCTGCTCAGCGACACGCGGAGGCAAACAAAGATCCAGATATGGACCGTGTTCAGGGTAAGAGGTACCCTCAGACCAGGCATCCAAGCCAAGTCCCTTCGGGGCAGAGCACCAAGCCAGCGAGCTACCAACTCGACGGCCCTAGCAATATCCGAACCCGCCCCGGTAAGGGCGGGTTTCGGCGTTCTAGGGACTACCTGGTGCGAATGTGCAGTTATCGGCGGCGGCTTCTAGCCGCGCATGCACTAGGCGCTTTGAGGCAGCACCTCCTGCCTCAACTCACGGACAAGCTCGCTATGGCCCGTGTGGGCCGCCATCACGTCAGCGATGTACTGACTGATACTCAGTCCTCTTTCGGCCGCAGCTCGCCGGACATCATCGTGTACGGGCTGAACCAACCGAGTGATGGTCACGACTCGATTGCCTTTGTGTGGCTGCGCCATGTGTCCCACTCTTGCAGCCCGAATCTGAAACGGACGGAGACACGCCGGACCTTCTCTGTTCCTTCGCTTGGATGTGATTGTGAAGGACTTCCTGCGTGTTGGGCTGCACTGCAAGGCAAGTGACGCCAGCCACCCCGGGTGGGTCGGTATTGACCCACCCGGGGGCGTGCGCAGCGCAAGTGGTAACAATGTAGTTATCTGTCTTCTTACCGTGTTACCTTGTGTGCATGCCAGCCTCTGCACCAGTTGTAGCCGTAGCGAACCAGAAGGGGGGAGTGGGCAAGACTGCCGTGACCCTGGGGTTGGCTTCAGCAGCGAGCACAGCAGGCATCGCCACACTGGTGGTGGATATGGACCCTCAGGGCAACGCAACCACAGGTCTCGGTATCACCGACGTCGAGTTCACCATCAACGATGTGCTGTACGCCGATCAGCGTGGGATCGCCCTAGATGCGGTGACGTCGACCAAGTGGCCGAATGTCTCGGTGA
>JAABUI010000615.1_pt1 | contig 24793 bp, 25 predicted proteins | sample 5559111 | NCBI WGS metagenome assembly JAABUI01 (sample SAMN10711870, study PRJNA513365) | rock metagenome | isolation source: Antarctica rocks | place: Antarctica: Victoria Land, Buttleship Promontory
ATTTTCGTAGAGACATTCGAGTTTAAGAGGAGCCTGAAATGTCAGCATGCGAACTGGAAAGTCCCTCGCTCATTCCTGCTTATCTCGTTCTCTTGAGTACTACGCTGCCCCGGGCTCAATTACCCGCTAATAGCTGCTGCAGGAAGGACCTGTAGTACATAGAAAGTGAGAGAAGAAAATTCTTTATCGTCTGGTTAGGATTTTGAGGAGTCAAGTTCCTATTTGAACGAACCCTAGAACAGTAAGCAATCATACCTTGAGTGACTCCAGAAATAAAGTCAAGAAAAACCGTCGTTAATCCTTCGCTTATGCCGCACATATGAATCTCCTATGGGTCAAATAAGCGACGCTGAGTCAATATCCGTACTACATATGGTTAGCTGCCGTAATCCTGGGGTGGCAGGATTAACGAAGGATATGACCCCTTCTGACCCTGGTCTCGAACCTTCAAACCATGCCTGAAGAACGCAGAGCAACTCCTTGCTGACTGTTGCTGGGAATTCTGTGCAATACAGCTCGAGTACCGTTTCATGCTCCGAGAAAGCGCACTCTAGAAGATCCGTCCAGCTTCTCATTAGACCCAGTCGTGCCAGTCTCCCAGAGTAAAGATGGGGGTAAAATTGCAAAACTTGGAAAAGAGAAAATCGAACGGCCTATTGGGACATACAACGAACTTATGATTCGTGACCAAGCGGGACCGGCCATCATTGGTTCAGACAACAGCGAGGAATGTAATTTCGTCGCAATCAAACGGGTCAAGAAAGTTGATAACAGCCTCGTGCATCGGATACCAAGTTTCAACAGTGACCAGCTTGTCGAAATCAGAGATATGTACCAAGACAATGATGATGTCGTAATCATCTATGAACAAATGGACGTTTCCCTACGACACATGAGCGGCCTACTGCAAGGCCCGTTGAGCAATTTGCAAGGAGGTAAGAGTTAGCTTTGATCGCTTCACTTCAGATTTGCTCACTGTCGGGGAAAAGGTGCTGGACGGTCTCTCTTACCTACACAAGAGTTTTCCCATTATCATGGCGCCCTCAGCTGCGGTACGATACTTCTCAATCTCGAAGGGAGGGTGAAGATTGGTAAGTATGTTTGAACTGACTCGGTCGTTGCTAATATCCTTCAGCCAACATCGGCGAGTCTTTTATCAGAAGGCTCACCCCGGAAAGCGAACGCAATGACGTCTGTAGCTGGGTCCGTCATGATGGAGTTACCGGCCGGCCTCACGAATTGGAGGGAGCTGGCTGGTTGGTGAACCGGCCGGTCCCACGAATAGGAGCTCGCCTTCAGGGCTAGAACTAGTCCCGATAGGGAACAATGGGAGCTCACCATATAGAGGGAGCTCGCCAGAAACTCGATAACAAGAGCTTGAAATGTCAGTCCTTGGGCTACGAAGAAGCTCACCATATGGAGGGAGCTCGTCGAAAACTCGATGACAAGAGCTTGAATTGTCAGTTCTTGGGCTACGAGGAAGCCAATCAGTTCCGCTTGTGGAACGGTAAGAAGGTACCAATATCTAGTCACGTTCAATGGGACGAGGTAGTCACCGAAGCTGGGGGGTATGATGAAGACCTTTCGATAATCAGCTTCGATGATCAAATCGACGATGTACCTTCTCCGATAATAACCACTCGGAGATCGCGAAAATTCTCGACGATTATCCAGCAAGAACTTCATCTGCTACTCCGGAAAATATAACCGGACCAGCAACACCAGCCGCTCCACAGAAAGCTAGTAGGAGCAGGCCACTCTCCCTCCCACCAACCCTCTCGGAGAACTCCTCCCCCCCACTGCCCCTCCTCCCATCATCTCACCACCCCCCGCCACACTGCACTCCCCCTCACTCCTCCCTCTCCCCACTCCTTCTCCAAGCGTTCCCCCTCCCCTCCCCAACCCCCACCGACTTCTTCCTTCCACCAACCATTCCACTTACATTTCTCCATTCAACTACTTCTAATCAGCATCCCTACACCTCTTCCCCTAGCGTTACACTTTTTGTATGCTTTGATTATATAATCAGCATTGATATGTGTATTGAGCTACTTTGTAAGATTGCAAATCGTTCTTCTTTAGCATGTTATGTTCAAACCCTGATTGTTTCAACTAATTTTCTGCGGCCATATTCATATTCAACCTTCGCAAGACATGTAAGTTATCAGGATTGTTTGAGTCTACAGAAATTTCTGTTACCATACTCAAGCTGGGTCCTTGCCATGCATCGTCGATCGAAGATTCAACAACGTTACAGAAGGTATTCTCATTATCTGAACAAGCAGAAAGAATTTTTGTTGAACCGAGCTAGCTTGAAATTGACTGTGTTCAAGTTGGTCGGATTGAAAAAGGTAGAGCTTCGACTATTGAATGATACCGAGCAGTCTCGACGCTGGCATGCATTTGGCTATGAGGTATTTGGTAGTGATGATAATTTCGATCTCCGTTCTGAGACCATTCGTACTCCTCATGATGAGACGCACCTCTGTGTAACCCATGCTCTATTGAGTGAGATGCGTCATCATCTTACGTCGTTAAAGATTGATTATATTCCTTGTAGTTGTTGGCAATTTGGAAATTATGTGTGGAACATGGCAGCACAGCAACGGAAATTTGTTCGATCAGAGTGGGACTTCGGAAGTATTGCTTAACATAGGTTTGATAGAGTTCTTACACCTTGAGATTACCCCCACTTGTGGTTATATGTCCCGAATTGACTTCGGAGAGCTCTTTGCAGATGTTCAACTGAATATGATACAGGGTTTAAGAATTTACACTGGGAAAATATCGTCGCAACTCGCACGGTCTACTCCAAATAATCAAGCTCCAAAAAGACTCATCTACGGCGATTCAACATCACAGATCTGCATCTGATAGATGAACAATGGGAGACTGTCTTTGCGTTACTGGAAGAATGTCTTCAGAACTGTGAAGTCACATTCGAAGGAGCTACGGATGGAAACGGATGGAGTATTCGTGCACTGGTTCCTTTCGGTCATAGCGGCTTCTTTTGACAGTACATTGTAGGAAACATCTCAGACTTCACAGAGACTTTGGCTTAAAGGCCGCACTATTATGTTGTATTCGTAGTGCGTAGGTTCAGCTGAGGACGCAGGTCGCTAACGCCTGAGCTCATACATGAACCTTTACTCCTGTGTCAAGAACTAGGCTAGACACTATCAATTGAAGGATGATATGGTATTAATGATAGGATCTAGGTAAGACATACACCAGGTAATGTACAGGACGAAAGACAAAGGATGAAAGTGAGGGCGAGGGTGAGCTTCTATTCAGGGGCCGCGTTCAAGATTGCTTATCTGAGCCAGATCTAGGCCATCTAAGACGGGATCGGGGTGGTGACCTAGCACCATGGTCCATGTCGACGAGTATATATTTGAGATGAATATCAAAGCGTTGAAAAGAGAACTGAAAATGAATAACATAGATTTCGATTCTATTTGAATCGAAGCTTGTTCTATAAAATGCTTGAGGAAATGAATGAATTTCTCTAGAGATAGATTCTGACTTCGACGTGACGACGAGGATGTTAGCATTGTGAAACGTTTTAAGAATTCTTGATATACGAGGACATGAGGGTAGATAGGCATGTAGATATATTGACTGAACTATCTAGGTAGGAACTACGGAGGAAGGAAGAAGTGGGAGGAAGGATAGGTAAATATCCCTAGCGCCAAGCCGGCTTCGGCCGGAGCGAAAACAACTAACCACCGGGGTGCATACCTCGTTTCCAACACTCCCTCTTAGGAATTGAAGCTCCATGTGAAGCTATTCAGACCTTCTACTGATTGTATATCCATGCTCTTTTACTCGCCGGCGCCATGCTCGGCGGGGGTAGCCTCATTCCTTGAAGCTAGTCCCATGACTAGAGTCTTGAGCCTTGCTCGCTTGATTCTAGTTTTAGTGACGGGGGGTGGAAGAAGTGAGGAGTAGAGTGGCGGGGGGTGGAGGCGGGGGGGAAGAGGTTGATGATGGGAGATTATATTGAGTGAAGTGAGAGGAGAGTGCTTGAAGAGAAGTGGTGGGAGGGAGGGGACGATAGACAGGAGAGGAGTGTGTTGAGTTTACGAATCGGCCAAAATGTGAACACTTTGGAACAATCCTATTCAGGTATGTATAGCATATTCCAACAGAGTGCTTGAAGATGAGAAGGGGGAAGGGATGAAGTGAGAGGGGTGAAGTGCTTGAAGCGAAGCAGACGAGGGTATAGGCTTCCAGTGGCCATGAAAGGCTCAATAGGGTTTTCCAAAGGCGCACCACTTCAATCTACTCATCGCCCCCATTCACGCGCTAACGCAACAAGTACTTGACTTGAGCTTGCATTGCAGGCGGGTATGGTGCTGACGACACCAGATTCCATGCCATCTCCCCCCGGCGATGTATTCTGCAAAGCCTCAATGAGAAGTACAAGTATCGTGCCTCTAGATGTCACCTCCCTTGCTCTTCCCACCCTTGGCCCTTCCGCAATTTATCATGTAGGATTTTCCTGATCCATCGATGCAGGAGCTAAACAGTCTCCCAACTATGAAGCTTCTTGCCTCGAGTGCAAGCCGCATAAGCCAACAGGACGACTCCCGCCAAGATCTTCGTCGCCAGCACTGCAGCCATAAAAGGATGTTGGTCACCGAACATTCAGTACCACTTATTACGAGAATGTCCTGTACTCGCATGGAATCAATACAATCTAAACACACGAACTACCCTATAATGAATGGGCAAGGTCTGTCTCTACATGGAGCAGGCTGCGCTGGCTAGGCTAAGCGCTGGCGGTTTGGCAAAACATCAGTGCCAAGCACCCTTGAGTTTTCTATTTATCAAACCTCATCTTCTGAACCCGCTGTGGAAGAAGCAGATGGTCGACGCTTCCATCACATGTAGAACAAGTCGAAAGGATTCTACTGCGGCTGCCCATTTTACAGGGTATAGGTAACACCTCACCCTCACCAACGCCTCACCCTTACCCACTCGTATCGTCCACCCATCACTGGCATCGGGCCCTCGGTTGTGATTCCTGCCGAGTCAGCGACCACATTCCTGACAAATTTGGCGGACTCAGGCAAACATGAGAGCTTGTTGCTGCCCGTGCCAGTCACCCATACCTTGTCGATAATTCGATATTTGTGGGGTTGAGGGCAAAGCAGAAGTTGAATGAAGTGCCGCGGGATTGACATGCCCTCGAGCTCCCGCATGCGAGGGCGGGCAATAGTCCAATGCTTCGGGGCGAAGGTGCTGCTGTATATGTATATCTGCCGTCCCAGCTTCACCAGGGCCGACGCATGCCAGAGGCCCGTGAGGGTATTCAGGCAGCTGGTGGTCAGCCACCGCCGAGCAGTTGAGCTCATGACGCCACAGCGCGATTGTCCCGGCGGCAGCGTAGCTGTCGACATCCTCATGCCCTGGCTTCAGTTGCTCGAGATGTCTGAGGTTGCATCAGTCTCTACGCCCAACGTGATCGCTCGATGCTCATACCTCTGCTTTTGCGCGCGGTCAATGTACGCTATCTGTACAGGTATGACCTTGACCTCAGGATTTTGACCCTGCCAATTTCTCATGTTCCCCAGCGAGGCATTAATCGCCACCGTCGATGTCAGGTGGTTCCAAACAGAGGCGCACCATTGGAGGTTGAGAAGGATTTTCCGCAGATGTGATAACAGTCATGATGAAGAGAGAAGAAAACCACAGGCTATGTGTAATATCTATATATGATAGAAAGCATGACTCACGAGTGACATTTCCGCTCAGCAAAGAACATTACAAAACGAGATGCAAAGAACGATTATGAAAGATGATTATCAGATCTTCCGCTTCGATGAATTTCAAATTATCGATGTTGACATTGTTATGCCTAACCTTGAGTCGAAATGATCAATTACTTATCAAAGTAATGCTCTTGTTAGTGCTCAGAAATCTAGGGGTTTTAGGGGAAAGATGTGTGACTAACATCATAGTGACTTTCAGAAGGTCTCACTCGTTGAGTCAGATGTGAACCAAGCATTCATTGAAGGCACACAATACGGATTCTGAGTATGATGATAGACTCTCTGAACTGTTTCTTTCCTCGTCCTTGATCACTTCCGCTTCTGAAACGTTTGTTTAACCCCTTCTCATTATTCTCGCCAACTTATTCCATACAGAGTTTTCCGTCTTTGCTGCAATATCATTCACTCCTCACTCAGGTTGTGCGTACAGTCTGTGCTCGAAAGGAACCTTTTTACCATCTCTAGGGTTGTCTTGCTGAGAGATGCAGCCTAAACGATTTCGCGTGAAGATAGGAGGAATGGTCCAACGATAGCAGTGCGAGGTTGGACGATAGAACTCGGCTGTCGAAGAACTTCGTTGTCTGCCTCCCACGGTACTCCACACACACGTGGCAGCCACCTCCAACTCATCCGCTGCGTGAATTTGTTCTGGGCTGGCCGGCCAAACTGCCATGCTAGGTAATCTTGTCCCTTTTGTCGCCCCAGTACGTGTCCAGCTTTCTGCCGTTTCTTGTCATCTCCTCCCTAGCGAGCTCTGATGGACCTGCAGTTGGAAGCCCTGACGATCTCTTTTCCTCGCCTGTCTATGTGCACCAGTTGAGAAAAGGTGGCTCAATAGGAGCTGGAAGAGCGCTTGATGGTACAGAAGTGTTCTGCCTAAACTCACCTTTGGTATTCTTCCCTATTCTGCATTAGCTACAGGACCGTCATTACCGCTCGGCTTTCTTCTGGCACGGCTGCAGCTTCTGCTGCATCTTCAGCAGCTTGATCGTCAGCCATGCTACTCTTTTAGCGTATGCAGAAAGGTTTCGAATCCTTGGCATTCATTTTTGCCTGCCCCACGGTGATCCTTTATATGAGGAATTCGAAAATTCAACCCAACCACCTATTATCGCATTCAAAAAGCTGATGTTGAAGCTATTCAGACCTCATCGCTTACTGATCGCTTTTAGCTATGCCGGGACCACTTCCTGCAAGCCTTCGCTCCAGAATACTACGTCTTTTGCTACTCCACTGGTGCCCTAAAGATATCGCCGAAGAGGTTCACTGTCACTTTGATACCGTCTATAGAATTCAGGAGAATCTCTTCATGTATGGCTCTCCCTTTAGACCTCAATTCCGACCCAAAGGCGCTTCTCGAAAGATCTTCAAGATCGCTGAAAATGATCTCATAGCCTATCTCGAAGATCAGCCGTGAATCATGCAGAAAGAAATGATCTGATACATATGAAAGAAGTGAAACATTAACGTGCATCAATTCACGATATCAAGAATTCTGAAGAGAAGAGGCTGAAGTATCAAAAAAGAACAGCGTGTAGAAGTCAGGCAAAACGATGAGCTTCGTTTGAATTGAATAGCAGACATGCTTCGTTTGACGACTGAACAGCTCGTGTTCGTGAATGAGTTCTTATTCAATGAGATCACAGACTGACGTCATCAAGTCTATGCTTCTGTTGATCAATCAGCTCGCTATCAAGTCTCTAGAACGAGAGAGCATTGCTGAAGTGTTCTTTCGATCTATACGAAAGACGAATATCTATTCTGCATCGATATTCGCGAGAATTGATTCAACGACGAGACTTTCTTTCGATGGCTAGCAGATGAACTGCTACCTCTATGCAGTCCCTTTCCGGCTCCAAGGAGTGTGATCATCATGGATAACGCGAGTGTTCATTGCAATAGTCGAATTGAAGAGCTCATCACCTCACACGGATGTCAGGTAAGCTATTTGCCTCGTTGAATTGACGATCTACCACTGATATGAATGTCAGGTGCGATATTTGCCTCCCTACTCGCCGGATTACAACCCCATAGAACTCACCTTCAGCGTATTAAAGGCCTGGGTTCGTAGGCATTTTGACGAGATATGGCCCCATTTTGAAGGCACCTTTGGTGACTTTCTTCATTACGCTGTCGAACGAAGCAGATGCGATAGATTTCCGAGGCAGCACTTCAAGCATTCAGGCTACATTTTTGAGGCAGATATCAGAGCTTTGGAACGAGAATTGAAGGTAGGAAATCAGGAATTTGACTCTGTTTAACGACTCAGTTCTAATAGAGTCTTTCGGATGCTCTAGAGGGGGTGAGGGGGTCATCTAGAGGTAGATTTTGACTCCGGCGTTGAGGCATTTCGAATAAAACGGTGCCAAGAACGTCAGGAACGTCAACAAACAAAGAGGTCTGAATAGCTTCAATTTTGGGCAATTGGGGGGGCGGTGGGGTTGATTTTCGAATTCCTCATACAATCGGATCACCGTGGGGCAGCGCGAAAATGAATGCCAAGGATTCGAAACCTTTCTGCATACGCTAATTATCGGTGTTTCTGTTGTCCGTTTCAGCTTGATCCAGCCCATCTCCCCCAGCCCTTGCGCTTGCCGCCTGCATAGCTTCCCAACCCGGTCTCGTAATTCTCATCCGTCATTGGGGCTGCCACGACGTTTGAGGCGCTCTCTTCCACAAGAGGAGCCAACGTGGTGCTTGCAGATCTGTCTTCTTCCCGCCGTTCAATATCGTGTACAATGTACGAAACCGCCGACCTTGCTATGCACAAGCTGTTCATATCTCTCGCGGCAGGCAATGGGTGTTGATGTCAGAGAGAGCTTCATTGCGATGAACTCCTAGTTCATGCCGTAAACTCATTATTAGCTTGGCCTACGTGAAGCTCGATAGGGAACCCAACATAATGCGGAGTAGAAATTTCAGTAGAGGTGGTAAGCATTAGAGATAGATTTTATTGAACGTTCTTCTCCTAACAAGCTATTGGTTCAGAACGTCATCTGCACTATTCTGATGAGAAGGAGCGACATAGGTGTTAAGCAATCTACATCCTGCTAATTAAAACTTTCAGACTCGTGCGTTCTGCTTCTAAACTTAATCCTAATCTGAATCTGACGTATCTTCTTCGATGCCGAGTTCAGCGTCCAGATCAGGATTTGACGAAATCAAGAAAGATTTTGCGTCAATTTGACGGGTTTGACATTCTGTCAAAATGGCGGCCTGAATCTGATTGGAAGCGATCTGCCACTGCGACAAACGCATCATCCAACGCAGACTGTCCTTATGTACCAGCCACCACCAACGCTGTAATATAGCGATGGGTTTCTGCGATTCAACTTGCCAAACCTTACTGAAGGTGTAACATAAAGCCGCAACTTGAAGCCAATCTTCGCGGTTGATGAGCACTTTAAACGGATCAACTTGTTGTAACGAATATTGTTAGCCTTATTCTCCGGCAGTTGACGCGAACGGCTTCAAGCTTTTCTTTCAATACCAGAAAGTGTTTCATCGTCAGCGCCGCAGGTTTGTGATTGTACTCATTATGAGCTTCGATGGTTGAGAGATTATAATGCTCGATTTCCTCGCTGAGGGTTTTGTTGATTTCACTATCAAACGACATATGATCAATACTTGCATCTCAATGTAGCAAAGTCTGTCTGCTTACCGCTTTTGCTCGCGGCAAAAGTCAATGAGATGACCAACTTGATCGTAGAAATCGCGCTGTTCGTCGTCGCTGAGGGGATAGACGTAGAGCGATTGATTAATTACTGACATGGTGATAGTGTTGATCGATATTCGACTTCAGCGAGAAATGTGAACCTGAGCAAGGTTGAAGTGGCAGGAGGTACTGAGACAGAACTGAGAAAGTTTGATACAGAGTGATCATTCACATAGGCCGAGGTTGAACTGGCATCACTTGCACGCACCAGGCGCAGCAACGATTGCCCAATAAAAAGGTGCATTTTGCCTGACTCGAAGACGATGCGGATCTACAATCTCTTAGGGCAAATGAAAGAGTTGGCTAAATGACGATGGGAGTCGAACCGTCCTACGTTAAGATAAAGGTATTGGGTTCGTGCATCAGCCATATGACGCCAGAGACTAACGTCGATTTTTTGCATTATGCTTGTATCTAGCGTAGACCTGCCTTTGCAAGTTATGTTCTGCCCAGTATGTTTGTCCTGATTCTTACTGGCCTGGTCTTCAATGGCTATTGACGTCAGGCCGGCAGCGACGGCAGCAACGAGGTGTGGGTGCTATTTTAAAGCCATGCTTGAGACGGCATGAAGAGCTTTGCTTGCAGTCCTGGTAGGCAGATGTAGTAGTAGCAGGTGACGGAAGTTTTGCTCGGTCATATTCCGCATAGCCATCAAGTATTTTCCAACTCATGACCTTCGTGGACCCTGACCATAGCACTGTCGAGTTTATCAGTCATAGATGAACACCTGAAGTACTAAAGGACTTACAGTAACAACGGTGAGCACAACTTCCTTGAGACTCTTCGTTTGGGAGGCGAGCCGTAGACAAAAGTTGTCAGTGATCAAACATCATTCATCGGTATAGAGTAAGCGACGAGAAGTTGGGACAAAGAGACAGAGCGCTCCCCGAAGCCTGACTTCTCAGTAGATGCGATTGATCGCAGAAAGGCCGCCGGGATTACGATCTTGCTCCATCTGAATTGAAGAGCTTTGAGCTTCTAGACTTAGTCACCGAACTCTTCCATGTGACGAAGCTTTCGGCATCAACGCATGCTCATGCCTTTCCTCCTTAGGTCCGAGCCTGGGTATCGATCGCCGCCGCTGCATACCTCTGATGGGGACCGGCAAAGCTACCTACTCCACTGCCTCGAACAGAGGGAGCAGGGAGCCTCAGAGACTCCCTGCCACGTGAACTGGTGAACAGATACGGGTACGGAGTCTGGCGCTGTGACACTCCACTAGGAATGCCTGTTGGCTGACTTGTCAAATTTCGTGCATGAAAGCCATCCACTCACCACTAACGGGAATCCCAAGTCCCTTCCTTCCAGGCCAGAGTACGACCGCCATTGCTGACCTAGAGAGGAGACACCCAGCGATACTTGTGCGCACTACGGATAGACGGTGGTTCGTTGCTTGTGTCCTAACAGGTAAACGGCTAGCTATCCCTTTAACCGCTGTTAGGATTCGGTTAATTTTTAAGGTTAACGCTAGGAGTATGCCCGGGCCCGTGCACGTTCCGGTCCCGTGCACACCCTAAACCCGATTAGCCACCCATACTATTTTTATCATTATTCAACCATCATTCATAGAATCAAATTGCAATTGATATGACTGATTGTTGATATGTATATGAAGCCTTCAAGCTATAGAATCAATCATCAAATCGCTTAGGAGCTTTGTTTTGCCTTCCAGCTCGCGTAGACCTGATTTGACTTGGCCCCCTTTCCACCTGCTCAATAGAAACAAAATCAGTGGATTGCTGTACTTTCACCTCTTTAGACTTCTTCTTTTGCTCTTTCTGAAGCTCTTTAGCCTTCAGCTTTTGCTCCTGAACTAGACGTCGTCGCTCCAATTCCTTCGCCCATAGCTCCTTTTTCCGCTTCGCTTCCTCCTCCCGCTCCGCCTTCTTTTTTTCCCGTTCCACCTTTCTTTCAGCTATTAAACGCTGTTCCTCTAGCTTTCTAAGCTCTCTTTGTTCCTTTTCATCCGCCTTTTGAATAGCAGCTTGCTGTTCCTCTTCGATTCTTTGAATTTGACGATCACGGGCCGCCTGAATCTTATTAGGACTAAAAAACATCCCCTTTGCCTCACCATTAACCCCTAGATCGTCAAATAAAGGCTTGCCACGTCGTCTGCGGCTTCTCTCTATACGTACTGTTCGCCGAAGACCTTCGTTTTCTGCTTTCAGAAGAGCAACATCTGTAGTAAGCTTTTTCATCGTATTGTTCAACCTACGAGCTTCCGGACCAATTACTTTCCCTACAACTGACTTCATTAACCGTCGAACCGTTCTCCAATCAGCTTCAGACAATGCTGAAGAAGAAGAATGACTTGAATCAGGTCTAGCGTTCGGTTTAATCTGCTTTATGACCTGTGACGAATCGAAAGGCAGCAATCCTGTCTTTTCCCATCCACTTTTTATGTTGACAGGCGTGAAAGCAGCTTGATATGCAGGCCAAAATAGATCAAAGAAGTCTCTTTTCGATATTCGAGAAAGTCCTTGACTCTTAAAGATCCAGTCGTTCAGGTTTTGGGAGTAGTAATTGGCCAAAGGATTGAATAAGCTGACATCCAGAGGTTGAAGACGATGAGTAGAATGAGGAGGATATAGAGCCACGAGCACCTTGTTCTGCTCACACCAGTCAAGGAACTTCATGTTGATATGACTGCCATGCCCGTCAACGAATAGAAGACGATAATCGCGTGAATTTCTGGCTTTTGACCTCGTATTTCGGTCAAATACGATAGTGAGCCAAGAGTAGGCCAATTCATCGTTAGTCCAGCCAGTAGCAGAGGAAGCAAAGAAGCAGGATTGCTCTTTGGGGTCATATTCAGTAAGCCAGCTATCCTGAATATTGCCTGATATCGCCTGATAAATGATCGAAGGGGGTATATCAGTCATATCCATGCAAATGGTTGCAATCAAGGTGATCCATTCTCTATTGCCGTCTTGACCAGCACCCAGCAATTTGCCACTGTCAAGATGCTTTAAACTAAAGACTCTTCGAGTCTTTTGAAGAAGTTCAAGTAGAAAGCCCTTTTCGTCCATATTGTATGTGTTTGAAGGAAGAACCTCATATTCTTCGATTTTTTGCTTTACCTACCCTTATATTAGTATGAAACTAAACGTAATGAAGGCACTTACAAGGTCAAAATAAAGCTGATATTGATATGCATTATCGGCTTTCTTTCGCTCTAGATCAGCTCCTTGTAGAAACTTTGACTGCAGTATATCTGAATGACGTCGAACGAACTCATAAGACCAGTTTTTGCCTGGCTGTTTTCCAGATATATTGTACGCAAAAACACGAATCATCGCATTGGAAGGGGGTATACCACGCTCGGTAAGCTTGTTTATATAGCGAATAAGCTCTTTTTCTTGTTGATTTGAAAGAATTGACGTCGTTTGCTTGCTTTCCTTAACGGAGGCCGTTTTACCCCTATGTCGTCGCGACAGCGTGCTTTGATTGATATTGAATTTCTTTGCAGTCGCAGTGTAGTTAGGTGAGTCTTGCAAAGCTAGATCTGCAAGAGCTGCTTCAATTGAAGCCATATTGAATTTGTAGTTGATTTTTGAAGAAAGATGAAAGTAGTAAAGTGGGGTGTGCACGGGACCGGAACGTGCATCGGGCCGGGCATACTCCTAACCAGATTCGGTAAGGTTCCGTCAAAAGGTTATTTTTTGTAAATAGAAACAATGTCAACAAAGCCCCCTTATCGTTCTGACCCACCTCGATAATGCCTTCCTGCGACGTAGTACCTGATTCAACTGATTTAGGAACTGACCGTCCTAATCTGCGTCCTATCACTGATATAGGCGATCGATTTGAGCCTATTCAGATACCTCCAAACGTCAGTTGGGTCAATATACCCCCAGATATCAGCCCTTTAGATGCTGCGAGCCTATGGGGTCTCTATTTCTCCTCCGAAATGCTTCAAACGATAGCAAAACACATCAATATATACGCCAATGAAAGTCACAGATGGGGGAAAGAAAGAGGTCCTAAAGCCAGATCATTTCCGGACACAGATGAGCTAGAACTGAAGGCATACTTTGGAATACGCATCTATATGGGTCTTCATAAAGAACCTCAAGTTTCTGACTACTGGAATATCAAGCTAAATAAGCCTCTTCATCCGTTGATTCGAGAAGCAATGGCTCTGAACAGATACGAAAATATTGATCGAAATTTGTATTTCTCCGACTATAAATCAAAATCCAGATCAGATAACGCTGCCTTTCAGAGAGTAAGTGTGTTTCTCATCTAAATTATATGTGTTTCTCACCTAAATTAGTTGAGAAAACTGACTTTTCTCCATCAGACAGAGCCTATTAATACCTTGCTCGGAGAGGCATGCAAAAAACACTGGAAACCTGGCCGATTCGTGGCTGTAGATGAAGTAATGCAGCGATTCAAGGGCCGATCGCATGATACGCTTACCATACCCACGAAACCCACTCCTGAAGGCTACAAGATCTGGGTGGTAGCTGACGAAGGCTACGTTCTAGCCTGGATCTACCATCAGCGTGGCAAAGGACCTTTGAATGTCAAGGTTCCAAAGGAACTAGGAAGTAATAAAACAGCCACGGTGGTAGCAGATCTTCTTGATCAATTGCCTAAGCAACCAGGCTACGCCTACGGAGTGTTCTTAGACAATCTCTTCACGAGTCACAAGCTTCTATTATATCTACGAAAAAGAGGCTACGGAGCCACCGGCACAGCTCGTTCAAACTCCGGAATCTACAAGGAATTTGTTCAACTGAAGACTCAAGACAAGAAACGGGATAAGATACCCTGGGGAGAGCTTAAAATGGTGGTCACCTCTGATAATCAGATCATGCAATTCGCCTGGAAAGACAACGCTATCGTCTTGTTTCAATCGACTATGTTTGACGGTCAGGCCTACACCATTCGCGATAGAAAGAGACCTTCTAAAACATCTACCAGTGCTAAGACTGCAAGGGCTCCATTCGGTGATAAACCTCGTGCAATGCTTTCGATTCCGGACTTTGATGACGTCTATAATCACTACATGGGAGCTGTCGATCAGGCTGATCAGCTACGAGCTTCCTATGCATACAATCGTCGATGTAGATCAGAAGGACATAAGGCCTTGTACGAGTTCTTGATTGAAATCAGTGTGATCAATGCCTATAAACTCTCTTTGCATTCAGAGGTTTCGAAGGAGGCTAAATACACTGTTCATAGCGAATTCAGAACGGCTCTGGCTACAGGTCTTATTCAGATCTCTGAAAGACGATTTCTGAAGCGAAAAAGAACGTCAATTGGGTCTGCAATTGAACGTTCAATGATACGTTTAGATGATCATCAAATCTGCAGAAGAAAGAGCCTTGGGGACTGTCGTGGGTGCAAGGAGATAGGCAGGACAGCCAGGCCTAGAAATCGACAAGTTCTCGGTGAAATTACACCAAATTTAGGTGATAGCGGGCGGGGAAAGCGTTCTATCTTTGGCTGTGATATCTGTGATATTCCCCTATGTAGAGACGGTCCTTGTTGGGCTGCATATCACAATAGCATCTGAATAGCATCAATAAAATCAGTTCAGGGTGATATTCTATGGTTTCTATTGGTCAATTAAGCGAATACGCTAAAAGTGGCCCTCCGACAGCGGTTAAAGGGATAGTGAGGTGCAGATGGTGTTTCGTGTGTGCGAAGGTGGTGTGTGCGAAACACTAATTATTATCAATATCCGTACCCCGCACTAAGCTCGCCTGGAAACATCCACCAATAAATCTCGCCGCCGCCGGTAGGGGGGCTCTACTACTACACCAGTCATGGAAATACTAAATTAAACCATCTACCTTCATCAATTTACAACCCAACCACAGCTTGGCCGAACCGTATAAACCGGTGGAGCAACGCATTTTAGATGCTATCAATGCCATACACGGCGATTGGTACTCCAATTGTACCGAAGCGGCTGAAGCTTTTGAGGTTCCACTTCGTACGCTTCAAAGACGATTCAATGGAGCCCCTTCTAAATCGACGCGACCTTCCACCAACAAAGCACTTACTGACGCGCAAGAACAAGCTATATTTGATTATATCATACATCTGGATCAGATCAACATGTCAGCTCGCCCATGCATGATCGTGGGGGCTGCAAATTGGTTGATTCGCTCCCGCGTCGTAGCACCACTGTGGGTTGGAAGATTTTTGAAGCGGAATCCACAGTATTATCGGCGAAAACAAAAGCCTTTGGCATACGTTAGAAAGAACAGTCAGAATGTGACTACATTTGACGATCATTTCTACAAATATAAAAGAGCAATGGAAGCTTGTGGCATACTGGATGTGGATGTTTCGTTGAGCGGACTCTCGGCGTATGGAGGCATCAAGGGATGGAGGGAGAAATCATGTCTGAACAGATAGACACTTTCAACGCCCAGCCATTATTCTGAAGTCGGGGCTGGACTGAAAGCTCCATCTTTCGACCTGCAGAATCCCAAGCAAACCCACTGATAGGGCCAAACATAGGAAAACCTACCCACGCTGTTCCTCGCTATTTGAAGCATCGCTCGCGATGATAACCCTGGTCTTGGAATACTGCTCGAGGCTGTAGAGACTCTCTCATCTTGGAAAAGGTTAAGATAAGGTATGATCGCGTCGAAAGCGACAAAAGTTGTAGGCTCTTCTTCTGGTCCAGACCGTTCCAAGGAAACTCTGGTAACAAGATGTGACTCCCAGAAGACCTGCATATGAGACCATCATACCGATTTTGGTTTTGGCTTCTCGCCGCATGGAATTGGTGGCGCAATTCCCAGGGGACTGAAGGTCTAATGAGGCATTGTGTTACTATTGTAACATCGCACCTGCTTCAAATACACCCTCATCAGACAACGCTCTGGAATCTTCACGAAAAGGCTTCGCAACTTTGATCGACATGATGGATGATTCCTGGTCTTCAGGTCCCAAGCCATGCATCACCTGCTGATGTTCTCGAGGTCTCGTCAGGCAAGCTGCTAATGGCGAGGAAACAACGCTGGGACTGACCGTGGTAAGATATTTTCAGTACCGACAGAGCCGACATATAAATGCCAAGGATCTTTGAACTTACGATCCCGGCCAACGGATTTTTCTCCCCATCCGTCGCCCACCACTTCCCCATACCCCTTAGCGCTAAGCATTGAGCCCCCATCCCCCCAGCGTGCGCCCATGTCCGCGATTCCGATATTCAGGCGAGACGGCCAGGCTATGCAAATCCCAGCATTTGGCACGCGGCCCCGACCAAAAGTGTCTGATGAAAGGGTACATACGGGCCTCGAGACCAAGTTCATGGTGACGGAGAGTGATGAGTGTAGGTTTTCTGTCGGGGGAAGGGAGAGAAGGGTGATATGATTTAGCTAGCTAGAGAATTACACCCTCCATGAGTTTTGCATGAGATGAAAGACATGATTCGTGCACTTTTTACGCCTCTATAGAGTCAATCACACAAAGGCTTTCACAACAATATGACACGAGAGAAAAAGAGGGGTAGAGGAAAACCTCACTCATTTATCTTCCACCATCTCCAGACCTCTCAAACCTTCTCTCATCTTTCTCTCATCCTCTGCCAGTCCGCAACCCTCACTACAACATCGTCAGTTTCCTTCTTCTTCTCATCATAGAACATCACAATTATAGATAATTGTAGTCTTGCAGGTACCTGTGACAATGAGGGAGTATGATGTCGCCGACGACTTCTTCGTCAAAGAAACTGGCAGCGAAGGCGATAATGCTCGAACAGAATCTCTACATTTTCTAGCAGCACAATGACTGTAGACAACAGACGCACGCCACTTTTAAGGAGTAATCGAGCCATGGCGGACATCAAAATATTTCGCTCATCTCGATGGTTCGAGGATGATTTATCAAAGAACAATAAAGTTTGTAAACTAAAATGTTTTGCTAAACATCTGTAGTAGAAACTAATCTACGAGTATCGTCATGTTTATACGACTAGCGCCAGCCCGGCTCCCGCATGCGGCGGCCCCCTCGACCCGTCCGAGACTCCGAGTGCCATCTGTGGCCCTACTGCGTAGGGGCTTTATGGACTCGACTTATCGTAGCCGCCAGACGGACACAAACACACTGCTAAGCATCATGTACAGCCAACCCTTCCGGGCTCGTTTTATGGAGCGAAAGATTCGCCCAGTAAGTACAGAGGGACCACTAGTCTCAAACTAGTCCCAAATAGGCCTAAGCATCTCATTTCAACAGCCGAGGGTGTACGGTACGAGTAGTGCTTCCGAATACTTTCTTTTCTGACCTCGTAGTGAACGAGCTTACTCTCGAAGCTGTTCAGACACGACTTCGTTGAAAGCCATGATACAAGCTGAAGGCTCTGAAGCTGTGCTAGCGCAGCCTCCCAGACCGAATCAGGTGGTGGCAATCGACGGCGGTACCCAAGACGATTGCCAAATTACCTTCGAGTGCGATAGCAAATTTTTCGAAGTAACACTGTCGAAAGAAGCTCCGCGCGGTTCCATAGAGTGCAAATATCTTGAGCGATTGCATGGTTTGAAAAACGACGAAGAAATGGAGCAGACATATAGTGAACTCACCGATCTTCTTGCTGGACTTTGCCAGCCTTGGTTCAAACGATTCACAGCCGCGGCACGAGAGAGTGTGCATCTATCCTCAACTCTTCATGACTCATTATACCTCAAGGTGCTTAAGCTTCGATTATGCACTGTTGATGGCAAAGCGGAGGTCCGTGAACACGACGCTTCCAAGGGTCTTCACAAATCTATACCCAATAGTCTTTGCATGGAAGCGGTCGGTGTCAATATATCTACTTTCAAACCATCCGAAATAAATATAATGGAAACATTGAAAAGAGACACGGTTTTCAAGGCTCTCGTTCTAGGATCGATCATGTGTGTCAAAGTTATAGGCCATCGATGCTCTTCTCACTCAGTAGAACGAGAAATATCATCATTACAGCGGATATCAGAGGCACATTTGAATCCCCGACCTCACACTCCAACTCTGTTAGGCCTCGTTGTGTCGGAAGATGACGAACAACTAATCTTAGGATTTCTTATGGAATTCATTGAACGAGAAAATTTCAAATCAGATCTCTCGTCGCTGGATGTCGATTCTATTACGCAAACACAGAGAGAATATTGGATTGAGCAGATCGACAGCGACTTGAAGCAGCTCCATAGTATTGACGTATGCTGGGGCGATGCGAAAGCAGAAAATATCATTCTTGATAAGGAAAGCCATCCATGGCTCATTGACTTTGGAGGAGGCTGCACGGATAAATGGGTTGATGCACATTTAGCAAACAGCGTAAAAGGTGATTTGCAAGGACTGCAACGAATCATGGAGTTCTTACATGTTTCTAAAGAGTAAAGAGTGGAACACAGAGGTTTGACCTTCAGACATTCTTTCAAAGCTCCACAGGGGCTAGGATTTCACTCCTCATAGCGTACAATTATTGCAACATGTGTGTTGACAGCCATCGCATTTTCCGATCATAACTCTCGTTTTGCGACATTGGCAGCATGTATACATTCCCCCCAGCTTCGTGAAAGGACAATTTGCGTTGTTGCAAAAGGTCCTGGTGAACCCTCCGTCAGCAGTTCCCCCAGGATTACCGCAAGAATTTAGATTTCCTGTCGTAGGATTTCTGACTGCTCGGGCGCAATACTGCGGTTCCTGCCTGTAGTGCACGCCGCAACGGTGCCACGTCTTTCTGGTGTAACACATTGGGGTATTCAAATATCTTACCAGTAAATTAATTTGCGATAAAGAGAGTAGGCGAACTTAACTCACAACAACTTTATGCGTGGCCAAATCGCTTGAGACAGCTTGAAGTGAGCGAACTGAAGATTTGGGAAGTCTCGCAGCAGGGGTGAGTAATTACCTTGCCGTGAGAGCACCAAGAAATTTCTGCTTGCTCAGCTTTAGATTAACCTTCAATACCTGTAGCTTCTTTACGAACTCCTTCACTCGATGGTAATGGACAGCAACTTCGAGTCCGGGTTGATAAGAAGCGGGAAGGAGGGAGCCCCAGCCCTATCAGCCCTATGAAGGCGGAGATTACCATCCCCTATTTCCAGATAATAGCAGACTGGCTGGGCCCACCAACACGTGCTGTGTAAAGATAATGTCTTCCTGACATAATGATTGCAGCAGATTCAGCAGAAGGTGGTACCCAATCGGCAAAGCTACCTTCATCAGTCAGGTAAACCGCCTTTTCCCGTCTTAGGATCTTTCATTGTATAAAGTGCTAGTGCTAATGTTGATAATCGTCGCAGCGCAGTATTGAGCCTACTCAGCTCTCGTCGGCTCTGAAAGGGACGCTTAAATCATACCTCGCTCTTTTCGGCAATGTCCTAAAGCCTCTGTGATAGAGACTCTTGCTCTATCTTGAGATACACTGGCGTAATGCTATAAGGTGGCAGCATTGTATCAACGAACAACATGAGAGCTATGATTATCTGGAAGAGTGTTTGACGATTCGCAGTTTCGTGGCCTCGCCCTCGAACGGACCCATGGACACGGTCTAAATGCCGTACACGGTCCTCGACAAGGGCTTGTCCCTCTTCATGGACCCCGACGGGAGGTGCTCCACGAGGGGTGGAGGGGGACGTGAGGTGCCTGTCGCATGGGGCTGACAGCTCGCTCCCAATGAGAGTCGCGCGCGGGGCTATGGGCGAGACTTCGATGAGGGTCCCGCTCGCTTTTGGATGTTTGCGTGCTTTTGACGCCCATCTATGCTCTTGTCTTCGAAGCCTCTACGCATGGCCTGGTTACTTGGACTTCCCTCCCCCCTTCTCCCTTTTCACGCCCTCAATGCCCCCATCCTGTGCCCTCCATCGTCCCAGAATGCCGTACCGACCCCTCCTATCCACAACACCCACCGACTCTTCCCCTCTCCCCCTCCAGTCCCGCCGCCACTCCCTCTATTCCTTTCCCGCCGTCCAATTCAGCGCCCCATCCACCCGACCTACAGTACCCTCACTGGCTCCAGCAGCGGTGTTTTAGCCCCTCCAAAGCCGAGCAGCGTGCCAAGGTGGCGAACATTGACGGTGGCGTCAGGGGTAAAGCGGTTCGGAATAAGGATGGTTATAAAATCTTTTAGGGCACATGCTCCAATTTTCCGCTGACGTGTTTAGTATCTCCCCATAGCTCGGCTCTTCGGAAACGCTGGAAGGGTTTTAGTGCTTTTGGAACGGGTTTCCGATGACCCTTCGACCGTGGTGGATTAGAGCCTCCTTGGATGTCCCGTTGTACCATGGACCACACTTAGACTGAACCTGTACTCCTGTATTTATTGGTATATGAGGGTCAGAGCGAATATGTGCATGTGAATATATTGGTTGAACTATCTAGTAGGTAGAGCATATATGGTAGAGTATATAGATGAAGGAAGAAGTGGGAGGACGGATAAATACCCCTAGCGCCAAGCCGCTTCGGCCGGAGCGGAAATAACTAACCGCCGGGGTACGTATGCTCATACGTATGTGCATACGTACCCCGTTTCCAACAGTATTGCCATTACCAACATCTGGCATCTTTGCCCGAGAGCTCGGCTTTTTCAGGGGTTTGTGGATTTTTCGCCTTTTTGGTCGGTGTTGTGGTAGCTACTTCACCAGGCTCCTGATCTCCTTCGTTTCGTCTGCTGCAGATGCCTGCCTTTTGCCCACGAAAATAAATGGAGTGAAATGGGACAGCCAAGTTGATCCATGCGAAGGCCATTGATTTCCGCCATTTCTTCAAGCCCTTTGGAGAAGAGGATGTCTTTTTCAGCGTGCTCCGCTTGCGAAGCGGAACGTTCCGGTTTATAAGGATTGTTGAGACGGTCATCCAAAGTGGACCCGAAACTTGGGTTTGTTCTTGGGATCTGGTAAACTTGTCGTAGACAGTCTCGTTGGCGGAGGTGCCCCGGCTATGCTCAGGTCTCTGCTCCTTTGGAATGGTACGACGGCTGCTCCCTCTCACTTGTGTGGGAATTGGTAGACGGTAGCTTATGGCTTTGAATGTACGCAGGAAGAGCAGAACGCAGCTTCCCAGAGCTCATGGCCCGTACTCCCTTCCGAAACAGCACCGCGAGTACATCGCCTCCTGAAGGAACTTATTGGCTTCGAAAAGAGACGGATATCATCGTGTTTGAGCGTGGTAACCCCCGAGGAACGTAGGCAATGAACTCCATCGTTTTCACCAGCGGTTCGTCGTCAATAGTAATTAAGCGACCAGATTTCCATTCGTGACTTTCAGATCAGGAAGTCTCCTTTCAAATGCGCAGCCATCAGATTCCCCTCCTTTGGCAAACGCTACTTCGTCGATACAGTAGCTCCTAGCTCTGGGCACTTATCTATCAGTAAATTCTCCTCTAAACGATTCACCAGTACCACTACCTCTTTCACCAACTGCAAATTTTCTAGCCAATAGTGCGATCAAAGCGCGCTTCAAGGTTTCATAGATGCGCCTAAAATTGATCTCAAGAGTATCAATGTCTGTGATGGGCCAAAGGAAAGGTATTTCAGGATTCAAGAGCGTCCCATGCAGGGCTATCATCGAATAAAAGGTTGCTTATTGATTCTAGGACACTACAGACGCCTGAAGGTACGATGTGTCCCTGTTGAGTCAAAGTTGCTCCCTTCGGCGGAAACGAGAGTGCAAGTTGAGCTTGGTACATTCTTTCAAAGCCGAGACCAGATTTGATTCTGCTTCGTCACCTGTTAGACCATCATAACCACTACCTCCCACTTTCACTAGGAATCCAGGAATTCTCTCAACCTCGACCTCGCCGACGCTTCAAAGCTCTAGGTACGGCAATTTCTTACCCCCTTCGCAAGATCACCATCGTCAACCAGGCATACCAGCAACATAACGACGTGACCCAACCATCTCTTAAAACCTTCACGTACTTCAAACTTCATCATCCCCCATACCACGTCAAATTCTCCTCTCACTTCCTCGACGGCGAAAACATCGACCTTGCCGAAATCGCCACCTCGTCCCCCAAAGCAGATAAACAGTACCAGAAAGCCATGCTCCCCGGCTGAGTGCAATCACCCATTCTTGAAGAAACACTACGGCACCAGGAGGAGATGCAGAACGCGGATGACGTCTTTGAACCCCCGGCGACGGGATATAGAGGGTATGTTCCAGGAAAGACATCACCGGTTCCGGCAAAGGACGAGCAGTGCGACCTGAAATGGGACGGATCGGTTGACGGAGAAGAAGATGAGGACGAATTTTGAGGGGAGAGAGAGCGTGAGGAGGGAAGAGAGGCGGGTTTTTGAGTTGTAGAGGTGGGGGTGTTGAGGTTGTGGGAGGGGGGGGGAGGGAAAAGTAAGGAGTGAGATCGGTTGTGGGGTGTGGGTGAGCAGTGTCTATATTGAGTACAAGGGCTTGGGTACCAAGGCGTTTATATGAAGGGGAGAAGCTAAACGCTCCACAACCTGCGTGATAGAAGGTTTCACCCAGCACTGGGCTAAACCTAGCAGTGGGCCAGCCCTACAGGGCTAAAAATCTACATTATTAGGTGGGACCGTGCCTAGAAACTAACCAGTAGGACGTGTGAGTAGAATTTTTGATCAATAGAGGTAGCTATAACTGGAATACGAATACTAAGAATACAGAAGAAAGAAGAGGGTTCCGAGCTGTATCTATAGTACGGCGAACAAAGGGGCGAAGTGTTGGGACCGTGCCTAGAATCTAACCACACTGCAGCGAGGTAGTGCGTAGCTGGATAGAATGTTTGTTCAATAGAGGTAGCTCTAACTAGGAAACTAAGAATACAGAAGGAAGCAAAGGGTTCCGAGCTGTATCTATAGTAGGGCGAACAAAGGGGCGAAGTAGCCGGTTTGCTAGGGCTCGGATAGATGGAATGTTCCAGCAGATAATTCGGATCATTGTGGTTTCTTGATTATGTATCGGGATTCTACGGCCTATCGGCCAGAACATCTGATACACATGCCTTGTTGATATACGAGATCAAAAGGGTAGAGAGGCATGTAGATATATTGACTGAACTATCTAGTAGGTAGGAACTACGGAGGAAGGAAGAAGTGGGAATCAGATAAATTCATGCGGAGCGGAGATTTACTAACCACAGGGGTAACAGTACTGTCCCCTGTTTCCAACATGCCTCGCCCTGATTGATCATTTGTAGATATCTCGTTATTCTATTTCTTTGCATCTACTTCTGCTTCTGCAATCGTTATGAAAACTAGAAAGGTACACATCGTTCACTTTAAGACCATCATAGCCTTTTTAAAAAGATGGTATAAGTAGTCTGACTTAGGGACGAGAAAAGAGGGATGCCTTGCCGCAAGAGGCTGCATTGTTCTTTGGACAACAAACCTGCAATTTGATACGCTCGAGCATGAATATGATGAGAATATAGGGCATCGAAGCTTTGATGCGGTGGTTTTGGGAGTGAGAGTTAAATATCGTTGATGAGTGTGGGTGGGAGTGGGTGGGTTTCTTAATCAGGATGGGTGAGGGTGGGTGAGAGTGGTAAGGATTTCCTAATCAGGATGTGTGAGATGTTTGAGATTTCCAAATGCGGGAGATACGAGCGCTGGATTTGAACGGTTTCTATTTAATTGCACTTCCATTGGCTCTACAGCTAAACTCGCTTCGTATTCATTTAGAGCTTCTTCATCTGAATGAGCATATGGACAGAGACGTCACGAGGCTGATGTAAAGGAGCAGGACAGATGGCTACCGGCAGCAAACCGTTAGTCATTCTGTTCATTCATGCATACCGGTGGCTAAAGTCAATCTTCAGTATGTACGGTCTTTAACCTTGAATTGATTCAGTCGCGAAGAAATGCCGGAAGGGGGAACGGAAAATAAAGAGTGGCAATGACATTCTATTTGCCATGAGATCACTTGCTTTCGAAATTACGGGGCACTTCACGATCCCTTTTTCCCGTTCGGAACAAACAATCGAAATAGAGAACTAGCTGCTCCTCGAATGACTCTACCATGGTGGAAATACGTTGAATCGACTTACAAACTGAATACCCGTGAAAACGGCAAAGCTTAGAACTCTTTGTATGCCGCTGAAGTCGATTTACTTCCTACGCTCCGCCCAAAAGGCTTGTAAGCTTAGACTTTAATTCTTTGATCGCGGTCCATGTAACAGCACTACATTACCGCAGGCTCTTGATCCTCTTATGATTGTGCATTCGTAACCTTCCACCAACGTTGTTCAGCAGCACGAACTGACCAGCCAGAAAAAGCCCGACAACATGGAGAATCCCACGGCGAGCCAGGTGTAGATGTAAATCGTTTTGCCTAGACTGGTGTGAATCTGATTCTGTTTCATCCCGAAACTGAAAGTCCCGAC
>JAABUI010000616.1_pt1 | contig 24773 bp, 25 predicted proteins | sample 5559111 | NCBI WGS metagenome assembly JAABUI01 (sample SAMN10711870, study PRJNA513365) | rock metagenome | isolation source: Antarctica rocks | place: Antarctica: Victoria Land, Buttleship Promontory
ACCGGAGGCCCGCTAAAAGATCTTGAACGAAAAATCGGTCCCAGCACCCAGCCACTTACATCCTGCTGGGGGTTGGTCACCATAATGGAACATTATGCTACTTGAACGACTGCGTATAGCCTTTCGATGCGATCCGCATCGGTGCGTGGCTGAGACGGCCGTAGAGCGCCTGTCCGTTCCCATCGCAGGTGAGGCACGTCCCATCTATCTGAGGCATTGGGCCGGGAGTCCCACCTATCTGAGGCATCCGGCGAGTTGTCCCACCTATCTGAGGCACGATCGCTAGCGTTCCGGGTATCGCTAGATCGTCCGGATGTCGGGGGGTGCTCCGTGAGCAGTGCCGCAGCGGTGGCCATCGCCCCGCAGGCCACGGACGTCGGGGTCACCTTCTTGGATGACGGTCGTGAACGCAGCGGTTCGTTGTCGGAGTTGTGGAGCGTCCGTTTCGGAGCGGGTGAGTCCGGTCCGTGAGTTCCCGACGTTTCGTGGCCAACGCAATTTCCCCGGCTCGTGGTGGTCGCAAACCACCGGTGGTCATGTGGGCTACGAGTCGTGGCTCCAACGCGACCAGGTGATGTTGCTGGACTTCGATCCCGGGGTGGTTTCCGTTTCCTCGCAACCGTTCTGGTTGACGTGGTCCTCGGCCGGCGGGAGCCGGCGGCATGCTCCAGACTTCTTCGCGCGGTTGTCCGATGGAACGGCTGTAGTCATGGACGTCTGCGCCGATGACCGGGTCAAACCGGTCGCCGCGGAAGTGCTCGCGGTCACGGTCCAGGCGTGTGAATCGGTGGGCTGGCCCACGGCAAAGCACAAGGCATCCGATTCACCCCCCGGGGGCGCTGATGGCAGCTGGGTCTGGTCCGGGCGAGCAAGCTGGCTCTCATGACTAAGGTTTGGCGCCCACTCCCCCTGCTCCTCTGCATCTGTAAGAACCGTCATCCCGGAGCCGAACGCCGAGGTCTGGCCCGCTCTCGGCGACCGGTTTGGCAACTCGTGCAGCTGAACGCCCTCGCTGCCCGGCCCACCTGGCCCGTTCCGCGAGGCAGCCAGCCTGGTGATGCGACATGGCTGACCGATCCGGTTGACAGTCCGGTACTGGCTGGTCAGCGGGCTTCCGACGGGTCGTTGGTTGTGGCGCTGCTCGCGTCGCTGGTCGGACGGTGCCGCGCCGGGGATAGCAGCAGGGTAAGCAGGATGTTGCCCAAACCGCCGAGTCGACTGGGATTCACCGCTACGAAAACCTGAAGCCGACTTCACCATCTGGCGGGACGAGGACGGCTATTGGCAGCCCATCCCGGCTCAGCCCGTCATTGATGAGACCCCAGTCTGGAAGTACGCCAACGTCGCCGCCTACCTTTCCGGCCGCCCCTTGGGTTGCGTGGAGCCCGCGCCTGCAAAACACGCCCCTGTACCCGGGTCTCCGCTCATGACACCTCGAAATGCGGGAGGAACGCAGGGCCACAGATGGTCTTCGCCCACTCCACCGTCCAAGGGTGGCGCCCCACTGGCTCAGCGCCCCCGCTGCGGCCCATGCCGGGCCTTGATGTCCCGTGCCTGTCTGGCACGTGAGCCTATCGCCGCCGTTCGCGCCCGATCGGGGCTTGGTGCTGATCGCGGATGCCCCGGCCGACGGACAGCGTTCGTGCAGGTCGTTCCCACCGCGGTCGTGAGATTAGCGTTCGATTGCACCCTGGATGCATTCCACCATCAGGTTGGACTGCATTCGTGCAATAACGCGACAATAGAGCGCGCCGGCGTTCTCAATGCATGCAGACTGTGCGCCCGCCTGCATGCGCCGAGGAGGCTAGGCATAGCTGCGACTGCTGCCTGCATGCGCTGCGGCAGCAAGACGCTCGCCGGTTGCCGTCTTTCGCCCTGCAGTCGCGACATCTTCTGACCAGATGTTGCATATACGGCGAACTGAAGTCCACCTGCAGGCAGCTAGGTAGTCGACCGATGCCGCCACATATGCCTGCCTTCTACGTGCAGGTGCGCGGGCCTACGCCAACCTGCAGTCTGCTCTAGACCTACCAGCACTCGACGTGCTGCCGGCCAGCGTGCCGCCAGCCGTCTGCCAGTTCGTTGATTGCAGTCGTCTTCTGCGGTGCCAGGGCGCCGCCATAGAGCTGCAATAGAGCTGCGATAGGGCTCGTTGCAGTCAACATGCCGCCGGGCGCCTGTGCGTGTCCTCCCGACGAAGGCGGGGGAGAGGACCTAGGTTTTGATAGCGAGACCCTGGCCGCCCGACGACTGAAGGAACTGACAGATCTGATGACCACGCCAACCGTCGATCGGTCTGCATTGCGGAGAACTATCGCCGTCCTGAACGGCAAGGGCGGGGTCGGCAAGACCAGCCTGACGGCGAACCTGAGCGGCCTTTTCGCTGATGCCGGCTACCGCGTGCTGGCCATCGACCTGGATCCGCAGGGGAACCTGGGCAACGACTTGGGCTACCTGGGCGCTGGCATGGGCGATGGGGGAGCGGGCCTCGTGGTCGCCGGCACCGCGGGGACAGCGCCAAACCTCCTCAAGGATGTGCGACCGCGGCTTGATGTCGTTGTCGGCGGGGACCAACTGCACGATCTTGCGTCAGTGCTTCAGTCGCGGCGCAGCAACGGGCGCGGCGGGGGAGTGAGTTCTTTGGCCGCCGCCATCGCCTCCGTCGCCGGGAACTACGACCTGACCTTCATCGACTGTCCACCTGGCAACGACGTCCTGCAGGCGGGCGCCCTCGAGGCCGCCCGATGGGTATTGGTCCCGACGAAGACCGACGACGCGAGCCGGGCCGGTCTGCGCGAGGTTGCGCGGCGCTTTACCGACGCCCGCCGGTCGAACCCGAACCTTGCCCTGCTGGGCGTGGCGTTGTTCGGCGTGAACTCGTCGGCCAGGCGGGTCATCGCGACCGCAAGGGAAAATCTGGGTTCCGAGCTCGGCGGGCAGGACCTCATCTTTAACTCAACGATCCGCCACGTCGAGGCCGCCGCCGTCGACGCCCGAAACCGCGGCCAGCTCGTCCACGAACTCGAACGCGACGTCGTAGCGCGGCCCAAGTGGTACGAACGGCTCCGGAATCCGACCCAGGACAGCCGGGCCGAGCCGCTTGCCTCCAGCGCCGGCGTCCTGGCCGAGGACTACCAGGCCATGGCTGAAGAGGTCATCGGACGGATCCTTGCGTCCGAGCCGAGCCAGGACGCTGTGTCGGTGTGAGCGCCCCCGAGGAGCAGCCGCCGACTCTGGGTCAAGCACCCAGTCGGATGAAACCGGCGGATTTGGGCAACGCGTTCGGCGGACCGTCCAGGAGTGCGGGCCTCAGCGGCCGGCTCGCGCCGCTCCGTGCGTCACCGGCGCCCACCGTGGCTGAACCCGTGCCGCAGGAGGATGAACCGCCGGCGGAATCCGCGCGTCCGGCGAAGGCCAAGTCCACCAAGGCATCGGCATCGCGGGCGGCGCGCACCGACCAGCCCGATCCGACTCCCCGCCCCAAAGCTGTGCCTGACATTGCCGACGAAACCTCCGGAGCGCTTCAGGTAACAGCGATCTACATCAGTGCCGCAATACGTGAGCGGCTCCGGGACACGGCGGGGGAGCGGACCTACACCGAGGTCGTGCTTGAGGCCATCGAGTCCACGCTCGAGGAGCTGCGGACGAAGTTCAACACGGTGGCGCGGTCGGAAAGTATGTTCTCGGGTCGGGCACGTCCGCAAAACAAGGCCCACGCGGAACCCTTTGTCCAAGTGACCATTCGTCCGCTGAAGGATGACCTGGCGATCGTCGACGGCCTGGTGGAGCAGCTCGGCGCTCCTAGCCGCAGCGCATTGATCAGCGCTGCCCTCGAGATTCATCTGCTAGCTCCGTCCTGATCCCCCTACACGGATCCGGTTCCAAGCAGAGGTCGTGATCATGTTCGCGACGCCCGTGATCGGATCGTCTTGGCCCAGCCCGTCTCGAACGGTGCTGTACCAACCTTGGTCTTCTTCTACGGCCAGCGTGTGGGCTGAGGCGATGAACTCGCTCTGGCAAATCTGGACTGGGTCGGAGATCGGCGTTGCGGTTCCGGTGACGGGGGCGCTGGTGACAGTCGCCGTCACAGTGGTAATCGTCCTGGTCCTGCTCGTGGTCCTGGCGCTAGCAGTCATTTCTGGGTCACGGTCGCTGTTGTGGTGACCGGTGCGCTGTTTGCGGGTGTTCCGATCACCATCACCGCGGTAGTTGATGGCGGAGCTGCGGTGAGGCCGGCCGGCGCGGTCACGGTCACTGGGGCGGCGGCGGTCGAGGATCATCACCCGACCAGCAACAGCCCAAACGCCAGGAACAAGCCCGCCGTCGTAGACGAACGGAGGGCCAGCAGGCGGGTCCGCGAGCTCATGGAACAAATGAGAACACGCCAGGAGGCCCGGAAGTGGGTTCAGCAGGTCGCGCCGGTCTCACTGTAGGCGCGCCATGTGACGTCGATCTAAGACGCGAGAAGGCGGCAACAGGACTAGCTGGGGTGGACTATTTGCGTGTGAATGCGATCAAGGTTGCTCCTTCGGTGGTGGAAGAGAGTCTTGGGAGGCGCCGCCAATCGGATGACAAACCGCAGCGGTCGATGATCCGCGATCCGCGCTGCCCGGTTATAGGCATGATCCGGGGTCCTGGCTGTCGCCGATGATGTCAAAAAGGATCCGCCGGAACATCTTCACCTGATCTAGGTCGACGCCATCCAGGGCTGCGGCCTGAACCTGGGCGCAGTCGGCGGCGACCCTCGCGCGCAGGGTGTTTCCTGCCTTGGTGATGTCCGGGATGCGTGCGCGCCGGTCGCGAGGGTTGTTGCGGCGGATGACGAGGCCCCTGTGCTCGAGCTGATCCAACTGGGTCATCAGCGTGGTCTTGTCCAAACCGAGCGCTTTGCCCAGTTCGACCTGGGTGAGGTTCGGAGTTAGGTCAAGGGCGCTGAGGACGATGTAGTCGCGGAGCGCAATTCCGTGCTTTTCTGCCTGTTCACCACTGGCGCTGCGCATCCGCTGAGCCGCCCGGTGCAGCAGCCAGGTGATGTCCGAGTCGACCGATGGGCCCGCGCTGGATGCGCCCTGGTCCCGGCGATCTTCTGAAGTGTCGATCGGCGATCATTGACTGTGCCGTGTGGAACTGTGCATGTGAAACCTTGCGCTCCTTGCTGATTTGGTTGGCGGACTGCTCCACTGGGTCCTCAGGCTCCGTCGCTGGGGCTGGGCCCCACCGGTGCCTACACCCGGAAGCTTTGAGCAGGGGGTACGCGACGGTTCCCCTCGGCTAAGCCGTGCACGCTATCGGTGGGCTTCAGGGGTGCTGGGCAGTTTTCAGGTCTGGGACAGGTGCCAGCCGGGCGGGCAGGCGCGGAATGCCGTCGTAGGCGTCCCGGTCATGGGCCGGGACAATCTGCATCACATCGGCCAACGCGATCACCTGGAGCAGCCCCCGACGCAACTGCCCAGGATCGCTGTCGGCGAGTCTTTGCATCAACCGGGGCCGTTCCACCCGTCGCCGGATCCCGTCCAGCTGCCAGGTCAGGTCACCGATGAACACATACCGCTGCCCCGAGGGCACTGTCACGAAGATGACCACCGAGCCGGCCGTGTGGCCGCCCGCAAGAGCGATGACCACGCAGCCGTCGCCGTACACGTCGAAACTCGAATCAAAACCCAGATACGGCGGGCCATTCAACTTGTATTCATGGATCTCGTGACCCACCGACACCATCCGGAAAACTTTCCCGTCCGAATCCTCGGCGGCGTACCGCCGTTCACCGGAATTGATCCAGATCGGCACCTGCAGCTGGTCCAGGCCGCTGACGTGATCCCAGTGGGCGTGGGTCAGCAACACCCCCAGTAGCCGGCTGCGGTCATAGCCGCTGGCATCGAGTTGCTCGCTGACGGTCTTCATCGCCTGAAACGGGGCCCGCGCGAACCGCGGGACGGTCGCCACGTGTGCTGCGATGTCGGCGCCGAACCCTGCGTCGATCAGCAGGTCACTCTTGGGGTGCTGCACCAGGATCGCCGTCGCCGCGAAATGCCGCTTGTCGCGGAACGACCCACCGCGGAACGCGAAGATCGCCCGCGTTTCGTAGGTGCCGGTCGGCAATTGGTAGATGGCCATCCCCGGCGGCGGGGCAGCCTCAGGCAGCGGCATGTCCCATACGGGCGGCATCGGTAACGGAGTCATCAGCCGACCCTACGACACCAGATAGTCTGAGACAAGACGATCTACTGTGCCAATCCCCTGACCACGGCCCACTCGATGACTGCAGTTGGCATCGGCAAGACTCGATGGATTTTCAGGGTCGGCGAACGGGCGCGGCCGCATAGACGGTTGGTGGCGGTGGGGTGGGCATGTCGTTCTGGGGTAGTACACGGAGCTGCTTGAAGATCGGTCCGTGAGCCGATGTGGAGTCTTCAGCTTGGTCGTAGCGAGTGACAATGCCGCGCCACTGTCTGACCGCCCAGGAACGAAGTCTGGGGACTGGTGAGCTCCGATAATCGACCGGTCTGCGTTCGCATCGACGTGGGTCGTGCGGTTCCTGGACGTGGCCGCCTCCGGCGTAGCGGTTCCAGGTATCCGCCGCCTTCGCGAGCCTGTGATGCAGGGGGACTGTCAGCTGTCGCCGGGCGGGATGTCGGTGCGTTGCTTGGCCAATCCGGTGAGCCGGGTCAGGGCGGCGAACCCGCCATCGGTACCCGGCCAGTGGGAGCGGACGGTGGCAAGGCCGGCACGGCGGACGACGCTGCGCAGCACGGCCGTGACGATGATGGCGTCGTCGGCATAGCCGAGTACCGGGATGAAATCTGGGATCAGATCGACCGGCGAGGCCAGGTAGACCAGCAGCAACGCCAATCGCACCCGAACCCCTCGGGGCAGGCCCTTGTCCGCAGAGAGCCGGCGGATCAGGCGCAGCACATCGGGCAGCAGCCGGATCGCCTCTTTGAGCAACCCTTTGCGCGGTCTGACGACCGCCAGCACTACGATCAGCGCCAGCCACGCCACGACCAGAGCGGCGCCGACACTGATCAACAGGTCCCACCAGAACGAGCCAGTCACGACCGGGGCTCCTTTGGCCCGGGCAATGCCTCACGAACTCGGTTGACCTTCTCCGGGTCGACGAGTTTCACCGCGCACGCGTCGAGCGCTTGCCGCAAGGTCATACCTACCCCACATCTGACCAGGTGCGCCGACCTCGAGGGTAGCAACGGAGGGTCGCCGAGCAGACCAGGACGGGACTGACTTCGTAGCTGATACCGCTCAAGGACTGGACGTGCCATCGGGTACGCATTCCTCTTCGTTCTGCTCGTAAAATCGCGTAGCGGCCGTGGACGTGAATGTGGGCATCGATCAGCGACCGTTGCTCAAAGCAGGCCTGCGGCAGTTGTGCATGATCAGCTCATGGTCCAGGGTCGGGATGACGCCCGGCGTTGTGCATCGGACTGAGGCCAATGACAACGATCCAGATGAGCGGTCCGAGGTCTTGCCGGAGGGGGATGGCGGCGATCCAGACCAGCGGCCCGACTGAAAACCGGTCTGGTCGACCAGGACGCCGATGAGTTCAATGGTGCCGATGATCAGGACGACGGCGACGCTCAGGAACGTGATCCTGATGTTGTAGAACGCTTTCCGGGCCGGTGTGGCGAAGACCCCTCGCCGGCGACGTACATGTGCACGGGCAGCAGCTTGATCGATTGAGCGGAACACCACCTGCAGGAGCACGTCTGCGACGATGATTCCAAAACTACCGGTGGTGGCACCGGGAGGGACCCCCAATGGTGCCGACCGGCCACAAGGTGGACCGCCACCGCAAGTCCCAGGCGGGGATGGCTGCACCGCTTGGTGCGTCCCCATCGTTATCCGCCAAGCAGATATGGCGTGGCTGCAGGGCCGAATCGGGGCTATTCGAGGGATGCCACCACGGTTCGAACGTGACGTGAGACGGAGCCGAGATGACCGCCGAGCACTAACTGCAGTCCTTCGCTGGAGCCCGCACTGGACAGGGTGGGCCGACCCTCACGGCGCAGCGTCCGGGGACGCGCCGATGACCGCTTCGTCAGAAGTCGGTGAGCTGCCGGTGGGGAAGGGTGACGACGTCACGCTCGTCGAGCCGGTCGGCCTGTCCGCCGCCGCCATGTCGGCGGTCGCCGGGGCAGTGGATGCGTCGATGGCGGATGCCACCCGTACCGCGTAACCTCCGACTGGACCTGCTTGCTGGACTGATGCTTCCGGCGTCGTTGAGGACCGGTTCCCACACCATCGGCAACGGGAACCTCCCTTTCGTCTTTAAGGGTCAGAGCGATCTGCTGGGACGGCTTGGCAGTAGCGCGCGAAGGCCAGGTCGAGGTCCTTGCCCTGTCCAAGGCCGGCGCATCGGCGGGAACATTTGGCGACTCAGTTCGGTGTGGGGCAGTCGACCATCTAACGGATCCTGGCCAAGCGCCCGTGACGAGCGACGGATCAGCGCTCACAGGAGCCTGACGGCCGGCCTGAGCGGCTCGACGCGCCCAGACGCTCACTGGTGTAGCCTTGACTTACTTGACGTAGGAGGTGGTCCATGGCGATACGGGCACGCTCAACCGCAGCCATCGCCACCACGGGGTCACCGCCGATGGGAGACACCGAGACGGTTCGGTTCGGCTTGCGCGGTAAGGGCTACGAGATAGATCTTCGAGCCCCCGACGCCCGCAAACTGAGACGGGCGTTGGAAGACTTCGTCTCCGGGTCAGGCCGTTCTAGTGCCTCGGCCACAGTGGCGGAGCTAACCGCAGCCAAGGTCGAGCAGTTACTGACATCTCGGACCGTGGAAGCCCCAGAACTGGCCGATGCAGATCCAACGCTCCTCGCGGAGAGAATGATCGCCAGCATCCCGGCTCGCCATGTCTACGACGCGCTGGTCGGCCCGTTCTACGACACCACTGGTCTTCGCAAATGGCTGGGGCTGACACGGCAGGCGCTGGCCTCGAGAGTGAGGGCGGGTTCGCTCCTGGCGTGCCCGACACAGGACAATCAGTTGGTGTATCCGGCCTGGCAGTTCCGTGCTGACGGCTCCACCGTGCCTCAGCTGGCGGAGGTGATCAAGATCCTGCGCCGCTCGGCGAATAGTCCGTGGACGATCGCCACGTGGCTGCGCACGCCAGACAGTCAATCAACTGACGGTCTCGACGCGGTGAGCTGGCTGAACGCCGGCGGTGATGTCCAGGTCATCATCGAAGCAGCCCGGGACGACGCCGCCCGGTGGGCCAGCTAGTTGACCGGAAACGCCGACGAGCGGCAGCAGCTCGCACTGGCGGCACCGACCGCAGAGCATCTAGCCGGCTTCCCGGTCTCGACCATCCAGACCACGAAGAAGCTTTACCGTGCGCACCGCACCGCGCACGGCGCATGGTTTTTCAGTCATGACGGATCGGGCCGGTTCGATCTCCCCAAGCCCGGCGGTACGTGCTATCTGGCCGAGAGCAAAACCGCAGCCCTTCGGGAAACACTTGGCACTCGGCTGGTGGCCAGTGGCACCGTTGACCGCCCCGAACTGGCTTTGCGGCAAATTTCGCTTCTACACGTACCAGAAACCACCAAAGTCGCGAATACGACCTCCGCCGGGGCCGCCAACCACGGTGCGACCCGTGAGCTTTGGACTGTCACCCCGTACCGCAACACCACTCAGGTATGGGCCGCGGCCTGGCATCAGCACGGGTTGGGCGGAGTCAGATACATGGGTCGATTTTCCACCGCCATCGGAACGCAGGCCAGGTGTCTCGCGGTGTTCGGGGCGGCAGGGCCGGGCGACGGGCGTTACCTGGAGGACCCGTCACCGACTTCGGCGTCCGTCACCGCAAGTGCCGCCGGTATCAATATCACCGACCCCCCGCCCACCGCGGCGGCACTGACTATCGTGACGCCACCTCCGAGCGGCGTCGCGGTTGACCCAGTTTCGTAACGTCGAGCGAACCGAAGGACCGACAGTGCAGTGACTCGTGGGGTGCCCGGGATAAATTCGTCACAGTGACTTTAGTACAGATCGAAACCTGTTGCCTTGCAACATGTCCCGCCGATAACCCCGATTATGTCAAGTCCTAGTCCGCGTATTCACAGAATCTGCCCTCGACCCTGGTTCGTGTAACCACTCAGCCGGCACCAATGCGGAGGCATTGGCCAGCCAATTCCCTGCTGCGCCGCGTTCGGCGTGCGGGCCGATTCTATGACCGCAACGTTCGCCTGCGTATTCCCGTCTGGCCATCGACCGGGTACTTCACTGAGTCGATCCATCAGCGGCACTTCGCTGCGGGTCAGCCGAAGCACTTTCTTCAGGCTGCCCAGGATCCAGGCTCAGATTGCGGCCCCGTTCATTGGCGATGATCTCGAAGCCGTCGAGGCCCATTCTTCGCGACTTAGAAACGCCAGAGCCGCACAGTGTTCGAGTCCCCCTCGCAACACGTACAGCCATACTGCCAGTTCGCAGGGCAACCGGGTCGGTTGTTACCCACAGAGAGAAGCTGGATCAAGATGCTCGAAGATCAGACCGGCCCCGGCTCGCCGGGCGCGTGCCAAGTGCTGTTCAGTCTGAACCGTCCATGCCAGGACTGTGCACCGGAGGACCGCGGACCAGATGCTGACGAGCCTGTTGGGCAGTTCGTCGACATCCCAGACCACGAAGTCTGGCCTGGTCACTACGTTCCATAACATCGTCTCGAGCACGAACCGGCGAGCTCGACCCAGACCCTGGCGGGACAGGTCGCCCGAGATCTGCCCGCGGGGTACCGACGGTGCGTGTTGTCGAAACCATCTGACTATCCGCGGATCGAAACTCTGAATGGCCCAGTCGCCTTTATAGCCGGCAAGAGTGGCGAGGACCGCCGGTCCGATTTGTGCTGCCGGAATGCGGTGTTTGATCTCGATGAGTAGCGGAACGCGTCCGTTGACAAATTCCAGCACCTCGGAGAGGCTCGGCAGTGGGGCACTACTGTCTAGGACAGAGAGTGCTCGGAGCTGAGAGAAGCTGCTTTCGGAAACCACCCGGCGCACACCGGTCACACGCTCGGTGTCCTCGTCGTGGATGACTACGATGCCGTCCCGGCACAGCCGTACGTCGATTTCGGCCGCGACTCCCGCTTCGACGGCGCGCAGAAGAGCGGCCCGACTCAGCTCAGGCGCGCCCGGTCCGTGCAGTCCGCGGTGTGCGATCGGGGTATTGAGCAGCCAGCTCGGCGACCGATTAGCCTTCACGGCCGCCACCCGGGAACGGCTGAGGCGGCAGCTCGGCCGCAGCGCACGGCTACGTCCACGTGGTCAGCACTTTGCCCGGCGATGTCGCTGCCCGTCCAGTGCCGCTGTCCTACCGGCGCGCGCAGCGCCTTGCCGTACGAAGTACCGCACCGGGTGGCAGATACATCTCGTAGCAACCGTTCGAGTACCTTTCGGCCGCTCACTCTGCTCGGGGTACCCCTCCCGAGAGCCTCCTTGAGAAGTAAGGAACATGGTTGGAGATCATGGCCTAAGCCGGTTTCGCTGTGACGCGAGGTCTTCTGCTTGATCCCAGCGGGTGCGCCCGTGCATGCGCGACCACGCGGTCCAGACGAGCAGTCCTGCCATGCTGGCCATCGCAGCGCCGGTGGCGACCCGTCCCGTGGTGGGATCCCACGACTCGCAGGCGAGTCCCTGGTCCATCGGCGTTCTCAACAGCTGTGCCAGCGGGTCGGGTGAGCCGGAGTCGAGGTCAAGCAGCCGGTTGGCCAGGTCGAAGCCCGATGGGTAGGGGAAATGCGGCGCACCGGCGCCACCAAACGGACCGGGATACTGGTGCTCGTAGTCAGCGCTCATCCACGACCGCGTCGCGATGTGCAGTGGTGCGTCCCAGTCTTCGACCCCCCAGAACGGGAGGGTGAGGAGTCCCAGCGGCGGCTCGTCGCGGATCTCGGTGTGTCCGTCTGCGTCGCACGCCCACGCCCACATCGGCCCGTGATCGCTATCCACCACAAGGTGTTCCGTGAGAGCAGCTCGAACGGTGGTAGCGCGTGCGCGGAGCTCGCCCGATACCCAGGGCGGTGTGAACGGGACGCCGACCCCGTTCTCGCGGGCGCCGTCGACAAGGTCGTCGAACGCGTCGAATGCAGCAGCGAGCAGCGCGTTCGCGGTCGTTACATAGGGGTAGTCGGTCTGGTCGTCGGTGGGCAGCAAGAAGGTCGCGTACAGCGCCCACGAGGGGTGTCGCCACGCCTCGACGCGAGTGAGCAGAGCGACCAGTACTGCGCCGACGCCGGGCTCTGCCATCACGGACCAGTCGCCAGTGGCCGAGACGTACCGGGCGACAGCGAGCACCGGGGCGGCAGCCTGATCGAGCTCGAATCCGGGGTACAGGCTCGTCCCGGTGACATACAACGCGTGGTCGGGCAGCCGTATCCCGCCGGCCAGGAGTGTGGACACCAGTACGTGTCTCGCTCGGGCGACATCCACCAGCAGCAACGCGGGGAAGGTCCAGCAATACGCGTCTCGGCTCCAGAATGCGCCGCACACGTAGTAGTGCGGGCTGCGGGAGGTGAGCAGCACCGCTCGGCCGTCGTCGAGGCAGTCGGCTTGCGCGTAGAACCAGGAGAAGAAAAGGTTGGCGTTGACGGTTGCGCCGAGGGGGCCCGTCACCGGGAGCCGATGGTGGGCCAACCAGGCGAGAGTGTCGGCGAGCAGATCGTCGAACCCGCGGCGACGCAGGTGCAGAGCGGTCGTGGCGGCGCCGTCCGGTTCGGGTGCGACGCCGATGTAGATGTCCGCTGTGAGCTCGTCACCGGTGTGGATGACCGCCGATGTCGAGGCCCGCCAACCGGTCCCGCTGCCGTCGTCGGTCAGGTGCATTCCCGGGCCCGCCCGCCAGGCCAGGGCCAGCAGTGGTAGACCGGTCGTCTCGGTCACCACCCGGCTGCCGGTCCAGGAATCGTCCCGGGCCGCGCGCACCCCGGCTACCGGCTTGCTGCGCAGGTGCTCCACCGTGGTGTTGTTCCAGGAGCCGCACCACCCTAGCTCGATGTCACCGCTGTCCCGGCTGTGGTGCTGGTAGCGCAGCCGGAGCGTCGCGCCGCGTTCGCCGACGGGTGCCAGGTACTGACCGTCGAGTTCCCCGGTGGGCAGTAGGGCGGTGAAGTGTGGGAGCCAGTCGCCGTCCCTCCGCCAGGAGAGCCGGAGCTCCGGGGATTCGCCGCCGACCCGTACGAACGGGGCGGCGAGGCCGCCGGGTCCGCCGTGTGCGGTGAGCACGCCTGCGCAGGAGGCGAGCACGACACCCAGTGAGGCGATGGAGCCGTCATTCTGGGCGATCTCGGGCAGCGAGACGGAGAGATTCCCGGTGGGTAGGTAATTCGGGGGATCGGTGAGCCGAGGTGGGAATGTCGCCAGACCGTTCACGCCGTCACCGTAGTTTCATTCTCGCCCAACAGCCGCAAGGCGTTTCCGGCGAACACAGCATGCCGGTCTGCTTCTGACAAACCCAGATCCTCGACAATGCGTACTTGGTCGTCGTAGTAGCGGCGGACCAAACCGCGGGGGAAATGCGCCGAATCCGATCCGAAGATCACTCGTTCCGGGCCGACCGTATCCAGGAACTTTCGATAGAGGTCTGCCACCGAGAGCTGGTAGGGCATCCAGCGGACCCACTCATTGTTGCCGGACGTGTCCACGATGACATTGCGACAGGTCCACGCCAGCTGGAGCAGCTCGCCCGGGTAGCCGCAGCCGAAGTGCGGGACAACGAACGTCGTGAAGGGGTAGGCCTTCGCGACGTCATGCAGCCGCAGCGGGTTCATATTCGGGTGGTCACCGGTTCCGCCGCCACCGTCGAGGACCCCGAAATGGATGATGACGGGGATACCGAGCTCTTCGACGACCTGCCAGACCGGATGCAGCGCAGGGTCATCGATCCGCCCGCTCAGCAGCGGCGCCAGGATCTTATATCCGCGTAGACCCAGCTCGACGATGGCCCGCCGCAGCTCCTGAGCCGCAGCCGGTGCGAACGGGTCGTGGTGGGCGAATCCCAGCATCCGTGGGCGGTCGGCCACAGCTGCTGCCAGTGCGTCGTTACCGCCGCCGGTGAGAAATGCAACGAGCCCCAGCTGCGCATCGTCAATTTCCCGCTGCCACCGTTGCACCTGGACCTCGGCGGGGGGTTCGGTCTCCTCCGGGTATTGGAAGCCGTAGGCGTCCCACCATTCCTGCTGATAGCCGGTCCAGCTTCGCTGCAGCTCATCGGCCTTGCGGTCGCCGTACTGGCTCCGGTAGGCCGTTTTGATCGGGTCCGGTTCTGGATCAGGTACCGGGAAGTGACAGTGGAAGTCCACGATCGGGAAGCCCCAGGAGCTGTTTCTCATGACTGGCCCGAGCGGTCGAACAGCCCCGAGGCATCGTGCACGACGTCGCCGGCGACGAGCGTTGCCAGCACCCCGATCGCGGCGATCTGCGAAGTCGGGACCGCGGTCGGGTCATCTGCGAGCATGACCAGGTCGGCGTCGTAGCCGGGTCGAAGCGCACCCGATCGGTGTGCCCGTCCAGCGGCCTGGGCGCCTCCTAGGGTGTAGGTGGCCAGTGCGGTACGGGCATCGATGGCTTCGTCGGGGCCGAACGACGCACCGCTTTCGGTGGTCCGCTCGACCATGGCCTGCACCCCCGCCAACGGTGCCCCCGGGGCGACGGGACGGTCGGAGCTACCGGCCACCACGACACCGGCGTCGAGCAGGCTTCTGCACCGAAAGCTGTTCGGCCGCTGGGCTTCGTCGATCACGGACAACGTCACATCACCGAAGGTCGTCAGGAACGACGGCTGGTGGGCGACCACGACACCCAGCCTCGCAAGACGGGTGATCTGCTCCGGTCTGATCAGCGCGCCGTGCTCGACCCGGTGCGGCCGGGCAGCGGCTGTACGGCCCGGCGTCGGCCCGGCAGCCGATGCCTCCTCGAGCGCATCGAGGAACAGATCGAGTGCGGCGTCTCCCATGGCGTGGGCCGCGACCTGCCAGCCGGCTCGGGCCCCGGTCACGATGGATCGTCGGAGCGTTGCCGGGTCATCGTCGAACGCGTCGTTCGCGCCGGTCCCGTCGAGCCAGATCTTCATCGCCCCGATCTCCAGCCAGCCGTCGCCGAACCCGGTCCGCACACCGAGGTCGAGCCCCTGGTCGATGCAATCGTCCGGGTGCGAGCGCACCGGGTGCAGAACGGCGTCGTGCACCATCAGCTGACCGCGCACGTGCAGCCGGCCGGTCTCGCGGGCGAGCTGGTAGGCCGCGAGCTCGACGGGACTGTGGTCGATGCCAGGGGACCCGATGCCGGCATCGACGAAGGTGGTGACGCCCTCGGCGGCATAGACCGCGGTGGCGGTGCCGATGGCCGCCGCCAGATCCTCGATCGACGACGGGCCGCGGTACTCCTTGATTAGGTCCATGGCCGATTCCTCCAGCAGGCCATCGGGTTCACCGTCGGCGTCGACGCCCACTCCGCCGCGGCCACCGGTGCTCGACCCGGACGAGATGCCGACAGCCGCGAGCGCGGCCGTGTTCAGCACGCACATGTGGCCAGAGAAGTGGGTGAGCCACACAGGCCGCCCGTCGGCCGCATTGTCAAGGCTGCTGCGTGAGGGGTGGACGCCGCGTTCCAGGCCAAGGCCGTATCCGCTGCCGATGACCCAGTCGCCCGCTGGAAGGCCCCCGGCGTAGGTAGCGACCGCTTCCAGGAGAGGTTGCAGACCGCTGACGCCGGAGAGGTCCAACATCGACAGGCCCAATCCGTAGGACGTCGTGTGGACGTGGGCGTCGTGCAGGCCAGGGAGGATCGTCGCGCCCTGCGCGTCGATGGTGCTGCGGGCGCCCAGATCAGCGATGTCGTCGTCGATCCCGACGATTCGTCCGTTGAGCAACCCGATGCTGCAGGCGCCGGGATCGCGCGAGACCGGTTCCAGCAGACGGGCATTGCGGATCAGGAGATCGAGCTTCATTCAGCGGCCTCCGAGGCAAGGAAGGGTTGGTCGGCCACGGGCATGCGCAGGCCCGCCGATCGTGGGCTGTCGGGCGAGACGGTGGCTCGGCTGACATCGCCCGGTTCCATCAGCCGCGGATGGTGACAGGCGACGGACCGCCCATCGGGATAGGTCATGAGCGGCGGTTCCACTTCTCGACACACCGCCGTGGCCGCCGGGCACCGGCTGGCGAACACGCAGCCAGTAGTCGCGCGGGTCGATGTGGGCGGTTCGCCCTGCAGCAGCTTCTTGTCCTCCAGCCGTACCGCCGACACCACCGGGATCGGCACCGCAGCCAGCAGGGCGTGGGTGTACCAGTGCGTCGGGCGGGCGAAAAGCTCCCCCGTCGGCGAGATCTCGACAATCTTTCCCAGGTACATGACCGCGATGCGGTCGGATACGTGCCGGACAACCGACAGGTCGTGGGCGACGAATACATAGGCCACACCGAGTTCGTCGCGCAACCGGGCCAGCAGGTTGACCACCTGAGCCTGGATCGATACGTCCAAGGCCGACACCGCCTCGTCGAGCACGATCAACCGCGGCCCGGTGGCCAGAGCACGGGCGATGGCAATGCGCTGACACTGCCCGCCGGAAAACTCACCGGGGTATTGCCGGGCGTGGCTCTCCTGCATGCCGACCTGATCGAGCAGCCCGCCCACGGTCAGGACGGGTGCTCCAGGCCGCTGACCGCCGGCGGCGATGGCAGCGGCGAGGGTGGCACCTACTGTTCGTCGCGGGTTGAGCGATCCGTAGGGATTTTGGAACACCAGCTGGATGTCCCGCCGAATCGGCCGCAGGGTCCGCTCCGGACTGCGTGAGATGTCTTGTCCAGCATAGGTGATCGTGCCCTCCTGTGGCTTCAGGAGTCGCACGATGCATTGAGCCAGCGTGGTCTTGCCGCAACCGGACTCCCCGACGACGCCGAGCGTCTCACCCGCCTGGAGTCTGAACGATACGTCGTCCACGGCCCGGACCGGTGCTGCTCTTCGTCCGCTCGCCGGAAAGCTCATGCGTAGGTGTTGCACGGCGAGCAGTGGTTCGCCTGGAGACACCCGGGTCATCAGGAGGCCTCGGTGATGGGCAGCGCTGGGCCGACCAGCCAGCAGCGTGCCGTGTGCCCGCCACCGTCGTCGATCTGCGTCAGCTGCGGTAGTGCCGTGCAGGCAGCGAAGCGGTGCGGGCACCGGGGTGCGAAGCTGCACCCCTCGCCGGCCGCCGCCGCCGAAGAGGGAGTACCCGCGATCGCCTGCAACGTGGCTTGGCGGGGCCTGTCGATCCGGGGCATCGATCTCAACAACCCCACGGTGTAGGGGTGCAGGGGGCGGGTGAATACCTGCGCGACGGTGCCCTGCTCCACGATCCGGCCGGCGTACATCACCACGACCCGGTCTGCCACCTCGGCGACGACACCCAGGTCGTGGGTGATGAGCAGGACGCCGATGCCGTCCTCGCGGCACAGTCGGCGAAGCTCGACGAGTACCTGGGCCTGGATGGTGACGTCGAGCGCGGTGGTGGGCTCGTCGGCGATGATCAACCGCGGGCCGCAGGCAAGCGCAATGGCAATCATGACGCGCTGGCACAGGCCGCCCGACAGTTGGTGAGGGTAGGCGCGGGCGCGGGTGGCCGGGTCGGGAATGCCCACTCGAGCAAGGAGCGCGACCGACTCCTGGCGTGCGGCTCGCTTGGACAGCGGTCGGTGCACCCGCAGCTGCTCGACGATCTGCGCACCGACGCGTTGCACCGGATCGAGCGCATTCATCGCGTCCTGGAACACGAAGCCAATCTGGGCGCCGCGTACCGAGCGTAGGTGCTTCTCGCCGGCAGCTAGCAGGTCGTGGTTGTCGAAGCGCACCGCGCCCGACACGGTGGCGCCCTGCAGGCGGGTCAGTCCGAGAACCGTCTTGGCCGTGACGGACTTCCCGGAACCCGATTCGCCGACGATACAGACCAGCTCACCGGCGTCGACCTCGAGCGTGACTTCGAGTACGGCCGGGACGGCCCGCTCGCCGTGCCCGAAACTGACCGCCAGGTGCTCGACCTCAAGGAGGTGGGTCATCATCCGTCGATCCTGATCCGAGGTTCTACGACACTTTGTACGACGTCGACCACCACCGACATGAACACGACCAGAAATGCACCCAGCAACACGATGACGAGGATCGCCGGAACGTCGAGCAGACCGATCGATTGCTGCGCATACTGTCCTACCCCGTGCAGGTTGAAGATCGTCTCGATGAGGATGGCACCGCCGCCGACCACGCCGGCGAAGTCCAGGCCCCACAGCGCGAGCAGCGGTACCGCAGCGAGCCTCAGCACATGCCGGAACAGCAGGCGACGCTCGGACACGCCGCGCGCGTAGACGGCCTGGACGAAGGTCTGGCTGCGCACCTGGAGAATGCTGGAGCGCAGCACTCGCGAGTAGAAGCCGGCTAATCCCAACGACAAGCAGATCCAGGGCAGCAGTAAGTGTTTGAGCCACTCCAGCGGATTCTGTGTCAGCGGGACGTATCCGCCGTTGGGAAAGATGTTCAGCCGGTAGGAGAGGAAGTAGAGCAGGATAGCGGCAAGTACATAGGTCGGAATGGAGACCCCGGCGATTGCGAAGATCCCCACGAGTCGATCGACGAAACCGTCGGGTTTGCGGGAGCTGACGATTCCGATGATCACGGCCAGGACCATCCACAGGAGCGCCGCCCCGATGGCCAGCGAGAACGTCGCTGGCAGGCCTGCCCTGATCTGGTCCAGAACGTTCACGTTGTTGGAGTACGAGATCACCGAGCCCTGAAATACGTTCTTCATGAGATAGACGTACTGCACCCAGACCGGCTGATCCAGCCCGAAGGTTCTGGTGACTGCGGCGATCGTTTCCGGTGAGGCGCCCCGTCCGGCGATCCGCAGTGCCGGGTCGCCGTTCGGGATCACCTGGAAGATCAGAAAGGTCGCGACCGAGACGTAGAAGCAGACCATGAGCCCGGCGAGCGTCCGCCGAACGACGAAGGCGGTCATCCTTTCATCGTCAATGAGGAGGCGGCGCCGGCGGCCCGAATTCCTTCGCCGACGAAGTTTAGCGAAACGGTCGTCGCCACCAGCATCACCGTGGGCGCGAACAACTGGCCGGGAGAGCTGATCAGCACCTGCACCCCGGAGGCGATCATGGTGCCCCACGAGCTGTTCGGGGCCTGCACACCCGCTCCCAGATACGACAGGCCCGCCTCCAGCAGGATCGCGTTGGCGATCAGCAGCGGCACGAATACGATCATTGCCGGAAGTATGTTCGGTAGTACCTCGGTGGCCAGGATCGAGGTATTGCGTTTTCCCAGCACTTTTGCGGCCCGGATGAAGTCGGTCTCGCGCAGCAACAAGACTTGACTGCGAAGCGGCCGGGCGACGTACGGAATGTAGACGATACCGATGACCAGGATCGGTAGGACCAGTGAGTCGCCGCCGATGAACAGTGGTCCGATCTTGAGTCCGCCGAGAGTGAGTGCTGTACCGAGCGCGATACCCAGCAGAACGACGGGGTATGCCCACAAGAGGTCGAGGAAGCGGGAAATGACCGCATCGACGCGGCCGCGGTGGTAGCCGGCGAGTCCGCCGAGTAGCGCGCCGAGCGCTACGGTCAGCGTGGCCGCGACGACGCCGATCAGCAGCGTCGTGCGGCCACCGTAGAGCAGTCGAACGGCGATGTCCCGGCCGTTTCCATCCGCGCCCAGCAGGAACTGTGCGTGCCAGGTCGGACCGATCGGAATGCCGAGGTCGGACACCACGGGTAGCTGTCGGCCGTCGATGGTGATGACGTCGCTCAGGTGGTTGGCATTGGGATCCGTGCCGGCGACGAAGTGCGCGTACAGCGGAGCGGCCAGACACGCAATCACGATGACTGCGAAAACGCTCAGTCCCACCAGGGAAAGCGGGCTGATCCGGTTGACCCGGCGCTGCGGCATCGGAGTGCCGCCGGCCAGGTCGGCGAGTTCACTGGTCACCTAGGAAACCAGTTGCCAGCTGCTGTAGTCGTTGTAATAGATCAGGCTGAAGATCGCCTTCTGGTAATCGATACGGCTGGACAGGAACTTGGGCAGTTGGGCATAGCCGAACGGGAGGACCTGCGCCTTCGCATTCAGCTCATGGTCGACCGCCGCCCACTGGCTTGCGACACCGGCGAGTTGATCGCTCGGTGTGCCGCCCACCTTGGTGATCGTCGCCTCGATCATCGGGTCGTTCACGCGGCCGTAGTTCAGGTTGGCAGCGATGCCGGCGGCGGAGTACGGCAGCGTGAAGTCGACCGGGTGGGGGAAATCCTGGGCCCAGTCGCCATAGCCGGTCTGGGCTTTGGTGGTCGGGTTGCTGATGGTGGCGGAGTAGACCGCGGGGGCAAGCAGTTTGGTCGTCACCGTGAAGCCCAGTGAGGTGAGCAGGCTGGCGTAGTAGTTCGCGTACGAGTCGCGCGGCGCGATGCTCGTCCCCCAGACAGTGACGGGTGCGCCGGTCAGGCCGGCGGCCGCTATCATCTGCTTTCCCTTGGCGAGATCGGCGCCGTTTGTCTGAGTCACGCAGTCGCCATCGACATGGCCGGCAATTCCCGGTGGCAGGAAGTTGCAGCCGGCAGCGAGCTGGCCGCTGGACAAGCGAACCAGCGCCTTCCGGTCGAGCGCGGTGGCAACTGCCAGCCGGGCCTGGACGTTGTTGAACGGCGCAACAGTCTGATTCAGCCAGAAATAGTAGGTCCACGGAACTTTGACGTTGCTGAAGCGACTACCGGCCTGAGCCGTGATGGAGGACAACAACGACCCGGGCACAACACCGCTGGGGTCGAACGCGTCAGCCTGATTCTTCAGCACATCTTCGGCTGCGGACAGGGCATTGCTCTGGGTCTTGATCACGATCGTGTCCAGGTGACCAGCAGGGATGCCCGGTAAGTTGTACCCGGCGAAAGAAGGCGCCTTGGTCATCGTGAAGCCGTAGCTGGTGACAGAATTCAGCGTATACGGTCCCAAACCGGGCGGCGGGTTGGTCGCCAGATTCTTCATCGCCGTCCCAGTTGGTACGAGGCCGGCCCCGCTCAGGGCCAGGACGTTGCTGAACGGACCGTACGGCGTATTCAATTCGATGGTGATCTTGCCGGTGGTGTCATCGCTGGTGATACCACTGATCGTGGTGGCCTTGTTTGCTTGGAAGTCCGCGGCACCCTTGATCGTGTAGGTGAAAAGCGAAACGCCACCCCAGTTCAATTTGATGGCACGCATCATCGTATAGGCGAAATCGGCCGCCTTCACCGGGGTGCCGTTGGAATACTTCAACCCCGAGCGGAGGCTGAGCGTGTAGGTCTTGCCCCCATTTGTGATGGTCGGCAACGCAGTCGCTAGTCCCGGTATGACCTTCGTACCCGCATCGCCATTGGCACGGGCGTAGGTCAGCAGGCCCGTGTAGGCAAGCCACACTGCGTCTTGCGAGCCGGCTGCGTAGGCCATTTGTGGGTCCAGAGATCCTGGCGCCGCGCCCAGATCGACGGTAGCGGTGCCGCCCTGCTTGCCGCCGCCGCTCGCCGTGCCGCCGCCACTGGACGAGGTGCCGCCGGTTGTCGGCGTGCTACCGGCGTTGCTCGGGGTGCTGCTGCCGGTTGTCGACGTGCTCGAAGAGCACGCGGCCAGCGCCAGAATGCCGGTGAGCGCCACCGCGGCAAGGGCCGAGCGGCGCTTGTCGTACCGAGTCATGTGACCACATCCATCCGAGTAGAGGGGTTGTGCGAGGTAACGGAACGAGCGGTAGCTCCCCGTTGGTGATTTGTTTGGCGCTCGAAGTCTGCGTTTGATGCCGCGGCAAGATGACGGAGTCGATCAGTCCATGCGGCGGCACAGGTGTGGCCGGGCGCGGCGCCCAGCGAATGGTGGGCGGTGTCCAGAGCCATGACAACGGCACCGAGCGCCCCGGCCACATCTCCGAGTTCCGAGAGCTTCAATGCGGGCGCCGCCGGCAGGCGCGCGGCCAGCCTCCTGCGGATCTCCTCGAGATCGTCGCCCATGGCCTCGCCCGCGCGGCCACCGAAGACGATCAGCTCTAGGTCGTAGGCAACCGACATCGCTGCGCAGAGCGCGTATGCCGCGCCGATGACCTGATCTTTCGTAGGCATCGCCGCCGCCGCTGCACCGCCCAGAATATCTTCCACGACCGCGCCGTCCACGGCGACGGGAAGAACACCGAACTCCCCGACCAGGCCTCGAGTGCCGGTGAGCAGCTCTCCGTTCAGGACTACCCCGACGCCGACTCCGGTGCCGATGGTGATCATTGCGGTGTCACGAATCCCACGTCCGGCACCGGCGGCCATCTCACCGACGACTGCAGCATTGGAATCGTTGGCGATGGCGACGCTACCTTGCAGCAGGACGCCCAGCCGCGAACTGAATTGCGTTCCCTCGACAGATCTGAGGTTGGGTGCTTGCCCTATCTCTCCGGTGGCGGGGGCGACAGCGCCGGGGACACCCACCACGGTGGCTCGAAGTCCGCGCTGCATTACCTCGGGACAGCCGGCCAGGATCGCATCCGCCAACCAGGTGGCGATCTGGTCGCCCGTATCCAGGTGGGCCGTGGCCATGCGCCATGCCGCGACTGGATGGCCGACCTGGTCCACGACCAGGACGCGGGTGTTCGTCCCGCCCACGTCGATTCCGCACACGAGTTCATCCCCACCACGGAACTCGAGGATCTGGCTGTCCCGTCCACCATCGGGACCGCTGAAAAGCGATCCCTCGACGACAAGGCCGGCCTCTACGAGGCGACGGACGACGCGCGACGCGGTGGCCTTGCTGAGCCCGGTGTCGCGCACGATCTGCTGCCTGCTGTTGGCTCCGCCGGTCGCTACCGCGCGCAGGACGAGCCCGGCGTTGATTCGCTGTGCGTCCGCAATCTCCATCCGAGCTCGTTTCCGTGAGATACTTTCTGTGATCAGCAGAGTGGGCCTGCGCGTCCTGGGTTGTCAATAGCATGGCGTGAATTCATCGGAATGCCCGCGTGGACAGCGCTCGTCGACGGAGGCACGCCGCGCCGGGCACCGCCGACCAGTTCGAATGCTGACCGGTCCGATTCACCGCTGGGCCCGGCGACCCCACTGACAAGGAGAAAAGGGACCTCATGAGCCGAAACGCGGATGCAGATGTGCTGATCGTCGGGGCTGGTCTCGCGGGCCTATCGGCGGCGCGACAGCTCACCAATCAAGGCCTACGGGTCGTCATCACCGAGGCCCGCGACAGGCCCGGTGGGCGGACTTTGAACCATTCGATCGGGAACGGCGACATCGTGGAATTGGGCGGTCAGTGGGTGTGCCCGACCCAGCGCCGGGTGCTCGCGTTGATGGCTGAATTAGGCCTCGAGCGCTTCGACACATACAGCGACGGCAACAACCAGTTCGAGCACAACAATCGGCTGCGGACCCACGCCGGCGCGATCCCACGAATCAATCCGCTGGCACTCGCGGACGTGCAGCTGGCCATGACCCGCCTGGAGCGGATGGCGAAGACGGTGCGGCCCGAGGCTCCGTGGGAAGCCACCAAGGCGAAGATCTGGGACGCGGAGACCGTTGCTTCATGGATCCGACGCAACATGAGGACGGATCTGGGCCGAGCCATCATCGGCCTGTTCTGCGAGGCGGTATGGGCGGCCGATCCGGCCGATGTCTCCATGCTGCACCTGTTGGCGTATGCGAACTCTGCCGGCGGTTTGAATGCGCTGATCTCCACCGACGGTGGGGCTCAGCAGTCCAGGGTCATTGGCGGCTCGCAGCTGATCGCGCTACGGATGGCCGAGCAGCTGGGCGACAGCGTCCTCTATGACGCGCCGATCACCCGGATCGAGCACGATGGCGGTGTACACGCCTCGGGTCCGACCGTGGTGGTGACAGCTCGAGCGGCGATAGTGGCGATGAGCCCGACGCTGGCAGGGCGCCTGACGTATGGGCCTGCACTCCCTGCCCGTCGCGACCAGCTCACCCAGCGAATGCCCAACGGTTCGGTGATCAAATGCATGGCCGTGTACGACGAGCCCTTCTGGCGTGAACGCGGGCTCTCGGGTCAGGTCACCAGCGATCGCGGGCCGGTCAAGGTCGTGTTCGACAACTCGCCGCCCGGAGGCCGCCCCGGTGTTCTGCTCGGCTTCCTCGAGGGAAGCTGGGCGCGACGTCTCGGCGGGTGGGAGCCGGCCGACCGGCAGCGTGCCGTCGTCGATTGCTTTGTCCGGTACTTCGGACATCAGGCAAGCAGCCCCGTGCAATACGTCGAAAAGGACTGGTCGGCCGAGGAATGGACCCGGGGATGCTACGGCGCCTTTCTACCGCCGAACACCTGGACCGCATTCGGCGACGCGCTACGCGCACCGGTGGGGGCTTTGCACTGGGCCGGTGCGGAAACAGCGACCAAGTGGATGGGCTACATGGATGGCGCGATCCAGTCCGGCGACCGAGCTGCCTCCGAGGTCCTCAGCTACCTGAGGTGAGTGGTAAACCCTCAGTTTCGGACATGACCGATCAACCAGACGGGTCGGACACGAATCCATCGGGGTCAGCCTCTGTATCGACCAGGGTCCGATGGGTTGGTCCATTTACTGGCTGGCAGAACACAGCGAACCGCCCCCCAGCCACGACGTCGGACCCGCCCTTACCGGTTCGGGGTCTGAGACTGGTGGACTCTCGTAATCAACTGATGTGTGTTCGCTGCTGGTCGGAACCGGCGGCTACTTGGTGTGGTCGCCGGGTGCGTAGCGGTTCCAGGTGCCGCCGTGTTCGCGGACGAGGCGGGCGGTGTGG
>JAABUI010000618.1_pt1 | contig 24731 bp, 28 predicted proteins | sample 5559111 | NCBI WGS metagenome assembly JAABUI01 (sample SAMN10711870, study PRJNA513365) | rock metagenome | isolation source: Antarctica rocks | place: Antarctica: Victoria Land, Buttleship Promontory
TCGTCGCTGGCACAGATGGAATATACCTCTCACGCGCCGGTGCTAGGCAACTTGGACGATTTCATGCTATCCCCGGTGCACTTATTGCTGCTCTCGCTTGTGGAGTCATCTGCTCCAATGCTTGACCTGGGACTCCATGTAACGGGTTAAACCCGGGATGTTGACTTGGTTATGAGATCTCGGAACTCTGACTAGCGTTGAGCAAAGGATCAGGAATGCAGAAAGGAGTGGGAGTCAGGAATTCGGAGACTTGAACTCTTACTAGCGTTGGGTAAAGGTTCGGGAAGGCGGAAGGAGAATCTGAGAGTGGGAGGCTAGAGCGACCAGTGATGTACATATAGGAAGAGGGAAGCATGCCTTCTCTCCTCAGTCTTTCCTCCTTGAATTACACCACGTTCTTGCGAAACCAAGTCCCTTGAACCCCTGACACTCCGTGTAGGAGAAATGATTAATCTGCTTTGGTTAGCTTGGCTCGTTCGTCAAAGGTACCGAATCGCTTTGCAGCCTTACCTACCTCTAGATAGAGCCGCGCACTTGAATAAAGGGTTTGCTGTAGGGCACTTGATAAGCAGAAGTACCGTCACGCATCAGGGGGTGAAATGGTTGATTGCCCATCAGCCCTATATGGTACCCCCCATAAATGCTACCATTTATTCTACCATCAACCACCACTCCACCATTATGAGTCCTATACATACTCCAAGGCGTTCGAAACGTCTACGGAGTGCGCGGCATAAGTTTGCCCCTCAAAATCGCGGGCCCGAAGCTTCAACGGTCAAAGCCGGGTTTTCTATACAATTGATACACGGGGGGAAAACCCAAAACTACAAATATATAAAGAGCTGGGAGTCCCTAGACGTACTGCTAGCTATTGGTTAAAACAGAGAGCGCTTCTAGGAAGTCCGGCTATACGAAGGACGCGTCCTCGAAGCCAGGTTATAGGAGGCAAATCAGCTTTAGCACACGCCGATTATTCGATTCTACTCTTACCATCAAATCCAGTCAGCAGAGGCTCTTACATCACTGCATAATCTGATTAAACAGGATGCTCATACGTTTAATGAGACGAGTATACAGCGCCTACAAAGGCATATACAGAGGCTTGCCAATGCCGCCCAAATATCCTTTGCCGAACGTGCCCTCCTCCATAATCAAAATCAATTCTTGACCAGAATGAATAACGAAGCCAAAGTTCGCCGATCGACCAAGTCAGTAATACTAGGGAAGGCGAAGGTGATGAGCTATGAGGATATCGAGGAGGCACGAGCAAAGCGTGCTGCGAAAGAGGTCATAAAGGGCAAGGGAAATCGTGGTCGGAAGCGGAAGAGTGCTGCGCTAGAGGCAGGTAAGCCAGAGCCAGAGCTAGAGCCAGAAGTGGCGCGGATGGTCGAAGCGCCAGAGCCATGGAGAGCACCAGTGGCGCAGATGTACTAAAGCGCAGGTTGCGGAGGATTAGATTACTACAAGAGGAAAAGGACATCATTGCTCTGTTTTCCAGTTCGAATAGCTTTCTTGAGGCAGGCTCGCGCAGGCCTCGCGACCAGTTACTGTAAATTAGAGTTAGTCTTCGTCGTATTCTCGGCGCAATGGAAGGGAAGTAGCAATGAGTTACCTCCTGCCATTTATCAGCGAGTAGTCTTTCGCGCGCATCAAAGCATTCCCGCTTTCGAGCGCCGCTGACAGCTTTTTGTGACAGGTCAATAGACGACAGTGTAAAGTTGCAATTACACGGCATGGCTGCTATGCCGGCATTCTATTCGTCACACGTATCATTGGAATGTCGGCTCACCGTTTCCGACTATCATTACTTCTGAATACTTCTGAAATATCGAATCAATAGTAGTGTGAAGACTTTGACACTATGAGCTTATGTTCTCTGCGATCGATCTCTCAATAGCGACGAAAGCCTGCAGCAGCACAAATGAGACTCACTCGCGCATACCTTCGACTGAACGACTTGCGACGGTCACTACGGCAGCGAGACGGCTCTACAGCAGCACCTATGCGACTCTCCGGTTCATGCTCCGTCCTTGCGCTGTTATCCCGTAGGATGATAGCAACGCTCGTTACTAGCGATAATCTTCCAGCCGCGGCTTATTACAGCTAGGTATATGTACCAAGTGCCCGCTCCTTCTCCTCACAAATACCATATAAGTTCCTCCAGCGACGTATACCGCAATGACGCTGATGATAGCAGGCCACTGAAACTGATTTGCCTTCGAAAAGATGATCGTTGTTACGTACGAAAGGAGCTCAAAAATGTTCTGGAAAGATGCCCATAAGGTGGAAAAAGCGCCCCGACTCTGCTCATTCACCTCCCCTTGTATAATGCTTTGAGCGCAAAAATCAAAACTCCACAGACCCACACGGCTCAATATGACAGCGCCGACGAGCCCGCTCGCTGCGAAGAAGTTATTCCCAGTGCGGCTTTCACCACTGGCAAAGAACAAGGACAGTCCCCCGGCAAGCCATATCATCTGCCATGTCAAAAACCAGATACCGCCTCGCACAGCGCCGATGTGTTGTTGTGCTTTGGGAGCGATCTGTGTTGCGGAGAGTTCGAAAATGGTGCTAACCGCGCGGGCGGCACCCACAGCAATGGACGTGGAGCCAATGGCGAGGATAAAGGTGATCATTTGGCCGGAGAAGGAAAGGAACGTAAAGTAGAGCAGAGACAAGGAGATTGAAGGGAGAAATGCTGGGTGTTGGAAGTAGTAAGGTATCGAGTTGAGCGGGAGGAGGTTGGAGGCGGCTGATTGTACGAAGTCGATAATCCCGCGCAGTGAAAGTCGATTGATTTCATTTGCCGGTAGTAGTCGCTTTGGATCATGGAAGTCATATAACATTACATCGTTTTTGAGACATGAGTCTCATAGGCTACCGCAGACATTCTAGAACTGAGTGTTGAGATAACCCGCTACTACACTCGATTGCAGTCACCATTTCCCGCTTGACACTCGCGCCTCTCTAAGTTCGCGTGTCATCTTTACCTACTAGGACTTTGAGGGAGCCGAGCATGCTTACCATGACTCCCGTTTCGTCCATATAGTGAACATTCTCCGACACAATGACCGGATCATGTAGTTCCTTTCCAACCACCTCAAATCAGTGTGTGATCTTATCATAGATACGCTCTGGTCACGGCCTCGCATGGTGCAGTTTGGCCTAACGTCAGCCACAGTATTGAACAGCCACAAGCTTGATAATTGATTACATAAGTGAAATTACATCGTAATTATTATGGACGTGCGGGGTCGTTTCGCACTAACCAAGAATCGTTGGTCGCTTTGACTAAGAGGTACCGACCAGCGTGGCCACCTTGCATAAATTTGCGTGCCACGGCAGCCATACGGCTAATGACGATTTCCATGCCTGGGAGTAAGCCTTGAAGCTCGGATACAACCATTTTCTAAGTATCAGGAGTGATAAAAGCTCGATGGTGGAGCTATGGTGAACGATCTCTGTTGTGCCATAAACGGAGACTTTCTGCAATCTAGGGGCGAGGGCAACGATACGGACGTAATTTTCTAGTGGGAAGGATTCAGAGTGTTCAAGGGTGGTCACGGAACACAACTTATGCAAAAATATGGCAGATGTTAATGTGTGCACAGAAACTGATATACATAATGTCAAAGTACCCATCATTTTTCTCGGCACAGTGGGTTTCTCGCTACCTAGGGAGGGACGGTTAGTTCTCTTGATTAGGGAAATGCTTGAAGAGATCCACTTATTGATGTTCAGCTGCGCTGAGGGTGAAAAACAGGGAGGGGGGCTTGGGCAGACTCTTAGCTATAGCCTGGAGGTTGCTTCTCTTTGTATTCCAGTCTGGACGCGTCCCAAGCAAAGATCCCGCTCGTCTAGTTATGACATCATGTATACGACCATTTGGGTCAGAGGCGAGGTCGCGCAGCTATCTATGTCGATGTCTTGATGCTCGCTGCCATTGGCGAAGAAGCAGCTAACTCCGCGAGCAGTCGCTCTCATATTGGTGTTAAAACCCAGAATCAAAACATTGAATAGCGAGCAAAACGACCATCTTTATAGTGGAGGTGATGCCGAGCCCAATCGATGAAGCTGATATACCGGAGCCTCGGGAGGTTGAAAGAGGCATAACCATCAGGGAAGAAGGTCGGAAAGGCCATGCGAGCGACTTGTATGCTCTGATCTGTCTCGGTGATAGGAGTCTGGCGTATAGACGCCATAGGGAAGCTGCTATTCTCATCTAATGGAACAGCACGACCGGTTTCCAAAGCCAAGGAACTCGTCTGCCAACCGCCAGATCAATAGATGTAGGCCAAAGCCAAGGAGTTGATGATACATCGGGTCGAGGAAAAGTGGAGGATCGACACTTGAGTCGACGCTATACAAATAAACAGCTTCGGGTTGGCCAAGGGCGGCGCCGGTGGCGTAAACTGCCGGAAATCGAAGAGGAGACTCGATCAATGTTACGGCAAAGGCACCTTTGAGTCTAATCTAACAGTCTACGTAGGTTCCCTCCCTCAGACTAGCTTGAAATAGTATCTTCCTCGCTTGGCCGGGATAGGTGTTCATGCGTATCGATCAACAGCCTTGTATTACCTATTTCGGTATTTTGTAATTTTGTCAGTTTTCCCTCCAAAAAGCGCTGAATTCCATGACTGGGTTTGGGGTCTCAAAAGCTTTGAAATGAGTATCCAAAATCCCTGGGAGGCGTGCTAGGCTCTTTGTGGTATCAAAAAAAATTACGCCGGTAGGAATAGCAAGAACAACTTTATTCTCATAAGTGTTCATATCTGAGATCCAACGCGAAAGCCCACGCTGTTTCGATGTTCTGCGCCATTGAAATACTTCGTTGTCATCGGAATATTGATGGATACTTAAACACGGGCCATCATATTCTTCGATGTACACGGCCATCGATTTTCGAGCTAAAAATCGGCCAAGATACATACTATGCATTTCTCGATAATCACGTGGATGCTTGCGCGATAGATCGAGAATTCGAAGAACTCCTTCCTCGTTATGTTTGAGCAGAAGATCTCCGTGCTTCGATATATCGAGACATTGAAAGTCACCATCTCTGTAGCCGCTGCATTCAACGGAAGGTTTTCTCATCCCCCAATCTTCGGCGGAGAAGGTTTCTTGACCATCATCTGAAAAGGCAGAAATGCTTGAGTCACCCCGTTTGCAAATATATCGCGCATCCTGGATGTTTGTACAGATGAACGCGTCTGTTTCAATCTTTCCGGTGGAGTTATGCTTTGTTTCGTCTACTAAGTAACAAGTCCCGCCATCGTTGCATGTGAGAATAATCGAGCCATAAAGGCGAATGCGCGTAATTGAACGATCCAGCCAATCAATTTGTAGGATTTTTGGACCTTGACCTAGAAACCCATCATGGGTCCTGTGCCAAATCCATAATGTGCCGTGGGAACCGATGGCAAAAATCTCTTCGTTTATCGCAATTGATGTCGCCTCACAAAACGGGATCCGGGTCTTCTCAGCATCTCTTAAGAGAAGGGCTGCGAGTGTGGATATTTTCTGCCATATATAGAGAAATGAATTGTTGCTATCGTCTTGAGCGACAGAGACAACTGTACCACTGTATTATATCAGCTTGGTGGTCACTTCTTGATAAGAGACTGAACTATGCACCGTAACTAGAGGCTGGGCTTTTTCTTGTTCTTCATCCATAAATACTACAAAAGCTCAAAAGAACAAACCTGTGGCTACAAGGGAAATATATATTAGCCTAAGAGATAGAACGGAGTAAGCTTGATTATGTATTATATAACGGGACAGTTTTAATTTTCAAATGACTCGATGGTAATGAAAACGTAACGCATGTAAATTCGCGGCATTTGCAGGAATATTTACATTCTTCTATAACGTCTATCCCCACGTACCGAGACGCCCGCCGTGCCGAGACAAATAGTGGTTACTTTGACTTGAAACCCTCAGACCCTATGAATACATCGAGAATTTTCTAGAATTTGTATTTAGTCGTATAGTTGCCAACTCTAAATACCAGAGATACTTCCTACCTAAAAATTACAATTATATTACCGCCTCGCCGCCGGCTTCATAGACAGCCTTTTTTTATAGTATAATAAGATACCTCTACTATAGTACTACCATCAAGTTTATATCACTGTTAAAACTTATACATTACCTTTATCCAAGCCTCAGATTCCTCTTGTAATACTAGAAAATCATCGACAGACCTATGGCTGCCGTGGTGCACCAGTTCATACAAAGTCGCCACGCCGGTCGGTACTTCCAATCAAAGCGACCGACGTCCTTCGTTAGTGCGGAACGACTCGGCAAGTCCGGCAGGAGAATTACGGCGTATTTTACCTTAGATAATAAGCGCAATCTCCTTTGTGGCTGTGAGGCCTGTGGCTGCGCGTTTTCTTGCCTCTTCTGGCTGACGCAATCGTCCCTACGTACCGGAACAAAGAACACTGGGCTGACCTAAATTACGGCACATCTTGTATAAATGAACTAAATTTCATTTTCAGCTTGCTGGCTCAGCTGAGTCCCATAAACAATAAATTTGTCTCAGCACCGTGGGTTTCTCTCCACTCAGGGAGGGACGTTAGTTACCGCGCCGTCAAATTTCTTTGCCTGCTTGCGAGGGTATGGGAAGAAGAGGACCTTTTCTTTGCTAAATGAGAAAAACCGTGCATTGTTTTGAATGGCTCTCTGACGTAATGCTCCTGTGACTATCTCACATTCGGGCTACAATCGTGTAGCTTGGTGACGGCCGTGTTCCTCTGTGGTAGCCACTGCGGTTCCGGGCTCAATCATGCCGGCGCTGGCTCCCCACTTCAGCAGTGGCTCCTCGATTCCAGTGATGCTTCTCTGCTCTAAGTTGAAAACTTGACGCGTTAATGAGACCCCAGTGGCCAAATATACATCGGAGAGAGCTCGAGCACGCGGACTGGCCAGCGGAAGTCTAAGTCACACGGGGTAAGAATTCTCTAGAACGGCGAGCGCCTTATCTAAGCTTAGTCTATGCAAGCGCCCGCTAGGAACGCCGGAAATGGAGGGGGTGCCAAAATTAAAGGGGGTGCCAGAATTGGAGGGTGCCAGAATTAGAGAGGGTGCCAGTTCTGGAGCAAGGTAAGAATCCGAGATTTAGTTTTTCCTATATAAATAGTTTTAACATCCGATCTACTCTTAATTTACCTCCGTAAGTTAAAGACCCCTCTTCTGCGTCTATAAAAGAGCTAATTAAATGGCTATACTTCGATTAAGTAACTTAAACCGTGCGGCTTATAGGAAGAAGTGCCGCTAGAAATTATCCGAGCACATCTATAAGATCTAGCTATTTAGTAGAGAATATTACCTACTAACGACGTCTCGGAAGTAATTAAGCTCGGAATCTTAGTTAAGCCCGCAGAAGTACGGCTAATTATAAGTACTAATAATCCGTATAACTAGCGAATATTACCGGAGAAATAGTACCTCTTAAAAAATATTTAAGTAAGCATTCTATCGGGGCTTATAGAGAATTATATCGAGAAGTTAGTATATTATTTAAAGCTGTCCTAGCACCTAAATTAAGTAGCGCTACCGAGGGTAAACTACTTAAGGAAAGACGAGGACCTATAGTAGGTATACTCTCTATTACCTAGCCTTAACTAACGGAATAAGTAGAATTTTTCTAGTCCCGTAACTAGCTTTACTATAGTAATCGAATAATTAAAATCGGATAAGCTCGAACTAACCGCTGAGCTAAAAAGGTTATATAATTATATAATAAAGGCGGCAGAATTACAGGCTCTAGCCGAAGAAGAAGCGACTCGTCTATAACTAATAATATAAGCAGCTGAGATGGATAAGCAAACATTATAGCAAGAAGTATAAAGCCTGATAGGTGTAGTAGAACACCTAAGAAACACAACAGTAAAGTCTGTCGATGAGTTCCTACACAGGCTCAAGCTTGACCTGAATCTTTTCAATAGTCAATAAAAGTATCCGTTGGAGAGCTTCACATCGTTTTGCGAGCAATGCTGGCACAGATATAAATAGGCGGAAAGAGAAAGAAATGAAGGAGGATGAAGAAGGCTTCAAAGCGCGCGTGCTGAATAAGCTGACTGGAATCCTAATTACAACCCGCTACGTCATTCAGTCCTCAAGCTACCGCCTCGATCCTCCCCCACCCATCTTCGCCTCCGTCTCGATTCCCTCAGCAGCCTAAACGTCACAATCTGGCTCCAAATAAAGCAATGGATCCCCTTCTCCACCCGCACAGCCGGCGCGAAAGTGAAGCGTGCCGCTCGTTCTGCTCTAGGCTGGAACTTAATCAAGACTAAGAAGAATGATATTCGTCCCGTCTGTATAAGTGACCTTCTTCCACTTGTTCTAACGCTTTCGCCTCTTCTGCATCTGCCAAATCGTAACTATCTGCCTTCAAATCGCCCGGATGCTTACACTCGGAACATCGCGTATGAAAGCAGTCAGCGCATAAACCCTCGGAATTAGTCGCAGTAAAGGATCGACACCGATAACACCGAATTAAGTTGCGATCCATGGCGTCGCTTAAGGTCTGCGTCTCAAGTGCCTCCATCTTGTGTCTCCGTTCTGTTTTGAGTTTACTGAATTTCTCGCGAACCTAACTCATCCCTGCTTCGATGTCCTAAATATCAGAGTTGTCGATCTCTATGGAGGGTTGAGCGGATGACGGGGCTGACGAGTAGGCAGCTGGGGAAGTTGTCGACGCTGAGTTATTCTGAGGCTCTCTTATCCCATCATCCGCATGTCGACAAGAAACGGAGTGCGTAGAGTGCTGTTGGGATCTAAGTGCGTTCTTCTTCCGAGCTTCTTCGCTTTCCCTTATTGCTCCTGTGCTCCGTCGTTTGCGGGTTTGCTTTGGGGGGACTTGGAGTTCAGACAGTTCCACTGGGAACTTGCAAATGTTAGTATTCTCTCCGAAGTATTCAGTTCCCGTACGCACTCTGAAATGACTGTTATTTTGTGAACATGGAGCATGAAAGAGAAGGACGGTTTACGCTGTAGCGGAAATGAACGAACGGCAAGAAGCTGTTGAAAGAGTGACAAAAGGTTTCCTCGTCGAGGGCCCTATGGACAAAGAGAAACAACGGTAATGGATTGGGACTTGGGCGCTTTTGAATCTCTAATAAAACCGTCAGTAGGGACGTCTGGGCCCACCAAGCTCCGTTCCCCGACTTGAACTCAATAAAGTCCAAGGACGCCCGTCCTCAGAAAGGATCAAGCGTGGCCGGCAACGATTCATTGGTACAAAGATTATTTACGAATAACAGCTCGTCACATCACTCATGATTTCACTTCGGTTGGACAATGTTGAGCTAAGGACGCCAGAAGTGATTAAAATGCTAGCCACGCTCGCGGCGAACCTGCGTGTTTTAAGGGGATACTGATACTTCGTGCACGCTCAGTACGCCGACAAACATGCTGACCATAGGATATCTCCTCCAAGACAATAGATAAACGATGGGAACGATTGCTCGCCCAAGCACTTGACGACCTATGTGCTGTGTGTGCATGCTATATATACACCATAATTCAAACAAAATGCCGTTGTGGGATTGCACTGCATTTAGTGCGGTGCTATCGCATGGAATAGCTTTGTGTTAGGATGAAATAGCACTTTTGGTCGCGTCCTTTATTATAGCACCTGTATCATGCGCTTAAAAGGGAATATGGGCGGCGACCGCATGCGGAGGTAGCCCTTAAGGTACATACGCACCTGTGCGTCTCCGAGTGTTTCTACCTCCATTTTAAGCAGACGTCTTAGTGTCTGGAGTATGCGGTCCATTAAGCGAAGCATGTCTTCTCCGCCTCGGCGACAGGGGCCGAGGTGGTATAGGGATGCGGTATCGTAGCACTACATCCTGTAGGAAGTCTCGCTCCTGCTGATAGTATACTTTCTCCTCGGTTATTTCCCGTACTTATGCTTCTAATTTTGAAATGTTGTTTAAGGTCTCTTGCTCCTTCTCTTTGCGTCGTTGTCGGAAGCGGTGGGAGGCAGTGGCATTGCGCTTGCGCTTTTCGTCAGCGACTTTAGACGCAGCTTGGACGTTAAGAGGCACCTGAATGGGACCTTGTTCCGTTTCGAGTATCATCATTTGATATTGGCTCTGGCCCGAAATCTCTGATGTTGGCGCGTCGAAGGCTTCCTTGTTGAATGCTAGTTGCGGCATCGTGGAAGTGGGACCCGTTGAGGTGAAGGGTGTAGAAAAGTAGGACTGAGGCTCACCGGTAGAGGTAAGCTGAGGGAGGGCCGAAGATGGGCTGGAGTTCCGTGACGCAGGATTTTCCGTTCGACCGAACTAAGTTGGCATGGGAGGAGATGATCGAGACGGAGGAACTGGAGGTCGATGGGTAGTAAGAAGTATACTCGGATCCGTCATGATCTCTGAGGGCAGCAGCGGACCCGATCTTATTGACGCAGACGCCTAGTCTCGGGGAAGTATGGCGGGTAGTTGCTGCGCGCCGATGGTTGCGGTTGGCGGACCAGTCGCGATGAGATATGGCTCATGACTCGAAGGCGACCTAGGTGTCGTAGACCACCATAGTGGATGAGGGTATATATTCATTAAAGAGGGTGTAATAGATGGCAGAGTAATATCTCCTGCGGGACGTTTCCTTATGGCAATTGGAGGTGGCGTTGCAGGCCGGGACGTTGCTGCTATTGGCGCAGTCCATGGGGAATCCGTTCCGTCGCCAACGTGTTGACGACCGCCTGTTCTGGTGGTGTCCCCAGCTGTAGGATTGAGTAGACACTCGATTCCATTGGGCCTTGAAAGACGTTGCTCTGGTGGTGTAGACGATGACAGAGGCGTCGGCCGTATAATCACATTGTGCGCGGAGGGAGCTTGTTGAGGTACACTTCGGGGAGCCGCTGATGGGTTGTCCGGCTGGATCGACGGTAAGTTTCTGGATGGAATAGGTGCGGCTTCTGAGGCTTTCTGATCTAGTGGTGAAGATTGGGACGATGGTCGTTTCTTAGTGGGCTTATGCGCTGTAGGGGTTTCGTCCTTTGATTGATGATTGGTCCGCCCCTCGTACAATCTATGGTGGAGGTCTGGCTTTGAGCGAAAGGGTGATTCGTGACTCCACCGCTGTTGTGGAATGTCCATGTGTGACCAAACAACCTAGGAATCAAATCCCGCGGATGTACCGCCAATGCAGAAGACGAAGTGCTGCAATAGGGAGGTCGGGTGTGTGAGCTGTTGATGGGACTCATTCCATAACTAGAAAGGAAGGCAATGTAAGTGTATAGATGAGACTGCAGGAGACAAAGGCTAAGCGTGGTAAACGAAAGGAGAAAGGCAGAAACGGCAATATGTGAGTAATTTTCTAAGACGAGGCTGCAAGATGAACAGAATCTTTATAGTAGCTGTGCAGGAACATGATAGCAACATTCTCTCGTCTCCTTATTCGTAAGTCGAACTTAGGAGAGGGTAGATATCAGCAGCATCAGAGACGAACGGCACTGATCTTCTAAGTGGCGTATTATCTACGCAGCATTGACTCGAAATCCTTTTACTCCCCCCGTTTTGATCCTGTGTAAGTCGGAGTTTTGTCCCAATAAAGCAATGGTGACTGGCGAAATAGGAAGATATCGCGCGCTAGATGGATAGATCGAGCGGGGAGGGGGAACCACTATACTCGACATCTTATGTGCTCATGTTGAAGATGCAAGCGATCCTTTACTCGTACCTACGTTCAAAAGGCCAGCCTTGCCGCATTAGGTCGGTTGCTGCTGGGGCATTGGAGCCCACCAATAAACCCACTGAGAGAACCTGCAGCAGTGATTGAGAAAAAGGGTCTCCTCCCACCAACTAGCTGAATGTGTGATTCGATATCATTTGTCCCGGTGATGGGCTTGCAGCCTTAGAGAGATGTGCTCGGCGCCGGCATGCTGCAGCACTCCTTAGCTTCGGTTGTGCCTGCGCCATGTGAGAGCGCGCTATTCCGCATTTGCGACTACGTTGCAGTCGCAAATGCGGAATAGCGCGCTCGGAAATTCCAGCCTCCAACTTCTGCAGAACATCTCTGCATGCTTTCCACTATCGCCTATCAAAGGATGGCGGCAGATGATGCTCGGGTGACAGTCAAGAAAAGCCAGTTTGATTGTCTACGCCAGCACTGCGAACATCGTCCTGACTTCCGTGAGCAACTGCAAGATTTATCGGACGGACGTGCCGTTGTCATTCCCCTCCAGAGTCCATCGGGGGAGCCTTGTAAGAAACGAAAAACTCTGCACGAACCAGGACCTCAAGAAGCGTCGCAGCCGTCGCACTCGTCACAGCAGCCCGAACCACAACGGCCATCGCAACCATCACAGGAGCCTGGATCACAACTTTCATCCCGATCATCAAACACTTCCTAATATAAAAAACCACGTGCAAAAGGACCACGAAAGAGACCACAACAGAAACCACGAAAGACTGAGGCTATAGAGTGGTTTCTACGGAATGCTCCTAAGGCCACTGAGTGGCGCAAGAGACAGACCGAACTGGAATTGAATACTGTAGAGCAGTATAAGCAAACAGTCCGAGCTTTCACTGATCGTACCAATGTCATAGCCAAAAGCGAACTATACCAGAGAGGGGAACATTTAGAGCACGAGCTTGTCGACTTGGCGGAAAGATTCGCCTTGCTTACTAAAGCTTCCCTTACGAACGCTAAACGTCAGAGATCCTTCGCTACGTTTCAAGCTCTCATCTTGCTGTCATACTGCGAGGTTCTCAGGAAAAGGGACGTTTCTTACGAAAGAGTTGATTAGATCATTGAACATATTGCTGGGGAGCGTGACCGTCGAAGACTACTAAGCAGCGCCCGGTGGATAAATGGCGTTATTGTTGATCTGGTCAGCCATGGTTGGACGATTTATCGGGCCATAGAACTGTTCTTTATTGGTGTGTTCTTTAAACTCCCCCACTTGCGCAGTTGAACTCATTTCTTTCTTAGACGCGCTATCTCTTACTAACCTTACCTATATCCATAACAACGAGAACTTGCAATTAATTCTCAAACATCTTAAAATAGACGAGTTCGTGAAACATAATTACGGCGATTGTCTAAGGCCTGAATATACCATTCCCGGTCTTATTGCATCTCTGCTTGATGCATGCAACATAACGGCCAACAAACTTTCGTATGGATTCCGATCCGACAACAAAGGTAGTACTAACGAGAATGTAACAGGACTGATGAAATATGCGCCGCCCTTGGTTATAACTCGGATCGCGTACCAAAGTCAGTCGAGAGCATATACAAAGTTCAGGCTGCTTGTAAGAGCACCCCGGTCACTCCGTTTGACCTTGATTTCGAAATCTTGGTACCAAGTTCCTTCCAAAGCAATGATGGGCCTTTCACTTCAGGTGAGGTCAAGGGCATATCATTAAAATCATGTCTGACACCTGAATCTAGCATCGAAATCCTATCCCACGATCAGGGCGTCCGATCCGAGCCGCTTACGTACTGAAAGGAGTGGTCAGCAAAGCATGACTTTTGCAGGTGCTGCACCGGATAAACGCGCAAATACTGACTGTCTGTCGTCCGCTCTTGAGCGCTCGATCGATGATCCTAGGTATTTGGCGATGCATCACCTGGAAAATTGCAGTTCATCATCTGCATTGGCCCCCGACAATCACTTACGGAACCCCCTCCATGACGCTACAATGAACACATTGAACATCCCGCCGAGAACCCGGACCTTCTCGGATTATGTACAATGTTGTTCCGCTACTATATCTTACTACAACTAATCGTCGTACGCGTCGCCGACATCAAACGTCACGCCGGTATCTGCGTCTCATCTATCGGCGTCTTGGGATGAACGGTTTCTGGAGTTGGAACAGACTTCACCAGATGCAACGACACTTCTGAAATTTTTATGCTCATTACAACCAGATGAGATCCCTGAGATTCTCTTTTGCCGCATGTGGACCACACGTGAATGTTGGAGTTGCGATGGCGAAATCGAACACGTGAACGTTTCGCGGAATGCCCCGCTCGTCAACATTCTGACACGTCAAACCCAATTTCACGAAGACATTCAACTTCTTGAATCACTTGGGTTTATTAAATCAGAACCTGGCGCTTTAGGCAAGCGGAAGTTCTCAATCAAGCGAGACTTACAAGTCCGCATAATGGGCATGACACAAAATCTACAAGAGCTAGAATGGTTACGCCTGGTCCTGGTCTGCCATTCATTTCCTGGGAGACTTGAGGAGATTGGGTCAGTATCCGACACCCTCAACTCGACAGATTTGCTAATTATTTGCTGAACAGCTTTGGGGATACGGGGAGGGCACTGCTACCCCAACTCCGACATGCTTTTACGCACTGTCAAGGCCTCAAGGACAGGATACTTAACCACCCTTCCGCTGGACATGGCATACTGCTAGCTCTTTTGCTGTCCTCGAAACTCCATGGCCGAGATTGGAAATATCGTGCTGTCGAATTGGCCGAGGAGATCTTGTCGGATCTTCCGCCTTTAGAACGTGGAACGTTGTAACTTCGGATGTTCGCAAGGCAACGAAGGAGAGACCTTTCGCGCAGAATTCCGAACTCATCGGTAGAAAGTGCTTACAAGGAGCTATGTCCGATCGACCCTAGGACTAACGCCCTCTATGGCGAACATTTTCGATCAAATGCACAGGACCGAATTATGGAAGGTTCTGGTGATCTGGATGGTGCACTCGAGGAATTGAGGAAATTTGAGTATTTCCGTGCCGTTCGAACGACGATCGAGGAGCAAGAAAAGGATCACCATCTCTTTATTGAGGGGAAAATCTATCGTTGGAAAGCCTTCTTCCTTGAAGCAAGCGAGATATTCTACCGGCTACTGGAGTCGAGACTAAGTCTATCGAATGAGATGGGTTGCAATCTCACTGGTCATTATATTGCAACCCTTTGCGAACAACGCCGCCTAGCTTTTGCAGAGAAAACCGCGCGCCAGGCAATCGCGAGCTGTAAAGACTTCGATGAACAGGGTCTGAAGCGACAAGGCCTAAAGATGTACAGATCTTTACAACTCTCGTTATCAGAAACGCTGATCTGCTACACGCTAGTCGAAACAGTCGATGGTGGAAGAGATACCGAAAAGATGAACCAGTGGCTGGTGGAGTCCGAACGCATGTACGAAGGGATGAAAGAGGAATGTGAATTGATCAAAAGAGGCGGAGAGGGCACTTGGGGCTCAGAATTGGACTATTTGAGGGTCTGCATCGGGAGAGCTTTAGTCTCACATCTGGCGAACCGCTTGACTGAAGCTTACAATCGCTGGCAGGATGCGCGGAAGTCTGCTGAGGTTTGTAAGAACAAGGTTACAAGATTCATCCCCATGATCATCGATTATTGCGATTGTGATATCAGTATGAAGCTTGGTAGATTGGAAGAAGCTGAGAAACTTCTGAAGCGGGCGAGGAGCTGTTTCAGTGAAGTGGGGCGTGAATACTGGTGGACAGGCCTAGGAACTTTTTTGCTCGATTGGCTCAACGCTTCGATTGAGGAGAGTGGCATAGATACTGGAAGAGAAATCATGCCTAATTGAATTTTTTGGTTTCTCGCTTCCTGCTTCTACCCGTTGATTGAATGCAGCGTGCATCACCAGGTTCGCTTAGAGGGTTTTTGTTTGGATTTGCCGTACGTCATTTTTCAAATGCTGCGCGTATTGCCGAGTCTCCTCGCCACCCGCCTCCTCGCTGCAACATCATTGCAACATGCCATTATCAATACCCTTACGATTCGCGAGGAGCTTTAGTCTTGCTCGGATGCGTCCAACTGTCCCCTCTATTGATTTCAAACCCTTTCTTCATGGCTCTGCTGGCGACCGCCAGCGGATTGCCTCTGAAATCGACGAAGCTCTAAGCTCGGTGGGCTTTATTCAGCTTCACAACCATGGTATTGAGCAGCACACGGTAGACGCATGTTTCCAATGGGTGAGTCGAATCACTCATAGCTATATAAACCCGGGCCGGTAGCTTTAAATGCTGATCGACCGCAACTCGCAGAGCGAACGTCTTTTCGCCCTTTCAGAGTCCGGGAAGGGGTCAATCCGTCCATCTTCTCCATCGCATAACCGCGGGTACTCGGGTATAGGAAACGAGAAGGTCCGCGACCAGATGTGCATGAAAGAGAATTTCGATTGTGGCAATCCAGAGGACCATGAACGACATAATAGCTGGCCGACGGAGGAGCTCTTACCAGGCTTTCGCCACTTCACGGAGGACTTCTTTCAGGTACGAAGTCCCCCTCCAAAGACTACATGACTACTTGGAGGTCTGACGGTTCTTAAAAAAAAAAATAGGACTGCGCTCAGCTTATACATCAACTGCTTCAGTGCCTATCCCTAGCGCTAAACCTATCCCCCAAAGACTCCCTTGGCCAATACCACGCCAGTTCCCTCTTCGATTTAAGCCTCATTCACTATCCTACCGTATCCCTCCCATCTGGCGGGCTCGCCCGTAATCCAGCGCACTCTGACTTCGGCACTCTGACGCTTCTCTTTCAGGACGGGGTTGGTGGCCTCGAAATAGCAGATACGAGCTCCACGAGTAGTGAGATAAGTGCTAGGGTCGAAAGAAGCGGGAGGTTTGTACATATTGATCCGAAACCAGGGACGATTTTAGTCAACGTGGGGTACTTGCTTATGAGGTGGAGTAATGGCCGCTGGAAAAATACGGTTCATAGGGTTTCAGAGCCTCCCCATTGGAAGGAACAGGGCCTACAGGGTTCAAAATGCAACGATACTGCTGAAAGAACCAGTAGCGGGGAGGCGATTCCCGAAAGATACAGTATTGCTTATTTTAGCGCTCCTGACCCAGCGACGGTCGTTGAAGCTCTTCCGTGCTGCTACGGAGACCAAGCACCGAAGAGGTGGAAGCCTGTCAATGCAGGCGAATATCTTCGTAGGAAAAGAGCGGCGATGTACGTCTGAGAAGTATGAATGGATGCTTTGAAGAAGGATGAACCATTGAAATTGTTGGTTCCACTGTTCAGTTTTGCCTCTCCATCCCTAACATAGACTGTAGGTACAAGTAGCAAAATTTGTACATAGCCAGTGATGGCTTACAGTACCTATAAGTCTTCGTGGTACAATTTCTGGTCTGCCATGCGAACCGGGAAGGAGTCAACCCTCATTTTTGCTAGTGAACTGCTCAGTTTCATGGAATGTTCTATCACGTGACGGATCTTGTGCCTTGGTTTTGGCGGAGCCGGCGCCTTTGGATTGGCAAGTTGGCTCCTCGCGATGTAAATCCAGATCTTCGAGCCAAACACTACGTATTCCTTCCCTGGGAGAATATTCCTGGGAGGATCTCTTTAGGGGTCAGAAATACCAATCGAACCTGGCTTGAATGTTGATGGGACAACACGACTCCCAGGAGGCTCTGGCTGGGATAGCGTAGGATAGAAGGATCCCGCGCTTAAGAAGCCTAGCTCCGGAGCCCTATTCCCTAGGGGAGATCGCCTGAGCCCATCCTCCCGAGAGCTTTAAATACGGCTTGACCCTCATTGGCCGGTATCAGCTCATCCGAACTGTTCCTTAACCCTAGAAGAATTCTCCTGGGACAAACTTCCTAGGAGAGCCCAAATACGGCTTAGCCCTTATTAATCTAATACAGCTTATCCTAGCTACCTCTTAAACCCAGAAGAATTCTCCTAGGACAAACTCCCTAGGAGAGCCCGAATTAGCAGGTAGCGCTACAACCGTGCCAAGCTAAAGCGGGGTGCCAGAACAGGAGCAGGGAGTTAGAATTAGAGTAGGGTGCCAGAATTAGAGGGTTACAAGAGGTGGAGCAGTAGGACTAGACTAAACGGAGAGAGTGCCAGAATTAGAGGGTTGCAAGAGGTGGAGCAGCAGGACTAGACCAAACGGAGAGAGTGCCAGAATTAGAGGGTTATAAGAGGTGGAGCAGCAGGACTGGACTAAACGGAGAGAGTGTTAACCAATAAACGAATGCCCTATTAGAGTGCGTAAGGAAAGATATTAAGCCTTATATAACGGTTAATATAATAATACGCTAGGTATAAGAAAATGAAAGCACAATGTTTTATTAACTTAACCTAGATCCGGGTAAAAAGGTAGCCGCTTTCGGCTTACCTGGACGCTGTTTTAAGTAACCTTTGCACCGGCTCCCCTACCCACGCACGCCGCCCTGACGGCCACTACCGTCCCCTCCGCTACATAGTTCTTATTTAGCTAACACCACTCTCATCATCCATCTACACTTTATAAGTATTATTTATATATTAGTGGTACCCCTCCTATAGTGGGCTACTCGGCTATGTGCACACGAACCGAGATATAGGATTGCGACGCCTAGGATCTTAGGGTGCTCGGAGATATTCTAGAGCGCTTACCTATAAGCCTAAAGTGGCCCTCTTCCCCTAGCTATAAATAAGTTAGCACCCTCCTTCTCCACTCCTTCTTATCTTTCCCTCTATCCTTCTTACTAATGTTTATTCCTCCTAGCTTACTCTACTAATACCCTTCGTATCTAGCTTACTAACTATAACTCGTCGTAAAGTCCTACGCTACGCCGCCCCTACGCCCTCCGCTACGTCTAAGTTACCCCCCACTATAAAGGACTATATATCTACACGCGACTATTATAACCGGCGGTATAAGGAGGTGGATAAGAAGCGTCGGTCTACGGGCCTTTACGAGGACTCCACCGAATCCTATATAAATAGGATAGAAGGTCTATAGAAAGAGTACGGCGGATACCCCTCCCTTTACGCTCGATCGGTCCTACTACTTACTAATAACCTCTTCTAGGTACTATAAGGTAGTGAATATTAACCTATACCACACGCTTAAGAAGTCTCCTACGGATAGGATTAACAACTTCTTTTATTAGATATATAACGAGTATACCGTCCGTAAGGTTAGCTCCGTTACCACGTACTAGCATTAGCTTAGCTAAGTATATATTAAATATAAAGGCCGACGGATTAGTCCGTTAGTACTAAAAAAGGTCTACGAGGTACGATACTACTAACTTAGGTATATAAGCACTACTAACGAGGATAGGTTAGTATATCGTCGGGCCCCTAGTATAAGAGTATAGCTTAGACGATAGCGAGACGGATAAACCCTTACTAGACGTAGAAGACTTTTTAGAGGTCCTCCGTTATTACTAGGTAACGGATAGTAACTCCTTCCCGTATAAACGCTAGCGTATATAGGTCGCCACCCTTCTATTACTAGCCGCCGTTACCGGTTCTCGCCCTAGGGCGCTACTAGGGATCACCTACGGCGATATCGATCTATTCGTATTACGCGATAAGAAGATAGATAAGGTCGTTCTAACCCTCTAGCTTCGCTTAAAGAAGACTAAATTACGATAGAAGCGAAAGCGACCGTAAGCTAAAACCCTCTCCCTACCGCTTAGAGCTACTAACTCTAGCGTAGGAAGACCTATACCTTCTTCGTAGATAGTAACCTACTATTTTACGTAGTCTCCTATATCGTCGCTCTCGCTTACGACGATAGCGCTTTCCTATTCCCCGAAATTACCCCTCGAGTAGTTTTTACGCTCGGGGTACGCCTAGGGATAAACTGCTAGCTAATCTAATAGCGCGACGATATAAAGGATAAGCCCGTCTTCCGTATATCTAGCGGTCTAGGCCGCGAAAAGGGTTAAGAGCCGTATAAACCGCTCCCCTACGGCCGATATTAGGAATAGGTAAAGCGTTTAGGAGAAGAGACCGGCTTCGTATAGGTATTAACTACTTATTACCTCCGTCGAGCGGCGGGTAACGTAATTAACGGTAAGCCCTAGAGAGCTTAACTTAAGTAGTAACCGGCTAACTACGATAGACGACCCTAAATCGAATAACGCGGTACGCAATCTAGTACTCGATTACGCTAGTTCGATAATCTTTTAGCGAAATTATCTCTCCCGAATAATTCGTTACGATACGTAAGTAGCTTATCGAGGCACGGCGTCGCGAGGGGACTTAATTATTACCTCTTACCGGATAAGCCGTATAATCGATCCTCGTCGACCTTATAGGCCTTCCCCGTAATAACTATAGGACCTCCGACGAGATATAAAGATATAAGATTTACGCGGGTACTAGTAAGATCTCTATAAGTAGATCCGCGATAAATTTAAGTATATCTACCGGGTAGAAGGTTAACCGATCTACGATAAATACTAGTAAGTTAAGTAGGATATCGATCGCCTACTAAAGGAGAAAGGGCGCGTACTAAAGGCGTAATTATAAGCCGACGACGACGCGGTAGCTCCGATATAAGATATGCTCGCCTAGCTCGCGGTTAACGAGGTAATTCTCTCCCCGGTTCTACTTTATCCGGCCCCGGTAGAATATGCCTTCGAAAAACGCGCACGTATCGTATAAGCCTTCTTCGATCCGCCGTTATCTCCTAAGTGCGAGAGGGCCTTAGAATAATAGATTACTATCGTCGACGACTTAGCCTCGCTATGCACTCGCTAAGAACGCCGTCTTCGAAAGCCCCGTCTATTATAGGAAGATAGCATCGCGACGAGCTCGTCGGATAATAAGACGTCTAATGTCGATATTAAATTAGAGTACTTAGAGTCTAGCGCGCCTCTTAGATATTAATTTCTACTCCGATGTCGACCTCTCTAATATTTATATTACCTCGGCGACGCGGCGCTCGCCCTACGTAAACGATAATATATCTTCGGTAGTAAGTATTCACTATAACGACACTTCGACCGGCACTATCGCTTTTAGCCGGGCTAGAGCTATCCATTCCCTAACGAAGAATGCGCTAAGGTTATACTTAAAAGCCTTATACACTTTAAAAATTATGCTATAAGAGTCTACGGAATCTATATATCTAATAAATACTAGTGTTAATTACTCGTCATTTTATAGGATTATAATATCTACACGCGCTATCTCTAAGCGCTAACCCGCGGCTGCGGGTATCTAGTTGTCCTATTATCTCTCGTTAGAGATTTATAGCGTTTAGTGATCTAATAATAAAAAGCACTTTGATAGAATAATAGGTGTTGCGATACGAGTAAAATCGCTATGTAATTCCTAGCCGCCTTTATCGCCGGCTCTATCCTTATTGCAGCCATCCCTGTCGCAGATAATATATATAGCCTATGAAATACCGTAAAAGAGGTCGCCTCGACCGTACTTGTAGAATAAGGGACTAACCGGACACGCCGACATCATGTCTATATTCGCGTCAATCAGCTCCTTTTCTGTACTATTCTCTACGTCATCCGAGAATTTAACCGATGTCCAGCTTTTCTATCTGTCGACTGACAGTGACCTACAGTAAACCGTTTCATTCTTTATCTTTACCTCCTGATGCCGCCGCAGCGCTTCCTGCTTGACTAGACTCGCGCCGTGTACGCAGAAATCCAGAAACTCTACGAATGAACCGCCAGGCCTACTGAAGCTGTTGTATTCGGAGCTCACAATTTTGGTGGAGCCGGCGGCTTGCGAAATAACACATTTTGAAGGGGATGGGAAAGCAAAAAGGAGGGTGTTAAGACATAACTCTCTTGATGGCATCGGTCATCGCAAAGATGATGGCTTATATACATAATATACCTGCAGTGGACGGTCTGATAAGCCTCCACGTGCTTGCCGTATTCCCGCGGACTTTAACTTTATCGCGAAGAATTGTATATTTATTTCTTTGATACATCCGAAGACCCTTTCTTAGCCGAAGTAGATATCCTATTTAACGAGTCTTCCGCCTCGGACTTCCACGGGGTTTCGCTAATGACGAGGTCAAAGTCCTTAGATAGGAGGTTGATAGGCAACGGGTACGATGCCTTCTAGTTTTTAGTTAGCTTAAGGTCGGTATATCGGCTTCTAACGTACGATTTCTAGAAAATTTGGGGGCCATTGTTCGTGATCGGTCGATCGATAGGTATAATACCTTCCATTCTTGCGGATGATCAGGGCAAGGTCCGCGTGACATAACCGCGTCAGTTGATCGGCCTTCTTTAACAGATTCGATTTTCTTCTAGTGAACTGCTGGGTTTTCGCTTTTGCTGGGTAAGGCATATTATGTGGTTGATAGAATGCTAACGAAATTTCGAGCAATCCCACCAAGTTATCCTTACCTTATATATAGATAAGCACAGAGTCATCCAATTCTGACACCCCTCTCCGATTCTAGCACCCCTCTCTCGTCCCCCTCCAATTCTGGCACCCCCCTCTGATTTTGGCACCTATGGTTAGCGCCTTTGAAGGCACAAGATGCCCCAAGAATTCCCAGCACCCTGAAACCAGAACAAACCCTTAGACTTATGATGACCGTGGAGCATGCTTTGCCCTATACATTCCGACTACATGAGTTTCCTCCTGCCGTAGGGCTACATCACACCAAGACCCTGGGACCTTGATTTACCCTGTGCAACAATTGCGATTGAATGAGGCAAGAAAAGCCCACTCCCCCCTACCCTGGGACCTCCAAGTCCGTGGGATCGCAAAGTACGTAGGGACTCCTATCAGGAGGACGTAGGGTTGCAAAAAGTATAGGGAGCTTCTATTTCTGGGTCCCAGAAGTCCGCAGGCTTTCTGCTGCCCTGCTACCGGAAGCGACCCACGATGAAGACTTCCCTCACCTTGAATTGCGCCTTTGGTGCCCCTGCATCTGCTGTCAGTTGCATTGATTCTGAGTTTGCCCTCACAGTGCAGAATTGGAACGCCATCAATGCCGATGCAAGCATGAAAGCATTTTGGGATGGAGGCGCAGACAACGAGGGCGTTTCATGGTCTGGCGCACCTGGATATGGTGGCGACGAACAACCTGATCTGTTTACGACACAGCTGGGAATTCAGCTCCAGAACATGAACACATGGAATTGCTCGGGTTTGCCAGATGCGACGGATTGTACCCCTCAGAATTGCAACAGTTCGTTCGTATCAGCCGGTTCATAATTCCAGTCGTACTAATCGTGCACTCCACTAGGCATCGGTAAACACGATTCACATGGCAACCTAATCTCAGCGCCATCCAGGTGGGGACTGTTGGCATTACATTCTGTGTCCAATCTCCATAACTGGCTGTCTCAGCTATGGGTAAGGTCATCAAGCCTATACGCAGAGCCACGACTAATGTGCTGGCTGCGATTAGACTGGTATCGGCAACGGCCAAGCCGACGCAACCGACCATACTTCGCAGATTGCAATCGACTTTGTCAAGCCCAGCGATAAACCAAAGTTTTCATTTCAAGACGTATTCAACGGCGCAGGGTTTGCGGTAACCTTTCTCGATCACTGATACTGGCTCTCCAGGCTAAAAGTGGATAGCTTGGAATCCTCGGAGCTCTTCCCGTCGCATCTCTGGCCCCGCTGGCTATCCCGGGTGCTCTGGCCCCATGGATTGGTCCAGCTTCTACGATTATAGCCCTCATCGGTTCGGAGCTGGCAATCTATAAGGCTCCTGGAAGGTGAGTAACAACCAGAGGCTGCTTTTCCTTTCCGCTGGCTTAGTCGTTCCTTAGCACGGACACCTCCCTTCAGACTGCGGCTGCATATTCATCGGCAGTGGCGAATTTCGGATATCAGGCGCGGCTGAGTCTCGAAAAATTGAATAGCCAAATACTCAACAGCGCAGACGATACAACGCTGTGAGAATCGTCCGCCCCAAATTTTGAGAGAGCATTGTTTGACGGGTCACGTAGGAGTTATCTTACAGGTGGCGCATGGCTCCAGGAGCCGGCCCAAGACGCAACGGACATCGAGAATTTCTTCAACAGGACCATGATCGCTCGGGGCATCAACGGTGTATGGAGACAATATAACGTCTTCGTCTACTACGTTTGGCTCAACGACCCGGAGGGCGTGAATAGTGGGCTCAATGACACCAACTGTGCCAATGATAAGAGTGGACCTCAATCAACCAAGTTTTGCGCGCACGGAGGTGTCTATTATCTGTATCTGTGGGATGGTAGCGACTTGCAATGGCCATATGGTGGCTGGAAGTTTGTACCCAACTATGGCATCAACCCTATTGTAAGTAATAAATACGTTATGCCCAATTGTCCACTGAAAGAGCGCGCGCTACTCCCTATCCTAACACCATGGCCATCTTTCCCAGAATCGCTGACAGCTCTTCACAGTGGGCCGTCGAATCCTCCATCCGCTCTTTCAAAGCCCAAGGCATCGACTACGACCCCACACAGACAAACGTAACCAATTTCCTCGGCGCCGCCGATCTTCCCGACTTCCTCGACAGCCCCGAACGTCTCGAAGGCACATTCACATTACCCGTCTGCGATGGCAGTAGCCTCGGTCAGTTCAATTTTGATTACGAACACAAACAAACGACCGTCAGTCAGCCACCCTGCATGTGCGGTCTCAACGGACAAGACACGGCAACGTGGGTGGCTGCAGCCGGACTCGATGCCAAGAAGATGGCCCGGTCGTGCTTCAATTGGTGGGTCGTTGAGGGGACTGCAAACTGGCCTGCCGCGGATAGTATCACCTATGGGCAGAATGGGGCCAATAAGATTACCAAAAGTGGGGTGGATAAGTGCAGGCATGATTCTGGAGCGAGTGATCCTGGCACTTGTAATGTTGATTAGGTATTGGCGGAATGCTCGCTGGCAGCTATCTCCCAACGGAAGGCGGGCACGTGAAGTGGACGACGCGTTGATAGCCGATCTACAAAGACCGCGATTGGATCGTGGCGGTGGTGAGTGGATTCTTGCAAACTGCTTAGTCACTCCTTTGGCATTCCCTTTTCCTCAAAAAAGAGAATGACATCTTCACTCTTT
>JAABUI010000619.1_pt1 | contig 24716 bp, 23 predicted proteins | sample 5559111 | NCBI WGS metagenome assembly JAABUI01 (sample SAMN10711870, study PRJNA513365) | rock metagenome | isolation source: Antarctica rocks | place: Antarctica: Victoria Land, Buttleship Promontory
CAATGAAACAGTTGTTCTTCGATGTTTATGTTTCATGAGATGACAGCTTTCTCAGCTTCGACTGAAGCATCGATGAGTAGAAGTGAAACTCTTCTATTGACAGTGCTTCTAAGCAGACGAGTTGTTCAAAGTTCAACTGACTCGACGTCACATGTCATGATGAGAGAAGATAGAAGTTGTTGAGATAAGAGTAGATGAGAAGTTGATGTTTTGAATTGATGTTTTTTGATGAGTGAAAATTCAAAGAATCTCTTGTGAATTTCAGGTAATAATTGAGTGCTTTATTCAAAGAATTTCTTGCGAATAGAATGATGAAAATGAGTGTAGAATCGAAGAATTTCTTGCGATCTAAAATGATGATGCAAATTTGAAGAATTTCTTGCAAATTTTCCTTACTGAATAGATTGTTTCATATCATCTATTCGTCGATAGCAGAATAGTAGATGATGAGCATTTATCTAATGTTAGAGATCTGTCTAAAGCGAGTCAGATAGAGGTGTCATTTGTTACGATCCTAGCTACGCACCTTCGTTGGTAGCTATGTTGGTGACTATGTTGATGACTATGTTGATGGCTATCCTGAGGACTATCGCCGATCGCTCGCCGCTAGGGCATAGACTTGTTCCGAAGCCAACCCTATTCAGGGTTAGCTTATGTTCTCCTGAGTCATATAGATAGCCGGCCCTTCCCTTCTAGATACTTTCCTTCCTTAGCATTTATATACTCGTTACATTACACCCATATGACTCGCTCTATGCTGGCCCCTAACATCATTTAACTAGAAGATAAATGCTAAGAAAGAAAGATAGCTACGGAAAAGAAGCTGACTACATATGTGTGTTTCTCAGCCGACGCTAGGCTCAATAGAAACTAGTCAAGGTGACGAAGCGAGAATAGGCCTGGTAAGGCTAGAAGGCTGAGTCTGGCAAGGCTAGAATCGTGATAATTTTCATCTTCACAAATTGATGACATAAGTTGCATCATTGCTGCAACAATTCTTTCAAGACAGAAGATGCTCATTTATATCTTTGCAAAACTCTGAAGTAAAACATAAATAACTTTGTTGACTATTACAATCTCTTTTATTAAAAGAAAGAATGTTCTTTGATGAAAAATTTCTCGTTGATTGACTGTCTGAAGCGTAATGTTAATTATTTCACTTAAGTCATTGTCTTCTTTTGATGAAATTTTGATGAAATTCAATCATTCATCTTTCATCAATGAGTAAACTGATCGCGTCAAGTTGAATCATCGAGATCAAGTCAAGTTTTCAACTCATCAAGACTTGATTTAAGTCAGAATTCTTGACTTCAGTATTTGAGTTGAGTCGAGATGTTCAACTTAAGTATTCAAGTTGAGTCAGAGAGTTGAAATCAAGTATTGACTCGAAATTTTCGACTTGACTCATAAAGACATGAAGATAGATAAATAGATATTTTATTATGACTCTCTATTATGACTCTCTATTATGACTCTTTATCAAATAGCCTTCATAGTTTCTTGTCATGACTCTCTATTATAGCTTTCTATCATAGCTCTCTGTTAGGGGCCAGCATAGAGCGAGTCATATGGGTGTAATGTAACGAGTATATAAATGCTAAGGAAGGAAAGTATCTAGAAGGGAAGAGCCGGCTATCTATATGACTCAGGAGAACATAAGCTAACCCTGAATAGGGTTGGCCTCGGAACAACCCTATAGCCTAGCGGCGAGCGGCCGGCGATAGTCATCAACATAGCCACCAACATAGCTACCAACATAGGTGCGTAGCTAGGATCGTAACACTCTCTATCAAAGCTCTCTATCAAATGATCTTCATGTTTTTCTTCATGTTTCTCTTTATGTTTCTCTTTATGTTTCTCTTTATGTTTCTCTTCATGTTTTTCTTCATGTTTCTCTTCATGTTTCTCTTCATGTTTCTCTTTATGACTTTCTATCAAAAAGATAATGCAAAGACGAAAAATCGAAAAAATTTCTATATTTAGCTTTCTTGACATCATATTCGATTGCTTGACAAGTCAAGTCAAGTCAATGAGTTTTGACTCGACTCAAGATTGATATCAAGTCAAGTCATGAGATTCAACCTGAGTATTCAAGTCGAGTCAGAAGATTCAACTTGAGTACTTGAGTTGAGTCAGAATGTAGATATGAAAACTCGACTTGATGATCAGTTTATCAATGAGTTCAAGCATTCTTTGACATTGATGAAGAGCTTCAGCAGCTTAAGCATCATCAATCTCACTTCGTCTTCATCATCATTTTATTCATCAAAGTCAAGAGCATCTTTGCATTGATTAATAACTTTTTGAGTTCAAAGATCATCATCTCTGTGACTGTTGTTTCAACAGTCTCTTCATTTCTTTCTTTCTCATTTCTTGATGAATCAATGAATTTAAGCTTCATCATTATCATCATTCAAGATAAGACTCTGATCATTTCTGAGATTAAGAAAATTTGCAACAAGTGAAAGCTGTACTACTACTGCAAATTGCAACATTCAAGCAAAATCATTAAAGAATGCTCAAATAAGAAGTTTTTCACTCTGCATATCATGAACATCTATGACAATGACATCATCAGTATAGATGAAAAAGTCTCACTACTCATAAGAAAAGTTTAGTCTCTGAACTAAGTCACGCTCAAAGATCTGTATACATATCATCTTGTTTACTAGTCTCAATTTTCTCACTCTTACTTCAATCATATAGAAAGTTTTCTGCTAAATCTGTCTTGAAACTCTTTGAATTCAATTCAACATTCAAAGATAATCACATGATAGTATTCTGTATTTTACATCAAGCTTAATTTAGAGTTCTCATTCTCACTCTGATTGATAGTGAAGTTTTCGCTTATATCTTTATGAATAAATTCTTCACGCAACAACATCATCTTCTCTTGCATCAATTAACTCACTCTTGCAGACTTCAAGAATTTGATGATCAAGTCACTTTAATCAATGACATTATTCATGTTGTCAAAATCACAATGATTCTTGATGAACACATTGAAAGACTATTCTTTTATGTCATTGAATTAAGTTAATACTTCATCATCATGAGTTTATCATGACTTCATCATCACGTCATTAATGTCAATTTTGAGCACAATATTCTCATCTTGTCTTTCTTCTTCTGTCTTAATCATTGTTGTTCATCTCTCGTCAAGATTTATGATCTTAATCAACAAGAAGAAAATATCTTATTCAAAGTTAACAAAGTAACTTTTTCTTAGTCTCGCTCTCAATTCATTCACAAGAAGCAACTCAGTTTATGAATTGCTCACAAGAAGCAATTCAGTTTACAGATTACTCACAAGAAGCAATTCAGTTTACAGATTACTCACAAGAAGCAATTCAGCATTCAGTTCGCTTGCAAGAAACAATTTAGTTTCTCATTCACTTGAAAGAAGTAACTCAGTTTTCAGTTTGCTTGCAAGAAGCAACTCAGTTTTCAGTTCGCTCACAAGAAGCAATTCAGTTCTCAATTCACTCATAAGAAGTAACTCAGTTTTTCATCTGCTCACAAGAAGCAATATAATTTCTCGTTTACTTATGAAAAGTCAACTAATATTCAGCTCGTTCACAAGAAACAAATCTCATTCAGTTTTGTCTTTCATCTGAAACAAGAAACTTCTAGTTGTATTCTTCAAGTCATTCAAAAAGAATACTCATCAAAAATCAAGTGTCAAAATTCTTTTCTCTTTAGAACTTCTGTTGTCTTTCAAGCAGATCAATTTAATCAATCTTTTATAGTTAAGTTGAGAGCTTGAAGCTTTGATCATGCTGCTCATGTCAAAGACATTGAAGTATTTAACATCACTTTAAAGAAAATCAAAGTTTTCTTGAATCTTGAGTTAATCTTGTCTTCTAGTCTAGACTCTGATGAGTCAAAATTACATCATGTGACTTTAACTGTCTGTTCAAAAAACAGTTCAACTCTTGCTCAGTTCTTGTCTCATTCTCAAGACAGTATGTATGATAAGAATCATCATTTGAATCTTCATCAAATGAAAAAGAAATTTTATTTAATTGCATTCACGACACAAGAAGATCTTGAAGTCTATTAACAAAGTAAGAATGTCAATTCAGTCACAATTTTATCATTCAGATATTTCAAGTTTCTAGACATCTTCTTCAAGAAGAACGTTGATATCTTGTCTTTGCATCAAGTTCATGATCATGTCATACATCTTAAAGAAGATGCTCAACTCTTAGTCTTTGCTTTGTACAACATGAGTCATGACAAAATTCTAGAACTTCGTCATTATTTGAATGAAAATCTGAGCAAAGATTTCATTCAAGTCAGTCATTCTCAGATGATCATCTCTATTCTCTTCATTAAGAAACTTGAAGAAAAACTTCACTTTTGCATGAACTATCAAGATCTGAACGTTATCACAGTCAAGAATTGATATTTTCTGTCTCTGATCTCAGAAATGCTGAATCATCTAAGTTGAGCTAAAATTTTTATCAAGCTGAATATCATCTTTGTATTCAATTGACTTCAAATCAAAGAAAAAAATGAAGCTTTCATCGTCTTTTGCACTCGATTTGAATTATTCAAGTATCTAGTCATGCTCTTCAATCTATGTAATGAGTTTATCTCATTTCAGAAGTACATCAACAATACTTTTTGCAAACATTTAAATAAGTTTTATACAGCTTATTTGAATGACATCTTGATCTATTTTGACATCAAACTTGAGTACAAGATTCATGTCAAGCACATTCTGTGAAAGCTGCAAGAAGCAAATTTTCAAATGAATATAATCAAATGCAAGTTTCACATCACTCAAGTTTCATATTTAGAATTGATAATCATCATTGAAGAGATCAAGATGAATTTTTCTAAAATAAACATTATTGTCAACTGATTCATCTTGATCAACGTTAAAAACATTCAAAGTTTTCTAGATTTCACGAACTTTTATAAAAGATTCATTTATGATTATAGTAGAATAATTACTTCGCTCACTCATCTCATCAGAAAAGATGTACTCTTTGTCTAATCTCAAAAATATCAGATTGCATTCAACATTCTTAAGAAAGTCTTCACTTTTAAGATTATTCTTTGTCATTATAATTCAGATCACAAGATTGTGATAGAAATCAATGCTTTGAACTATGTGTTCAAAGACATTCTCTATCAATATGATGAGAATGAGATTCTTTATTCAGTCGCTTACTTTTCAAAAAAGCATAACTCAGTTGAGTGTAACTACAAAATCTACGATAAAGAACTCATGATCATTGTTTGCACTTTCAAGAAATGATGATCAGAGCTTGAAGACTTTATTTATTCTGTCAAAATGATCATGAATCACAAAAATCTTAAGTATTTCATGTCAATTAAGCAGTTGAGTCATCATTAAACTTGTTGAAGTGAGTTTCTGTCTAAATTTAACTATCACATCGCTTATCATCTTGATAAGATCAATGATAAGTTGAATGCTTTAACACGTTGCTCAGAGAATCTTTTTAAAGAAAGAGATACATTCAATTCTCAACATCAATATTAACATCAGACAATTCTGAAAACTTATGTTTTAGATCTCAATATTGTTGAGAATCTTGCTCTTGATGTCTTCAACATCAAAATCATGAAGCTTCAGATACAAATCATTGCTTTAAATTCAGTTCAGTTACATTTGTTCTCAACTATCTCAGCATTCTTACAAATTTTAGTTCTCATAAATCTAGAAATTGAAGAATTCGACGTTGAAAACATCAAGTCTCAGCTAGATCAAGACGTTCTGAATCTTAATGAAGATTCTGCTGACATCTTCACTCAAACATTGTGAAAGCAAGTTGAAATCAATGACAAATTTGCAATTCAGATAATCGAAGTGCTTTGTAATGAAGCACGACATCATAACAAGATCTCTTTAGTTGAGTGTGAAGAACACAAGAATCATCTGTACTTTCAAGAAAGAAAGTACATGCTCAACTCAGATAAACTACGTCTTTGTATCATTCAGCTCACTCATGATAATGTCATCAATGATCATTCAAAAAGAGCAAAAAACTATGAACTGATCAGTTGAGTCTATTGATGATCAAACATTTATAAGTATGTTCAACGCTTTGTATGAAACTGTCACATATGCACATGTTTCAAACTTTTTAGACAACGAACTTAAGAATGATTGCATTCTCTTTCAGTCTTTGAACGTCGTTGATGTGATGTCTTCATGAACTATGTAGATTCTTTATCGCTCAGTATTTTCATGAGTATCACATATAAATATGTTCTAGTCTTTATCGATCGTTTTATCAAAATGAGACATTTAATTCTCATCACTTCTATGAAAGTTGAAGAAGTTATCAACTGCTTCTATGCTCATGTTTGAAAACATCATGATTTACTTGAGTTCTTCATGTCTGATCGAGACACACAATTCATCTTCGATGTCTGAAAGCATATGTGTAAAATGCTGAAGATAAATGCTAAATTATCAACAACGTATCATTCTGAGATCAATGATCAAATCGAGAGAATCAATGCTGTCATGAAGCATTATCTTCGAGTCTTCGTCAACTACATGCAGAATGATTGAGTTAAGTGACTTTTGAAAGTTGAATTCATCATCAATAATGCATCAATAATGCATCATCATCAATCACTTTAGCATCATTCTTCTTGATCAATTCGAGTCAAAACTCATGTTTAAACTTCAAGTTTTCTGAGTTTCTGCTCAAGAATCTTATGTCTCAAGTTTGAGACAAGTTAATCAATGTCAAAGAGTTCATCAAAAGAATGAAGAAACTAACTGAGCATTTATGTGATGAGATGTTTATAGCTCAGATCATTTACGAATTCAATGTCAATCTCTCTTGTCGTTCTTGTTTTAAATACTTCATTGAAGATGAAGTTTAACTGAATGCTCGTAATCTCAGCATCGCTCGTCTCACTGTCAAGTGAAATGATCATAATGTTGATTTCTTCAAGATCAAGCGTGTCTTCAAGAATAATTCTCTGATCATTGAGTTAAATCTTTTAACATTCATAAAGATTCATTCAATCTTTTATATCATTCTTCTAAGTCATATTGCAAGTGATCTTCTTTCAAGTCAACGTCAAAAATCTTAAGAACTTATTATCATCAAGAATAATGAAAGATTCTGATATGTAAACAGCATACTAAACTTCAAGCATCATAGACATTATAATTCATCTCTGCTCAAGTATTACATTGATTGAAAAGATCATTTCTTTACTTGAAAGTCTTTTCATCTTCTGAATAATTGTGAGCAAGCGCTTGATAAATATCATCTCGTCAACTTTGTTGTCAAAGAATCACATGTACTGTCATGTGTGATGTCTCAATGTCAATGTCAAGAACTTTAAGTTCAATCTTCATCATTTCAACTCAGTTCAAATCTGACTCAGATCTTGTCTAAATCTGACTCAGACATCTTGTTTAAATTTGACTCAAATGTGATTCAGATGTATTTTAGTCTCATTTGTACATCATCACATTAAACTGCATTTCATCTTTTTCTTACTCAGATGTGACTCAGATCTTGTCTAGATTTGACTCAGACATCTCATTTAAATCCGACTCAAATGTGACTCAAATGTGTTTTAATTTCGCTGTGCATCATCATGTTAAAATGCATCTCATCTCGTCTCATTCTTCAGACATCTTGCTCAAATCTGACTCAGATGTGACTCAGATTTATTCTAGTCTCATCTGTGCTTCATCACATTAAAATGCATTCACATCAATTCTTGTCTCATTTCAATCTTCATTTTCAATTCTTTCTTATTTCATCTTGTTTCTTCTCATCATCTTGCAGAAGCTCAGTCTTGAAGAGAGAAGTTACTGTCATAATGTTAGATCATCAATTCAATTTAAAACATAAATCATCAATGTCTTAAATAATCTCGATTCATTGAATCTGTTTTGCAGTTCAATGAATCAAGTCATAAATTTAATCATCATTATTTTAATTTAGTTTCAGCAATTCTGTTTCAATCATCTCAGTCATGTGCATGAATCTTTGCAATCTTAAGTCATAAAACTACTGTTTAGTCTTAATTTTGCTCGATTCATGTATATAAAAGTTGAGCTCTCATTCTTTTCTTTCACTCTTTGTCTTTCATCTTGTACATTATTTGATGTATTGTCTTGTATCTAGATTTTAATAAAGTAATAATAATATCAGTCTTTTATATTGATAGTATCTTTAGTTTAGCTCAGTTTCTGACATCGCATGATCTTATGAAGTAGTAGAATTTACTCTGTCACATTTGACTGTACAATCGAATGATGAGCTATATGAGAGCAATGAAATGTTTTAGATAGTCACATGATCTTACAAAGTAGTAGAATCTACTCTGTCACTGAATTCGATAGTACAGTTTCTTATTTTCTTATTTCTTTCTTTCTTATTTTCTTATTTTTCTTACGAAACTATTTTCTTTCTTATGAAATCATTTTCTTTCTTACTATTTCTTATTTCTTTCTTATTTCTTATATATCAAAAATGAAAATAACAATAAGCAATGCTAAAATTCAAACATATGATTTTTGCATTTGACAGATTTAAGTCTGTGAAATTCTGATTGACTAGATTTATCAAATTTAAAAAGATAGTTTCGTCTTTGATCTTTGAAGAAATCGCTTTAGAAGACGTGATAATGAGACAGAGATAAAAGATGAAATCAAGTATGTAAACTCAAGAAAGACGTGTTATCTTTGACTCTGCAATGCATGTTCTTTCTCGCTGAGTCTATGAAACATAACGTATAAATTCTTCACGAATAAACACAACTTAATAAATGAGTCATGAGATGAGCTTCAAGACGAGTCACTAGAGAGAATTCTTGCAGATGAGTCACGAGATGAGAAGATAAATGAATCACAAGAAGAGATTTGAGCAGATGATCTAGATGAGAATACAGAGACATTTCTGATGAGTGTTTGATGAGAATCTCAAGCAGATGAGTAGTGAGATGAGCTACGAGATGAGCCATGAGATGACGAGAAACGCGACGAGAAAACAGAGAGCTTTTGCATGAGTTTTCAATGTAAATCTTGTTACGATCCTAGCTACGCACCTATGTTGGTAGCTATGTTGGTGGCTATGTTGATGACTATCGCCGGCCGCTCGCCGCTAGGCTATAGGGTTGTTCCGAGGCCAACCCTATTCAGGGTTAGCTTATGTTCTCCTGAGTCATATAGATAGCCGGCTCTTCCCTTCTAGATACTTTCCTTCCTTAGCATTTATATACTCGTTACATTACACCCATATGACTCGCTCTATGCTGGCCCCTAACAAATCTCTAGCATCTTGAGCAGATGATTGAGTAGATGAGATAGTTGAGAAAATCGAAGAGAGAATCAAAGAGACTGAGAAAAGAGAAGCGATTTGAGTGTAGAATCGCTGCAAATTTTGAGCAGATGATGAGTGAGATAATGAGCTTGTAGACGAAGTTGAGAATCTAGATGAAGAACGAGAGAAAGAAACAGTGAGCTTTTGCTTGAGTTTTCAACGTAAATCTCTAGCATCTCGAGTAAATGATCAAGCAGATGAGACAGAGACTGAAGTGAGAATCGAAGAGACTGGGAAAAGAGAAGCGATTTGAGTAAAGAATCGTTGCAAATCTCGAGCAGATGACGAGCGAAGAGACGAGCTTGCAGATGATGAAGTCGAGAATCTAGATGAAGATCGAGCGAAAGAAACAATAGACTTTCAAGCTGACAATGAGATGAATTTTCAAGAAACAGTTGAAGCAAATGAAGTTGAATTAAATCATTCAGATCAAACAAGCTTTATGATCTGTTGACGAGTCATTTCTCGCTTACACATTCAATGTATCTTGTTCAAATCATCATCATCATTGAATAGCTTTGAATGTCTCGTTTCTTCTTGAGCTATCTTTTTAGCTTGAGTTTTCTTTTTAGTCTGAGCTTTCTCTTGATTCAGCTCTTTCTGAGCTTGAGCTTTATTCTCTTCAGCTTCAACACACATAGTCTGTATATGCTCATATAGTTGAGTTCTCTGCTTCTTTGATTTTCCCTCTCACTCTTCAAGCATGAATCTCAATGTCTGAGCAATATGTTGATCTTTTGAATCAAACATCTGCAGCAGCTGTTTTCTAGTCTTCAAAGAAAAAATTATCAGCTGACTTAAGCTGATCGATGCATTCATATTTAGCTCACTCAAGCTGTTCATCAATGCGTTCATTGTTGCAGAGATGAACGTGTCGCTTTCTGTTGTTTCATCACTGCTTTACTCAATATCATGAAAATAATATTTTCGCGTTGAGCTTCAATGTCAAGAGATAGAGTACAAATGCAATATAGAGAGCTTCGAAATCAACAGAGTGAGCATGAACACATGCAATGATCAATCTAGTAGATAGATAAATTTAGAAGATAGACTAGATACAGATGATTAAATAAATAGATAGATAAATAAATATGTTTCTATGTAGATGTTCTCATCTAGAAAAGAGATTCAAAAAACGATGAATAAAAAGATGAAGAAGAAAACTTCGCTTGAGAAATCTCTATAAATGATAGTCAATATTCTCATGAACTCTGAAGATGCAACTGAGTCATGCTCGAGAAACTTCTATCAATAGTAGTCAATGTTCTCATGAATTCTGAAGATGCAACTCAATAGTTCTGCTCAAGAAATCTCTATGAATGATAGTCAATGTTCTTATAAATTCTGAAAATGTGACTCAATAACTCTGCTTGAGAAGTCTCTATGAATGATAGTTTATATCTTCATGAATTCTAGATGCAATCAAATCAATGCTGTTTCATGAATCATCAAGAAGTAAGACTTCGTCTCATGATAATGTTTGAAAACATCATGATTTACTTGAGTTCTTCATATCTGATCGAGATACACAATTCATCTTCGATGTTTGAAAGCATATGTGTAAAATGTTGAAGATAGATGCTAAGTTATCAACGATGTATTACTCTGAAATCGATGATCAAATCAAGAAAGTCAATGCTATCATGAAGCATTATCTTCAAGTCTTCGTCAACTACATGCAGAATGACTGAGCTAAATGACTTTCTGAAGTCAAATTCATCATCAATAACTAGGTCTGTCGTCAAGTTAGAGTTGAGTTGAGTTGAAGAAAGTCAACTCAACTCAATTCTGAGTTCGAGTTGAGATTGAGTTGATTTTTCTCAATTCGAGCTCAACTTGAAATCAAGTTGAGTTGCTTGAACTCAATTTCTAAAAATAGTATACTTACTCATATGCACAGAGTTTTCATGCAAACTGAATTCAAACTTGATTTCTAAAAATAGAATAATTACTTGTATGTACGAGATTTTCGCGCAAACTGAATTTTCGCGCACTCTAATCTAGAAAGATTAGCAACAAATAGTATCAACTTTGACGTGCTAAAATGACATCAATATAGATAGTTTTAGTTAGCGTGCGTGAAAATCTCGTTTGCGCTGAAATCTCATGCATACAAGTAGTTAATCAATTGACTTTACATTCAAGGGAAAAAAAACTAAAGTTCTTGACAAAAGCGATAAGAATTAACTTGAATTATGCGCGAAAGCAATAGTATCACTAACAGTGTGACAGTGCAAAAATTGTATTTACTATCTATTTATCTTGCGACAGCGTTGCATTCTGATTGCATAGTAACATGACTATCTACTTCGTCATGTAATTTGAACAAGCTTCAAATGTAAACTTTTCGCTCGTGAGACGAAAAATCAACCTTATATTCTTCGCTTGAATGATTACACGCTTTGCGTGAATTGCGCAAAGATTGATGTCTGTTAAGTAATCAGTATTTGAATCGCAAAATCAATTGCAAAATTGATTGCAAAATTGATTGCAAAATTGATCGTGAAACTAATCTTCGTACATCGCAACAAGTCACGCTTCTGTCATCTTCTGCAATGTCTCTATAGCTTTTGATTAAAAGCGAAGATTGACTTCAATCAATTCATGACATACTTCGTGAATCACACGCTGAAACGACAACTTTGAAATAAGTAAGTCAATTGTTCTTTGATATCGACGAATTTCACGAAGTATCACAGTTTCTTTGCAATATTTTCGCATTTTCTTGAGCTTGATAAGATCACTTTTTATGATGACATTGATAATACAGACTGACTCAATGAGTCAAACATTCTATCATATAATCAGCGTCTTTGAAATCACTTTTGCAATCATTTTTGCAATCTAGTAAGACTCAAAACTTACTCTGATGAGCTTCATCTTTCTGTCATCAGTTCTCGACTTCACTATTGACTGTTTTCAAGACATCTTTTCGACAAATTGCTTGTTATGAGGTTTTTTACTGAATGATGATGAGAATGATGATGATGAGAATGACGATGATGAGCTTGACAATGACGATTTTGAGCTGCTTGACAATCGCGATCTATTGTTTGACTTATGATCAAGATTTGATCTTGTAAGCTTGAATTTAAAATTCGCTGCAATATTATTTCTACTTTGCAATCAGTTTTGTGATCAATTCAAGAGTAATAAGAAATGAAATATGTATATAGATTTGTGCAAGTTGAAGAATTCATTTGAATTCAAAATCGATTTCAAAATCTCGTTAGTTGCAAAATCAAAGATGCTGAGTAGCGTTTTGTTGTTAGAATTAAGCTCATTGTTTCTGTATTGCAATCAGTTTTGCAATCTTCTATAAACTCGTGAGACTGATACATAACTTATTGAGCTGTTGCAATCATGATTGCAGTATGTTGTTGTTGTTTGAAGATAAAAGAAGAAAAAAGTTGATGATTACACAACTTAATTAGTGTTGAAATGATGATGATCTAAATCTTAAAATCTTAAATCAAAATATCGAAGTTTAAATTTCATATCTCATCATTGCAATTGATCTTCACTATTTCACCTCATTATCTAGATCGCTACATCATTGCTTTTACAAGTTAACTATTGTTCTGCATTCGCAATGATGTCTATTCACAAGCGCAAAACTATTGAAGATTATTTCAACAATGCACATTCAAAAAAAACTAGAACTTGTGTGCAAAATATGATAGACGATGAGAAGAAAATTGAAGATGCGAAAAACAGAGATAGAAATATTCATTTCTACTGAATCAAGCAATTCAAAAAATCGAATGTTTATCTACAAGCATTGAATGATGATCGTGAGTTCTTGTTGACTGCGTATGTGAATAGCAAATGAAATCAACGATATTTTTGCAATCTTTTTTGCAATCAAATATTAATAAATTTATAGAATTGCGAAAGAAAATACAGTGAATCATGTAAGAACACGTCTCAATGTCGCAAGTCTCAATCAAGATTCTTCAATACTAAGCGCTTGTTTTGATATAAGTGTGAAGAGTTCTCAATGAAAGAAGCTCTCTGACATCAATGATGTTCAGATGAAAGAACAATATCAGATGAATGACTTGCTTCTGAGCGAAAAGCTCAAGATGATGATGAACAAAAAGATGATGAATGACTCGAATGTCATCAGAGAAGCATTGACAGTGAAGATTCTTTGACAGTTTCAGAATTTCTGAAAAGACGTAGCGTGTCATCTTATTGTGTAAGTTTTTGACAGTTCTTTTTGTAATTTTGTTTACAACATGATTATTATTTCTTTTACTATTTGAACTTTGCTCTTGATTTTGCTCTTGATGTCGTAATCAATTTTGCAATCAATTTTGCAATCAATTTCGCAACTTGTATTTCAATATTTATACTAACATTGTGACATATAAAAAAGCAGAGAGCGATCAGTATCGTTGAGTCTTCTTCAGAAATTGTCATATCTCTTGAGATTGCAAATTGACATTCAAGCACTTTCGAGAATCATTCATCACATCTGAGAAAACTCTATGACGTGTAGTATGATTGAGAAGAAAAATGATTAAGAACAAGTCATGCAAGTGAATTGTGCTATCAGATTAGACTGAGAATTGATCGACAAATTTTGACTACAACTAGTATGAATGAACATCAAATATTTCACACAAATTGACACGTGAAATCTGAAAAGTAATATTCAAAATTAAGAAGTCAAGTAATCTTTTTGATTCTCTTAATACTCATATCTTAGAAATCGAGTGTTTTTAAATCAACGATCTAGCTAGTTTTGCAGTCACAAGCTGATAGATAGAATCATTTATTGCATGCAGCATCACATCATACTCTCATGTAATAATTAAATAGCAGAAGTGAACAGAAGAATTAAACATTCTTTTCGCATAATTTTGTGCAATGATTATTTCGTACTTCAGTTCATCTCTGTATAATTATTTTCTTGTATTTGTAATAAGCTTCTTAGTCAATCATGATGTTTGAAATCTATTAAAATGTGCTAGTTTTTAGAATAATTAACAGTTAATTTAAAAGATAAGAATTAATCAGTCATAAGTCAACAGTGACGCACGATTAAGATTTGCATTGATCTTCAAACTTTAAGCTTAACGATGCTTGAAAAATCAAACTTGTTTTCAATTCTTTTTGCAACTTTCTTTGCAACTCTTTTTGCAATTCTTTTTGCAGTCTCTTTCTCATTTAACTTGCTTATTATGTGATTTTCTCGAATGAGAACATCGAAATTGCAAGCAAGTATGAACAGTTTATTCAGTTCTATAAATATATCTTCAGAGAATCTTAACGACAGCGAGCATGATAATGCTCGATTCTCTTCTTCTAACGTTGCTTCTATCGTGCTCTTTGAACTGCAGTCGTTACACGATGAATGATATATGCTATATGATCATGAGCAAGAATATCAACATATATTTCAGAATTGATGAAAGCAAACTCAATATACGATGCAAGTAGAATGAAAAGTATCAGACTATCATCATTCAAAGTGAATCTCACAGTCATGAACAGATGAAATATGAAATAACTTCTATCAGACAGCTTTAATTGAAAGCGAAAGACTCAAACTCATTTGTCGTTTGTATTTGCATGTCTACGAGCATTTTAACAATAGAAGCATTGATAACAGCATCATGAAACATCATCTGAATAGCAAAGATTGTGATAGATGCACAAACTTAGCAACTAAGATCACGAAAGTTCAAGACATTCGTAACTTTGTTAAAGTTAAAGCTTCGATAAGTTACTTCTTAATTGCACATTGCAAAAGAGATTGCAAAAGAGATTGCAAAACAGATTGCAAAAGATTAACAAATTACAGCATTACGCTTTTCATCAAGAATATACTTCAGAAGTCTTTGCATTACAACTTCAAAAGACTTTCATTGCTTTAAATATCTCTCATGTCGCTATTGACAATCTTCAATTTCGATGAGCATTTGAAATGACATGATTGAGCATTACTCTGTCACACAGAATTAAACTTACGATCTTTCTCAAGAATCAAGCGACTGTTGTTCAAGTCAACATACTCAAGAATTTATCAACGAATTCTAAAATCTTCATTAGTCTAGATGAATGAACTAGTTCTAATAGATTATCTTTTCTAGTCATCATGAGATTTTACTACATTGAGTTCTGAGAATATCATAAAGTCTTGTTGAGCTTTGAACAGATTGAAGACAAGCATACTGATAGCAATCTAAGCAGTATTACTGAATGAATATTGCAAGAACTTGATATTCAAGATCGAGTTATGACTATAATCATGAACAACATCAGCAATAACGACGTCATGATGACGACATTAGACGAGACTTTGCAAACGTTCTCAGCTACTTCACATTTATTGTTACGATCCTAGCTACGCACCTATGTTGGTAGCTATGTTGGTGGCTATGTTGATGACTATCGCCGGCCGCTCGCCGCTAGGCTATAGGGTTGTTCCGAGGCCAACCCTATTCAGGGTTAGCTTATGTTCTCCTGAGTCATATAGATAGCCGGCTCTTCCCTTCTAGATACTTTCCTTCCTTAGCATTTATATACTCGTTACATTACACCCATATGACTCGCTCTATGCTGGCCCCTAACATTTATCATGTTTAGCACACGTAATTTAGTTAGCTGTTAAACAGTTACTAAAATCGCTGATGTTAAGTTCAGAGAACGAGAATGAGAAGAAATATTGAATATTCAAGATTAGTCTTCAAAGCATGTTTGTACAAGAGAGTCTATTTCGAACATTGTTCAAGATAATTAATAATTTTTATTTATCATGTTACTTTACTCTGCAATTATTTTTACAATCGATTTTGCAATCGATTTTGCAATCGCGATCAGAAATACAGAGTAAACTCTTATTCATGACATTATAATAATCTTTAATTAGATTCGAAAGCTTGCTGTTTATATGAATGCAAGTTCTCAGAGAATAGAGAATTTTCACAAGACTCAATGCAATTTCGAACTTCGTCTCAAGATGATACAAGACATTAAAACTCGCTGAAATTTCATCTGTCTTATGCTTTTGAGAGCACTTCGTCTTCAAGACTTCATCAAGAGTTATATTTCTACTCACGAAAACGAAAATATAACTCTTCAAAAGCTATCTCTCAATAGTGAAGAATGAAAACATGTTCAATATCTTGTAGAATTACTCAAAGCATTCGCGATATTTACTGATTTACTTGAACGTAATCGCGAATTCAGCATTAATTTAATTTACATCGTTTATGATGTTTTGTTCTTTCATATCAAAGATCACATGACAGCTTTGAAGAGAAAGCAGCGTTCTTGAAAGCATTCGCTTTTGAAAGTCTTAACGCAAGCTCAATTCAAATTATTTGAATATTATGCGAATGTTAGTCACGATCGAAAGTTAATGTACAATCTCGAAAATATTATAGATTCTCATCAGAAACTAGATCTATACGATCGATCTACATGACAAGACAGCGACTATAAACAAAAATACAAACGAAAGTTTATAGATTATTATGCTAGACACTATGCTCTCAACTCAACTACATTGCAAGATCAACTTTAAGAAAGAATCTTGCAACAATCATCTTTCATCGCAGATATAGTCGTTAAACGAAATTTCAGACATCACAATTCATCATTACTTGTTTCAACTAACGAAGCGAAACGATATCTGAAACAAAGTAAGTTTTTTTTCTCTTTATTTCGTTCGTTGCACAATTAATGTTGTTTCATAATTTCTTTGCAATCAATTTTGCAATCGATTTTGCAGTTATATATTTTGAAATATTAAATTCTAATAAGCTTTAAACTCTGTTCAAGACATTGATTTCATTAAGTTCTGAAGAAATTATCTCAGAGACTTTGTTAATCTAAGCAGAATGACTCAAGATATTTTAGCAATTTCAACTATCTTGACAGATGTTGAATGAACTTTCAATTTGAGACGAGATGTATTATTTTATCGTCGCAGCTCTCTTGTTGTCAACATCATATTGAATATCATGATGATTAAGCATGTGAATGCTCTGAAGTTGAAATCAGAGTTTAAGTCTCATGAGCTTATCGAGAAGAAAAGAGCTTTCGATGCACAGAAACAAGAAAAGAACAAAGATTTAATCTTCACCATCGACATTAATGAAGATTTAGAGTATATCAGCAATGCATCAGATGATGATGTTGATGATGATGAGCATGATAAGTAATGTTATATTTTTCATCATCAAACATTTAATTAACAATATCAGAACTGAAGAATAATGATTCAATTGATGTTGATCTTTTTATAACATCTTCGCAATCTAGATTCTCAAACTTCGAAGAACTCATGTTATCTACGTTACTCAATACAGCAAGATCTACGACAACTTCACTTTCAAATGCTTGATTTTCAGCATCTGCTCATTTTGATCGAGTTACATCACACTTGACTGAGAGAAACAGATTGAAGAAAGATGATCAGTCATTATAAAAGATTGTGAATCAAAGAAATTTGATGAAATTCGTTGCAATCTTTAAATTGAACGAAGAATCTAAGTCATCATCTTTAGCAGTGAAAAAAGAACAGCGCAAGATGACTTCTTCTTTGAAGCTGAGTTCTGTTTCAACATGTAAACGTAGCTTTGAAATGACTAATTTCAAAAAGAGATCATCATTTAAGAATAAAGCTAAATTGAATGCATTGTTTGAGCAAAGAAGACAAAAAGACATCAATAGAAAGCTTACATAGATAGTTTTGCAATTCATTTTGCAATTCATTTTGCAATCTACTGTTTTCATGAAATTGCTTACGCATTTTTCAAGCAGTTTAGTTAAAGACAGTGACTGAGATCTGAGTCAACAATAGAGAAGTTGAAGACATTTCTCTACATACATATAGATTTCTTTTCAACATGTAAATAAAGATCATTCATACACACACATTTTAAAATTTTATAATTTCATTCTACTAGTACTTATTTCAAATAAGTAAAATGTTTAAACATGTTGTTGAGTTTGAGTCAACTCATTAAGTTGATTGAGTTGATTTTTCTCAACTCAACTCAACTCTGAAACTCAACTTAAGTTGAGTTGAGTAACTTGAACTCAATGACAGATTTATCAATAACACATCATCATCAATCACTCTAGCATCACTCTTCTTGATCAATTTAAGTCAAAACTCACGTCTAGATTTCAAGTTTTCTGAGTCTCTGCTCAAGAATCTTACATTTCAAGCTCAAGATAAGTTAATTAATGTCAAAAAGTTCATCAAGAAGATGAAGAAACTAACTGAGCATCTACATGATGAGATGCTTATAGCTCAGATCATTTACAAATTCAATGTTAATCTCTTTCATCATTCTTGTTTTAAATACTTCATCGAAGATGAAGTCTGATTAAATGCTTGCAATCTCAGCATCGCTCATCTTACTGTTAAGTTAGATGATCATAATGTTGATCTCTTCAAGATCAAGCGTGTCTTTGAGAACAATTTTCTGATCATTGAGTTAAATCTTTCAGCATTCATGAAGATTCATTCAATCTTTCATGTCATTCTTCTGAGTCATATCGCAAGTGATCTTCTTTCAAATCAACATCAGAAATCTCAAGAACTCATTATCATCAAGAATGATAAAAGATTCTGATATGTAAACAGCATACTAAACTTCAAGCATGATAGACATTATAATTCATCTCTGCTCAAGTATTACATCAATTGAGAAGATCACTTCTTTACTTGAAAGTCTTTTCATCTTCTGAATAATTGTGATCAAGCACTCAATGAATATTATTTCATCAACTCTGTCATCAAAGAATCACATGTACTGTCATGTGTGATATCTCAATGTCAATGTCAAGAACTTTTAGTTCAATCTTCATCATTTCAACTCAATTTAGATTTGACTCAGATCTTGTTCAAATTTAACTCAGATATTTTGTTTAAATCTGATTTAAATGTGACTTAAATGTATTTTAATCTTATCTGTGCATCATCACGTTAAAATGCATCTCATCTCATCTTGCTTTTCAGACATCTTGCTCAAATTTAACTCAGATGTGATTCAGATCTATTCTAGTCTCGTCTGTGCATCATCATATTAAACTGCATTTCGTCTTTTTCTTACTTAAATCTGACTCAGATCTTGTTTAGATTTGACTCAGACATCTCATTTAAATTTGACTCAAATGTGATTCAGATGTATTTCAATTTTCTGTGCATCATCATGTTAAAATGCGTCTCATCTCATCTTACTCTTCAGATATCTGACTCAGATGTGACTCAGATTTATTCTAGTTTCATCTGTGCATCATCATGTTAAAATGTGTCTCATCTCATTTTACTCTTCAGACATCTTGCTCAGATTTGACTTAAATGTGACTCAGATCTATTCTAGTTTTATCTGTGCTTCATCACATTAAAATGCATTTACATCAATTCTCATCTCGTTTCAATCTTTGTCTTTGATTCTTTCTTATTTCATCTTGTTTCTTCTCATTGTCTTGCAGAAACTCAGTCTTGAAGAGAAAAGTTACTGTCATGATGTCAAATCATTAATTCAATTTAAAACATAAATTGTTGATGTTTTAAATAATCTTGATTCATTGAATCTGTTTTGCAATTCAATGAATCAAATCATTAATTTAATCATCATCATCTTAATTTAGTCTCAATGATTCTGTTTCAATCATCTCAATCATATGCATGAATCTTTGCAATCTTAAGTCATAGAATTATTGTCTAGTTTTGATTCTGCTTGATTCATGTATATAGATGTCATGATGAATTGACTCATAGAGATTAGATCAGAAGCTAGAGTCAGAGACTGAGTCGAAGATCAGATCTGAGTTAGCTCTGAAACTCTATGACTTTGTCAAGACATCGTTTAGACTACGTCATATCTTCGACTTAATATGTTAGGGGCCAGCATAGAGCGAGTCATATGGGTGTAATGTAACGAGTATATAAATGCTAAGGAAGGAAAGTATCTAGAAGGGAAGAGCCGGCTATCTATATGACTCAGGAGAACATAAGCTAACCCTGAATAGGGTTGGCCTCGGAACAACCCTATAGCCTAGCGGCGAGCGGCCGGCGATAGTCATCAACATAGCCACCAACATAGCTACCAACATAGGTGCGTAGCTAGGATCGTAACACAACGACATCATCACTCAGTATATCAACTGAGTCTCAGTCTGTCAACAAGAACATGAGCAAACTCAGATTAAACTTAAGCAGTTTCAGATCAATAATGAAACCTTGTCAGAAATGATTCAAGAACTCAAGAGCATAAGCAGAATCAATATCAAATCAAAGAAATATTTGAATTCAGAACTCTATATCGAAGAGCGAGAAAACAAGCTAAATCAGTTCATCTTTGAATTGATCAGCAAGCTGAAGTTGAACGCAAATCATTATTCAACTTTCGAGTCTCGTCTTCTGTATGAATACAGTCGCTTATCGAGAAACGCTGTCGCTCAAGCGTTATCGCATATGATTGCTCAGCATGACAAGCTAGTCACGATTGAGCAATTAGTTGTCTTGTTAAGACAAGTCTTTGATGATTCAGACAAGCAAGAAATCACTCAGTGATTCATTTCAGTTCTAAGAATGTGAAATCGCATCTTCATTGAATATCTGTTCGATTTTCAGCAACACATTAATGCAATCGAATATGACGTCGTAATTCGAAAATTCAATCTGAAGAATAAACTATTCAGCGAGCTCAAAGCTCTATTGATTCAGATGAATGTCAGCAGTCTGAACTATGAGCAGTTGATTATCAAATGTCAGCAATTGAATAGTCGATATCGCGTCACAGTACAGAATCTTTTCAAGTCAAAAGCAGTGATTCATTCTGTCTCTGTGATCTCTACAGTTCTTGCGTATCTCGTCAAATATGCGACATTCTCGACAGGCTTGAAAGCTACGATCTCGAGCTCGAAGAATCTCATGAACTTATCGATCGTCAACATGAAGAAACGAGATTCACTGACTCTCAAGAAGCATCAGCATCGCATGATCAATCATCTGTGTCTATACTGCGATAAGTCTGAACATCAGACTGCGATCTGCAATTCAAAGCTCAAGATTCAGCTACAAGTCATCTCATTATTCGCTCTTGCAATCTCTATCGACAATCTCGCTTTCGATACTTCTTTCGTCTTGAGAAAAGTCTAGTCTCTGCATACAGTCGCTTGCAGAGACAATCGAACAGTCTGAAAATCTCTGCACTCTCAGTTAGCTCGATTCATCGATTAGAAAAGAAGATGAACAATGATCATCTCGTGCTTTCAGATAATCTAGAAAGCAATAAAATCAATGTCAATCTTTCTGTTTTGATTGATATCAACGTCATTGATTATGCATTTATTGATGACTCTTTTGCGCAAAGACACTCTCTGCTCTGTTTTTCTTTGTCTGAAATTTGTATTCTTCAGAAATTTGATGATCAATCAGTCGTATTTGATTCAATCACTCATTACGCTCTTGTCAAACTTTGAGTTTCAAGCGAGAAGCTTGAAGAAATCTTCTTCTATGTCACTCAACTTTCGCAATTTTCAGTTGTTCTAGATCTGCTCTGATTAAAAAGTTATAAAGCAATTATAGATCTGCGTCATAATCAGTTCATCTTTGAATCTCAAGTCAATTCAGAACTCATACTCGAAACTCTCTTAAGCATCTCGATTTCGACTGTGTTAGTATCAGTTCTTTCAACGTCTTCGCTCTTGAAACATCTGAAGATCTACGCTATAAATAGTGCTTCGTTTCTGCGACTCGCTAGAAAAAAGAATCATGATCTGTTTGTCATATTCATGAGAAATATCGACAAAGCTCTGAAAATCACGTCTTTCGTTGATTCTGTCACGCTATTGCTTCTCGAATATCATGACTTTCTAGATGTTTTCTCTCGCGAATTGATGAACATTCTATCTGAACGACGTTTCTATGATCATAAAATTCAGCTGCAGAAGAGCAAAACTTCTATCTTCGAGTCTTTATATGACATGTCTCAAGATGAGCTTCGAATACTAAAGAAATATCTGAAGAATAATTTGATCAAAGACTTTATTCAAGTCAGCTCTTTCTTCGCGATCTCTTTGATACTCTTTGTTAAAAAATCAAGCGAAGAACTCAGATTTTGCGTGAATTATTGAGATCTGAACATCATGACAGTTAAGAATCAATACTCGTTACTTCTCATTCGAGAAACTCTAGATCGACTGATTAAGATCAAGTACTACATCAAGTTAGATATCATTGCAGTCTTTAATAAACTGCGAATGACTTATGAAGATGAGTGAAAGATCGCTTTTCGAACACGTTATGACTTATACGAGTACAACGTTTTGCTCTTCGAACTCACAAATGAATCATCATCATTTCAGAACTTCATTAATGACACTCTGCATGACTTCTTGAACGTTTTCTGCATCGCGTACATGAATGATATCTTGATCTATAGCAACAGCAAAAAGAAGCATACTCAGCATGTTCGTCAGATACTGAAGCGACTTAGAGTCGTCGAACTACAGATAGATATCGAGAAATGCGAATTTTCAGTTATCGAGATCAAGTATTTGAGCCTAATAATCATCATTCACGAAACCAAAATGAACTCTGAGAAGATCAATGTTGTCATGAATTGAGCTGCATCTCGAGACGTCAAAGATGTTCAGAGCTTTCTGAGCTTCGTCAACTTCTATAGACGATTTATTAAGAAGTTTTTCAAGCTGATCGATTCGTTGACTGTCTTAATCAGAAAAGATCAGTCATTTAATTGAATTCAGAAGTGTCAATTCGTCTTCGATCGACTCAAGCAGACGTTCATCACTGCCTCTATCTTAATGCACTATAATTCGAATCTACTCGTGACTGTGAAAATCGATGTCTTCGACTATGTTGTGATCAAAGTCATGTCTCAGCGAGATGATAATGAGCAGTTAAGATCTGTGATTTATTTCTCTTTCAAAATGCTACTCGCAGAATGCAACTACGAGATTTATGACAAGAAACTTCTAGCTATAATCAGAGCTTTTGAGAAATGAAGACTCGAACTGAAAGACACGTTAGACTTCGTTGAGATCATTTTCGATCACAAGAATCTAGAATATTTCATGTCAATCAAGCTGCTTAGTCGAAGACAAGTCAGATGATCAGAATTTCTCTCTCGATTTAACTTCAAAATCGTGTATCGTTCGAATGAATTGAACACTCGAGTCGATGCACTCACGCGTCGATCAGAAGATCTTCTCTTGAACGAGAGAAATAGTCGTCGAGAACATCAGTGACAGATCGTGCTAAAATCAAAAAATCTGAAAATTCAAGTCTTAATCAATGTTCTCGACGATAGTGACTCTGAAGCATTCGAATCAAGTGACTCGAAGAGCGAATCAGTGATCTCTGAGCAGTCTGAATCATCAGAGAAAATGTCTATGAATGAGCTAGAAGAACAACTCTTCGCAGTCTATTTCAATGATGAATGAGTACAGATCATGATAACTGCGTTAAGAGATGATCAACGAAAGCTTAAAGAATTTTCGTTAGCGAAATGTATGCTGCGAAGTGATCGAGTCTACTATAGAGATAGACTATTGATATTCGAAGATGAGAAACTGCGACTACGTCTGCTTCAGTTAAGTCATGACACGTCTATTGCGAGTCATTCAGAAAGAGTCAAGATCTACGAAATACTCAGTCGTCATTATTGTTACGATCCTAGCTACGCACCTATGTTGGTAGCTATGTTGGTGGCTATGTTGATGACTATCGCCGGCCGCTCGCCGCTAGGCTATAGGGTTGTTCCGAGGCCAACCCTATTCAGGGTTAGCTTATGTTCTCCTGAGTCATATAGATAGCCGGCTCTTCCCTTCTAGATACTTTCCTTCCTTAGCATTTATATACTCGTTACATTACACCCATATGACTCGCTCTATGCTGGCCCCTAACAGTTTGCTTCAATGACATGTTTAATAGTGAGTCTGCTACAATAGTGAGTCTGTTACAACAATATGAATAAAACAAGCTTTACTACATGCATGTAATAAATGTCACGATCCTAGCCTTGCCAGGCTCAGCCTTCTAGCCTTACCAGGCCTATCCTCGCTCCGTCACCTTGACTAGTCCCTATTGGGCCTAGCGTCGGCTGAGGAACACACATATGTAGCCAGCTTCTTTCCCGTAGCTACCTTTCTTCCTTAGCATTTATCTTCTAGTTAAATGACACCCCTATCTGACCCGCTCTAGGCAGGCCCCTAACAATAGTCATGAATTTCATCATCGACTTATTTTCTTTGAAAGACAAAAACATCATACTAACAGTGATATGTAGACTGTCAAAGAAACGACATTATATTTCTTGCTTCACTGATGACGAGAGAATCACAGCAGAAAAAACAGCTGAGCTAATGCTTCAGTGAATATATCGA
>JAABUI010000620.1_pt1 | contig 24695 bp, 27 predicted proteins | sample 5559111 | NCBI WGS metagenome assembly JAABUI01 (sample SAMN10711870, study PRJNA513365) | rock metagenome | isolation source: Antarctica rocks | place: Antarctica: Victoria Land, Buttleship Promontory
TAGCTTATGTTCTCCTGAGTCATATAGATAGCCGGCTCTTCCCTTCTAGATACTTTCCTTCCTTAGCATTTATATACTCGTTACATTACACCCATATGACTCGCTCTATGCTGGCCCCTAACAAACACAGTCAAAAACATAGTGCGAAGTTGAAAAGTTTTGATGTTGAGTCATCTGATGTAACACTTGACAATCAATGATCAGAATAAGTTGCTATTTTAGTACTATATAGATGTGCTTTAGAGTAGAAGAGTTCATTTATCACTGAGTTAAATCTAGCAGTGAGACAGCTTTATAAAGCTGAAAATTCACATTTCATTTTTTATCGCTTTAATGATTCATTTTAGATGAACTACGTAGCTAATAAAATCTCTTTGAGACTCTTTTGATATACATGCCTCACTTTGATTAATCATTTGTAAATATTTCATTATTTCTTTGCTTCTGCTTCTGCTTTTGCTTCAGCTGTTTGATTCATAGCTTAACTATCAGCTGCTTTTGCTTCTGCTTCTGCTTCAGCTGTCTGACTCGTAGCTTAACTATCAGCTGCTTTTTCTTCTTTTGTCTAAAGCTTGCTGTCAATGTCATTGATGTTGACGAAGTGAAGAGCTCAAAGTTCAGACGTAGTAGATCATTGATCTCTTTATTTCACAGCTTTGTTTGTTGAGCTGAAATTACAACAGCTCACTTTCAAGTAGAAGAAGATTTTGAAGTAAAAAGTTCAAAATCTAAACGTAGTAGAAAATTAATCTTCTTTTGTCATATCTTTGCTTGTTGATTCTCTCTGTCATGATGTCAGATCATCAACTTGATTTAGAACATAAATCGTTGATATTTTAAATAAACTCGATTCATTGAACTCATTTTGCAGTTCAATGAATCAAGTCATCAATTTAGTCATCATCATCTTAATCTAGTCTCAGCAATTCTATTTTGATCATCTCAATCATGTGCGCGAACTTCTGCAATCTTAAGTCAATAAAACTACTGTCTAGTCTTGATTCTGCTTGATTCATGTATATAAAAGTTGAGCTCTCATTCTTTTCTTTTGCTCTTTATCTTTCATCTTATACATTATCTGATGTATTGTCTTGTATTTAGATTCTATCAAAGTAATAATAATAATATCAATCTTTTATTGTTACGATCCTAGCTACGCACCTTCGTTGGTAGCTATGTTGGTGACTATGTTGATGACTATGTTGATGGCTATCCTGAGGACTATCGCCGATCGCTCGCCGCTAGGGCATAGACTTGTTCCGAAGCCAACCCTATTCAGGGTTAGCTTATGTTCTCCTGAGTCATATAGATAGCCGACCCTTCCCTTCTAGATACTTTCCTTCCTTAGCATTTATATACTCGTTACATTACACCCATATGACTCGCTCTATGCTGGCCCCTAACATTTATATTGATAGTATTTCTAGTTTAGCTCAGTTTTTGACATTACAAAAAATCTACACTTTCTGCAACGTTTTCATACATTGAAATCTCATTTAGTTATTCTTTCACTCAAATGAAGTCATCTTACAATTTCTTAATTGATAATGAGCGTGCTGTTGAACAGTTTGCTCAAAGTATGATCGAAAATTCAGTTGAAATCTTTCGCGCAATGCAAGAGCTTCAAAATCAAGTTCAACAACATGATGTTATCATTTCATTTTTGTTCATCATTTTCAGTTCTTCAATCTATATAAAGTTGAATTCTCAGTTTCTTGTGATGATAGCTCAGATCATCACACAAATCTTGAACAATCAATCTCTTTTCATCATTCATCTCTCTACAAATTCTGTTGCTGTCTTCATCACTTCTAGATTCAAGAAGCTTCTTGACATATTTAAATATGAGAAGAACAAAGATTGATTGAATGCATGAAAGCAGAGTCTGATACAGCGCATAAACATGAACGATGATCATTACTTCTTTCATTGAGTCAAGATCGTTTATATCAAGTCATGACTCATCATAGATAAGAAGACTCACAATCTAATGAGTCAATATCGAGTCAATGATCTCTGTATCATTTTCATCTTTGCAGATTGATGACACAAATTACATCATTACTGCAACAACTCTTTCAAGACAGAAGATGTTCATTTATATCTTCATGAAATTCTGAAGCAAGACATGAATAGCTTCATCAACTATTACAATCTCTTCTATCAAAAGAAAGAACATTCTTTGATGAAAGATTTTTCATTGATTGACTGTCTGAAGCGTAATGTCAATTATTTCACTTAAGTTGTCATTTTCTTCTGATGAAATCTCAATGAAACTCAATCATTCATCTTTCATCAATGAGTTCAAGCATTCTTTGACATTGATGAAGAGTTTCAGCAACTTAAGCATCATCAATCTTACTTCATCTTCATCATCATTTTATTTGTCAAAGTCAAGAACATCTTTGCATCAATTAATAATTCTTTGAATTCAAAGATCATCATTTCTGTGATTGTCATTTTGACAGTATCTTCGTCTCTTTCTCTCTCATTTCTCAATGAATCAATGAATCTAAACTTTGTCATTATCATCGTTCAAGATAAGACTCTGATCGTTTCTGAGATCAAGAAAATTTGCAACAAGTGAAAGCTTTGCTACTATTGCAAATTGCAACATTCAAGCAAAATCATTAAAGAATGCTCAAATAAGAAGTTTTTCACTTTGCATATCATGAATGTTTATGACAATGATGTCATCAATATAGATGAAGAAGTCTCGCTGTTTGCAAAAAAAGTTTAGTCTTTGAGCTAAGTCACGCTCAGAGATCTGTATACATATCATCTTGTTTACTAGTCTCAATCTTTTTATTCTCACTTCTGTTAGAATCATGTTTAAAGCAAGTCATAGTGATACAGATAAATGAAGAGTAAATCAGGTAAATGAGAATTCAAAGCTAAAGAGTGAGATCTATCGAGGTGCGAAGACTCTATGTACAGAAGAAAGGGAAGCGCTAGGCTCGATAGGGTCTAGGCTCGCTTCGAGAACGCGCGTCTCAGTAGAAGACTGAGCACGCTCGTAACATTACTCTCTTTTCTCAGTCAAGCAATGATCTCATTGCTTCAATCAGTTCTTTCTTGTTCGTTTCGTTATCATTCTATTCAGACGTTTCAAGCTCATTTCATCGAGTGTTTCAAGCTCATTTCATCGAGTGTTTCAAGCTCATTTCATCAAGCATTTCAAGCTCATTTCATCAGACGTTTCAAGTCTATTTCTTCTTGACATAGAGCGTTTCAAGCTCATTTCATCAGGCGTTTCAAGTCTATTTCTTCTTGACATAGAGCGTTTCAAGCTCATTTCATCAGGCGTTTCAAGCCTATTCCTTCTTGATATCTGATGTCATTGAAGCAGACTCACTATCGATTCGTGTCTGCTACACGCATGTAGTCGAGCTTGTTTCGTTCGTGCCTACTACACGTATATAGTAGGACTTGTTTCGTTCGTGCCTACTACACGCATGTAGTAGGACTTGTTCTGTTCGTGCCTACTACACGCATGTAGTAGAACTTGTTCTGTTCATGTCTATTGCATTCGATAGAGCTTGTTCTGTTCGATGACGAGCTCAGTCAAGAGATCAACTATGAGCTTTGTCATTGTAGCAGGCTCACTTCGAGTGACGAGCTCGACGACGAGATCAATCGTTATCTGTCTTTGTAGCAGGCTCACTATTCTTATCATTCAAGCAGACTCTTTCTATTCAGCTTCAAATATTCAACGATGAACGAATTTCAGCTCATATCTTCGTGTTTTCAGACATATAGTATATGTTCTATTCTCTCGAGACATATAGTATATGCTATTCTGTCTGCAGTACATATCATCTTTGCTGTTGTCGTCAATGTCGTGAATAGAGATAAATCGTAGAAGGTACGAGTAAGAGGTTCGTTGCTGAATCGAGTGAATTGTCATTGAAGCAGACTCACTATCGAGTGACGAGCTCAGTCGATGAGATCAATCGTTGTCTTCTGATTCGTGTCTACTACACGCATGTAGTAGAACTTGTTTCGTTCGTGCCTATTGCATTTGATAGAGCTTGTTTCGTTCATGTCTATCGCATTTGATAGAGCTTGTTCTGTTCAATGACGAGCTCAGTCAAGAGATCAGTCGAGAGATCAATTCATGCCTGCAACGCGTCGCAGAGCATTGCTTTCGTGCTTTTCAAACGTAGAGTCGCAAGTTCAATCAAACTAGAAAAGCGAACCACTGTCGTGTGATATGTACGAAGCTTTGAATAATGTTAGAATCATGCCTAGAGCAAGTCATAAAGATACAGGTAAACGAAGAGTAAATCAGATAAACGAGAATTCAAAGCTAAAGAGCGAGATCTATCAAGATGCGAAGACTCTATGTACAGAAGAAAGAGAAGCGCTAGGCTCGATAGGGCCTAGGCTCGCTTCGAGAACGTGCGTCTCAGTAGAAGGCTGAGCACGCTCGTAACAACTTCAATCATATAGAAAGTTTTCTGCTAAATCTATCTTGAAACTCTTTGAATTCAATTTGACATTCAAAGATAGTCACATGATAGTATTCTGTATTCTACGTCAAGCTCAATCTAGAGTTCTTGTTCTCGCTCTGATTGATAGTAAAGTCTCTGCTTATGTCTTTATGAATAAATTCTTCACGCAACAACATCATCTTTTCTTGCATTAATTAACTCACTCTCGCAGACTTCAAGAATTTGATGATCAAGTCGCTTTAATCAATGACATTACTCATATTATTGAAATCACAATGATTCTCAATGAACATATTGAAAAACTATTCTTTTATGTTATTGAATTAAATCAATATTTCATCATCATGAATTTATCATGACTTCATTGTCACGTCATTGATGTCAATTTTGAGCATAATATTTTCATCTTGTTTTTCTTCTTTTGTCTTAATCATTGTTGCTCATTCTTCATCAAGATCTATGATCTTAATCAACAAGAAGAAAATTTCTCATTCAAAGTTAACAAAGTAGCTTTCTTTCAATCTCACTCTCAATTCACTCACAAGAAGCAACTCAGTTCACGAATCATTCACAAGAAGCAATTCAGTTTACAGATTGCTCACAAGAAGTAATTCAGCACTTAGTTTGCTTGCAAGAAGCAATCTAGTTTCTCATTCACTTGAAAGAAGCAACTCAGTTTTCAATTCACTTGCAAGAAGTAATTTAGTTTTTCATTTGCTTGAAAGAAGTAACTCAGTTTTCAGTTCGCTCACAAGAAGCAATTCAGTTCTCAATTCGCTTGCAAGAAGCAACTCAGTTTTTCATCTGCTCACAAGAAGCAATATAACTTCTCATTCACTCACGAGAAGTCAACTAATACTCAACTTATTTATAAGAAACAAATCTTGTTCAATCTTGTTTCTCATCTGAAACAAGAAACTTTTAATTGTATTCTTCAAGTCATTTAAAAAGAATACTCATCAAAAATCAAGTGTTAAAATTATTTTCTTTCTAGAATTTCTGTTATCTTTCAAGCAGATCAATTCAATTGATCTTTTATACAACTTGACATAATTGAGTTGAGAGTTTGAAGCTTTGATCATGCTGTTCATGTCAAAAACATTGAAGTGTTTAACATTATTCTAAAGAAAATCGATGTCTTTTTGAATCTTAAGTCAATCTCGTCTTCTAGTTTAGACTCTAATGAGTCAAAATTGCATCACACAACTTTGACTGTTCATTCAAAGAACAGTTCAACTCTTGCTCAGTTCTCATCTTGTTTTCAAGACAGTATGTATGATAAGAATCATCATCTGAATCTTCATCAAATGAAAAAGAAATTTCATTTGACTGCATTCACGACACAAGAAGATCTTGAAGTTTATTGATAAAGTAAAAACGTCGATTCAGTCACAATTTTATCATTCAAATATTTTGAGTTTCTAGATGTTTTCTTCAAGAAGAATGTCAATATCTTGTCTTTGCATTAAGCTCATGATCATGTCATACATCTTAAAGAAGATGCTCAACTCTCAGTCTTTGCTTTGTACAACATAAGTCATGACAAAATTCTAGAAATTTGTCGTTATCTGAATAAGAATCTGAGCAAAGATTTCATTCAAGTCAGTCACTCTCAGACAATCATCTCTGTTCTCTTCATCAAGAAACTTAAAGAAGAACTTTGCTTCTGCGTGAACTATTGAGATCTGAACGTTATCACAGTCAAGAATCAATATTCTCTGTCTCTGATCTCAGAAACGCTGAATCATCTGAATCGAGCTAAAATCTTTATCAAGCTGAATATCATCTTTGCATTCAATCAACTTTGAATCAAAGAAGAAGATAAAACTTTCATCATCTTTCACACTCAATTTGAATTATTCAAGTATTTAGTCATGCTCTTTAATTTATGTAATGAGTCTGTCTTGTTTCAGAAGTATATCAACAATACTTTTTGCAAACATTTAAATAAGTTCTGTACAGCTTATTTGAATGACATCTTAATTTATTTCAACAATGAACTTGAGCATGAAATTCATGTCAAGCTCATTTTACGAAAGCTGTAAGAAGCAGATCTTCAGATGAATATAATCAAATGCAAGTTTCATGTCACTTAAGTTTTGTATCTAGAATTAATAATCATCATCAAAGAGATTAAGATGAACTCTTTTAAGATAAACATCATTGTCAACTGACTCATTTTGATCAACGTTAAAGACGTTCAAAGTTTTCTAGATTTCGCGAACTTCTATAAAAGATTTATCTATGACTATAGTAGAATAACTATCTCGCTCACTCGTCTCATCAGAAAAGATGTACTCTTTGTCTGATCTCAGAAATGTCAAATTGCATTCAACACTCTTAAGAAAGTCTTCACTTTCAAGATTATTCTTCATCACTATAATTCAGATCATAAGATTGTGATAGAAATTAATGCTTTGAACTATGTGTTCAAAGACATTTTCTTTCAGTATGATGAGAACGAAATTCTTCATTTAGTCGCTTACTTTTTGAAGAAGCATAATTCAGTCAAGTGTAACTACGAGATCTACAATAAAGAACTCATGATCATTGTTTGCACTTTCGAGAAATGATGATCAGAGCTTGAAGACTTTATCTATTCTGTTGAGATGATCATGAATCACAAAAATCTTAAGTATTTCATGTCAACTAAGCAGTTGAGTCGTCATCAAGCTCGTTGAAGTGAGTTTCTGTCTAGATTCAACTATTGCATCGCTTATCATTTCAACAAGATCGATGATAAGTTGAATGCTCTGACACGTTGCTCAGAAGATCTTTTTAAAGACAGAAATACATTTGATTCTTGATATCAATATCAACATCAGACAATTTTGAAAACTCATGTTTTAGACTTTGATATTGTTGAGAATCTCGTTCTTGACATCTTCAACATCAAAGTCATGAAGCTTCAGTCACAAATCATTGCTCTAGATTCAGTTCAGTTACATTTATTTTCAATTATCTCAGCACTCTTGCAAATTTTAGCTTTCATGAATCTAGAAATCAAAGAATTCAATGATGAAAACATTAAGTTTCAGCTAAATCAAGACATTCTGAATCTTGATGAAGATTTTGCTGACATTCTCACTCAGACATTGTGAAAACAAGTTGAAATTAATGACAAATTTGCAACTCAGATAATTGAAGTGCTTCACAATGAAGCACAACATCACAATAAGATTTCTTTAGTTGAGTGTGAAGAACATGAAAATCATCTGTACTTTCAAGAAAGAAAGTATGTGCTCAACTCAGATAAACTACGTCTTCGTATCATTCAACTCGCTCATGATAGTGTTGTTAATGATCATTCAGAAAGAGCAAAAAGTTATGAATTGATCAGTTGAGTTTACTGATGATCAAACATTTATAAGTATGTTCAATGCTTTGTATGAAACTGTCACGTGTGCACATGTTTCAAGCTCTTTAGACAATGAATTCAAGAATGATTGTATTTTCTTTCAGTTTTCAAACATTGTTGATGTAATATCTTCATGAACTATGTAAATTCTTTATCACTCAGTATCTTCATGAATATCACATATAAATATATTTTAATCTTCATTGATCATTTTATCAAAATGAGACATTTAATCTTCATCACTTCTATGAAAGTTGAAGAAGTTATCAACTGCTTTTATGCTCATGTTTGAAAACATCATGATTTACTCAAGTTCTTCATGTCTGATCAAGATACACAATTCATCTTCAATATTTGAAAGCATATGTGTAAAATGCTGAAGATAGATGTTAAGTTATTAACAATATATCACTCTGAAATTGATGATTAAATTGAAAGAGTCAATGTGATTATGAAGCATTATCTTTAAATCTTCATCAACTACATGCAAGATGATTGAGCTAAGTGACTTTCTGAAGTTGAATTCATCATCAATAACACATCATTATCAATTATTCTAGCATCATTCTTCTTGATCAATTCGAATCAGAATTCACATTTAGACTTCAAGTCTTTTGAGTCTTTGTTTAAGAATCTTACATCTTAAGCTCAAGACAAGTTAATCAATGTTGAAGAGTTCATTAAGAAGATGAAGAAACTAACTGAGCATCTACATGATGAGATGCTTATAGCTCAGATCATTTATGAATTCAATGTTGATCTTTCTCGTCGTTCTTGTTTTAAATACTTTGTTGAAGATGAAGTTTGACTGAATGCTTGCAATCTCAGCATCGCTCATCTTGCTGTTAAGTTAAATGATCATAATGTTGATTTCTTTAAGATTAAACATATCTTTAAAAACAATTCTCTGATCATTGAGTTAAATCTTTCAGCATTCATGAAGATTCATTCAATCTTTCATGTCACTCTTTTAAGTCATATTGCAAGTGACTTTCTTTCAAGTCAACGTCAGAAATCTTGAGAACTTATTATCATTAAGAATGATGAAAGATTCTGATATGTAAACAGCATACTAAACTTTAAGCGTGATAAATGCTATAATTCATCTTTGCTCAAGTATTACATCAATTGAAAAGATTACTTTTCTACTTGAAAGTCTTTTCATCTTCTGAATAATTGTGAGCAAGTGCTCAATGAATATCATCTCGTTAATTCTGTTGTTGAAGAATCACATGTACTGTCATGTGTAATGTCTCAATGTCAATGTCAAGAACTTTAAGTTCAATCTTCATTGTCTTGACTCAGCTCAGATCTGACTCAGATCTTGTTCAAATTTGATTTAAATGTGACTCAGATGTATTTTAGTTTCATCTGTGCATCATTATATTAAACTGCATTTCATCTCTTTCTTGCTCAGATCTGACTCAAATCTTGTTTAAATCTGACTCAGACATTTCGTTTAAATCTGACTCAAATGTGATTCAGATATGTTTCAATTTTGGTGTGCATCATCATATTAAAATGTGTTTCATTTCATTTCATCTTACAGAAATCTTACTCAGATCTGACTTAAATGTGACTTAGATTTATTTCAGTTTCATTTATGCTTCATTACATTAAAATGCATTCACATCAATTCTCATCTCATTTTAATCTTCATCTTCAATTTTTTCTCATTTCATCTTGTTTCTTCTCATCATTTTACAGAAGCTCAGTCTTGAAGAGAAGAGTTACTGTCATGATGTCAGATCATCAACTCAATTTAAAACATAAATTGTTGATATTTTAAATAATCTTGATTCATTGAACTCATTTTGCAGTTCAATGAATCAAGTCATCAATTTAGTCATCATCATCTTAATTTAATCTCAGCAATTCTGTTTTAATCATTTCAGTTGTATGCATGAACTTCTGCAATCTTAAATTAATAAAACTACTGTCTAGTCTTGATTCTGCTCAATTCATGTATATAGAAGTTGAGTTTTCATTCTTTTCTTTCACTTTTTGTTTTTCATTTTGTACATTATTTGATGTATTGTCTTGTATCTAGATTCTATCAAAGTAATAACAATAATATCAGTCTTTTATATTGATAGTATCTTTAATTTAGCTTAGTCTCTGACAATGATCATTGACTGAGAAATTCATAGTTTATTATCTTTTCAGAGTACTTCATCAAGTACTCTGCAGTTGTTTAAATTAATATCTTGACAGATTTTTCTGTTCTGTTTCAAAACTGCTTGAATATTAATACATAGTTGATTTATTCAATTTTCAACTATAATTTGATTCTGAATAGAAATCACTTCTTCAATTGAATCTTTATTAATCTTTGATTCTTGTTTCAACTCTGAGTCAGATCTAAGCAAGATTTGAGTCAGATTTGAGTCAGATTTCTGATCATCTTCTTGATCAGCTTTTATTGACTGCAATTCAAACTTACTTTCTGACAATAACAGCTAATGCTGATATAACTTTCAATCATCATTTGTCTCAATTGACTTGACATCTGACATTCTGATCAGCACATCGACTTTCAAATTCTGTTTTTCTGACTGATATATGATCTTGAAGTTATATTCAGATAACTTTTCAGTTCATTTAGTCTGTCATTGAATCAGTTCTTTAATGATCATGAAGTACTTCAAATTCAGACGATTGATGAAGATCTTAATCGAAATATCTGTACATTTCAATTCAGAGCATCAATGCTTCAAGCAATGAATAATAATCAGCAGTTCTTTGTCATAGATCTCGTAGTTGCATTCTGCAAGAATCATGTTCTTGTTATAAAAGATCACTGAATGTAGAATGTCTTCATCATCATATTGAAATAATACTTTGTTATTGACATAGTTCAAGAAGTCAGTTTTCAGAATAACTTCTCTGATCAAGTCAAAATGCTTCAAAATGAAGACTGTTATCATTTGTTGCTTTAATTCTTCAAAGATCATCTGACAGATCTCTGTTCATTCAAAGAGATGATCTTTTCAAGTTAGCTTTATCATGAGTTGAATGATCTTTGAGAAGTTCTTTATGAATCATCGATAGAAATTGCAGAAATCAATGAAGATCTGCACATGAGTCAATGATCATGACACTTCTCAGCTTCAAATCACATCTACTTTTCAAGAATTCATTCGTAGATCATTGATGAATATCAGTAGTTTAAGAAACGAGATTTTCTGAATCTTGAATTTACACTTGTCTATGTTTATCTGTAGATCAACTTCACGAAGCTTGTTTAGCACTTCTTTCATGTGAGTTCTATGTTCTTTCAATGTCTTACTGTAGATGAGAATATCATTCAAGTATGTTTGACAGAATTTATGCAGACATTCAAACAACACATTGTTGATATAGTGCTGAAAAGACGCAGATTCATTAGTCAATTTGAAGAGCATTATTCTATACTTGTAGATGTTGAAGAAAGTAACAAAAGTAGTTAAATTCTTGCTTTCTGAACTCATGTGCAGTTTATTAAACGCGATGATTATATCAAGTCAAGTCAGATACTTACTGTCTTGAATTCAAGCTAGTACTTCGTTTATCAAGAGTATTGAATAACGATCTCTTTTGATCAGAGCATTCAGTTTTCAATAGTTCATGCAAAAGCAAAGACTATCATTTTTCTTTGTGACAAATAGTATTAAGAAAGCAAAAGAAACTTTGTTGAATGTGATGAACTTCTTCTTTAAATTCTCTTCTAAATACTCTTTGATCTTCTGTAACTTGTGACTTAATATAGAGTACAATCAACTTCTAGAAAATTGACTCTTTTCTTCTAATTCAATCTTATGATCATATGATCGATGCAAAAGCAACTGCGTTGTCTTTTCTTTATCAAAAATGTTCAGAAAGTCATGATAAATTATTGAAAGTCTCTTCTTCAGTTTATTTAATGACATGACAAAGATCACTTCATTCAGTTTCGCGAAATCTTCGACTGAGCTAAGCGCTTTGTTGATTTCACTAATGATCAAGAAGAAGATCTTGATCTTCTTATTCTTGACTAAAGTTTGATATACAGCGACTGAGATCATGACAATATTGATGAGTCACTTTTTCTCAATTGACTGAAAAAGATGAAGTTGATTGAGATCAACTTAAGTGCTTTGCTTTCATATGAGTACAGATTCAATGAATTGAACAAATTCAATGAACTGATTCACTAGTTTTGAATTCATGAGTCGCTTCAAGATGATTGTTGACGTAATCATTGAGTTCAAGTTCTTTTGTTTCATTTTACAAATCTTGCTTGATTCAAATTTGTAAAATGCTGATTAACTGCTTATCTTTGAAACAACAGATTTCAATGTTTGAATATTCAACAAGAATATTAATCAATCATTTGCAGAGTTTATCAAAATCTAATTTCTTTTCAATCAAAGATTTTCAAAGATTATCTTGTGCTGTTCTAAACGAGTTATTAATAAAAACATCATTTCATTCTTGTGTTCTTGTATCATGATTGATGTATACAAAGCATGTGTAATCGACTTTTGATCAGAAGTTTCATCATATGATCAAATCAACTTTGATTCTGACAGCTATATTGACTGAATATCAAAGCGTTCACATAGTTTAAGCATCAAAGATTCATCAATGAAAGTCATGTCAGTGACTTTAGTATTTATCAGAGCAAAAGATCTGAATATCTTTTTTAGACTATTCAAGATGACATCAACAATGAATGACTTGAAATTAAATAAATCATCAGACATGCTGATGAAACAAAATATGAGTATATTGTTCTCAATCATTACTTTGACGAAAGCAGATCATTTTTCAAATTTGCAGCAATCTTGTGCACTTGAGTCATTTTGAAACAGTCATATACTCTATGTTCTGACTTTTTGCATTTGAAGCAAAGTTCTTTCTTAAACAACTCTTTCTGAATAGAATCAAGATTCAATCTTCTGAATCTTTTTCATGAAGAGATTGATGACGTGAGTCGAGCAGTCGATGTGCTAAAGACAGAGCAAGCAGCTTGAGTCGTTGATGCTTTGATGACTGATTGAGTGTTCAATTCAGTTAATTTAACATTGACTTGCATGCAGATGTCAACAAACTCATTCAAATTCATGATTCATTCATTCATCAATGTTTCGACGAAGAGCTTGAGTAGCTTGTAAGCTAGTGAGCAACGACATCTGAATCTTAATGCGCTTGAGATGCATATGCTAGCTACTAGAACAGACACTTTTCATAATTCAATGATTAGTTAATTTAGCAACATAGATCAATCATCAGTCAATCGTTAGCTGATTAGATCAGCTACAAGCTGATTCAACAGAGTAAAACTCGTATCAAGCTATCGTGCGTTCATGATTTTGCGCGATGTTTATCTTAGTAAGCTTCAATTTTACTTCACTCATTTCTCTCATCACAGTTATTCAATTATCATACATCATGTTTGTCAATGATCGCGCAGAACTCGTCTTTCTACAACGTTTACAGTCTTATTTATCATCAGTTTCAATCACAGCAGTCGATCGTGCTCACAACGATCTCATGTACAATTATCAGTCTGCTCAGTTTCAAAATAGATTGAAACAGATTGATTACGCGTCTCTTCTTCTGCGATTAAAGATTTCGACTTTGATTAATCAGAATGCAAAGATCTTTGAGCAGAAGATTAACGAGACTGCGAAACAATTGATGATAAATATATACGATAATTCGATTTGAACATTTGATACTGAGAAGAAATGACATCTCATCGAAATCATCATCTACGCGAAACTCGTCATCAAATCTATTCTTCGCTTGAAAAATCGAATTGAAGCTTTCATTCATTTGAAACATTCTTCTTCAATGACAGAAAAGACATCGATAGAAGAAAAGAGTGCTAATGTATATAGAAAGAGAACACTATCTCGAGAATTTACAGCTTTCTTCAACAAGTCGTGAACTTCTACTGACAGACGTCGTGTGTAATGCGTCAGATGCATTGAAGAATGCATAGAGTAAGTAGAAATTTCGTTCAACGAATGAGCAGACACTATGATTAATAGATTAATTAATTTTAGATTTTCTCATCATCTGAACTATGTAAGTTCTTGTATGTCGCTAGCTGCTACACAATCAATCTCATTGTTTACAGATCTTTACAGTGAAATCTCAGTCGCTTGTTTATTCTCAATACTCTGTCATCATAGTCATGATTAGACGTTATCGACTGAAATGTTTTGATTATTCATATATGCTTCATTCGACGTGATTATATGCTTTTCACTCATTTTCTTCGATTTATCTCAATCTACTTCAATTTATCTCAATTTACTCTAATTTATCTCAACTTACACAATGTTGAACTTTCTTCATTATCGAGTGAATTTCGTCTTTTCTCGTCTGTCTAAGCTCGCAAGCTCGTTCGTCTTTTGAACTTTCTTTTTCAGAAAAATCTCTTCGTATAAGATGTTGAATGTATTTCAGTCGATGTAATTATTCACGTAAAAGAACTTCTTGCTTTCAGTTGATATCAGATGTGCACTTTGTAGTATAGTACTCATATTGTAAAATCATCGACATTCAAGATATTAAGACTTCTTGACAGTATTTTTCGATCACTGCTCAACTTCTATCATATCATGTAAAGCATCGAATACTTCATTGTTTTTGAGCTTTAACAATTCTATTAAAGCTCTCGAGTATTGCACAGATTTCTCATTGTCATCTTGATGAAGCGAATCATGAACAGTGATTATAATTTGCAACTGTTTCATCAGTCTATCATTCAGAGCTTTGACTATGTCAGAATTTTCTTGATCATTCTCAGCATACTCTTGAACATAGACGTAGTCACGTCTTCAATTCAACATTTGTTTCTGTCATGCAGAAGCACATCGAATTCACTTCAATGTAAGCTTCTTAAAGTTTATTGAGTCTTTATCTTTACATCTTCAGCATTCAATCGATGCATGAACAGAAACGAAGTAATTATTTATTCAGAAGAAGTCGATTTCTTTTTGATTCATTTGATACTTGTTTAACTTTATTTCTGATTTCTTGCGTCAAGATTCTCTTATAAAAATCGACAATTCATTCAAGAAATTCTCAATATGTATCATCTTCGCTATTTCAGAAACAATGTGTCAGAATCGAGAATTACTAAATCAGTTTCATCATTGATTCAAATTCATTTCTGACAAATCTCATTCAAGCTGCGTTAAATCAAGACTTCTAGAAGACTTTGTAATCATGACTTTCATTCTCTCGTCAATCTCTGATCTGAACATGATTAGATCATGAAGAATGATATTTCTCATTATCAACATATTGACTCGTCAAGTGTTGTGATGCAGTATCTGCATTTGAAAGTTCTCTCGCTTGTTTGTAAGATCATAATAATCTTTGATCAGAAATTTATGTGCGATCTTCATGTAAGATGTGTCAAAATCATCTGCATCTTCGTATCTTTGAATAAAATTCATATAATGAAAGATCACATGAAACTTGAGATAGTTAAAGTTCTCGTCATGTTGAAACTGCTTGAATACTTCTTTTAAAACGTTAATTCTGTATATTGCATTGTTCATGTAATGCAGAGACTCGTCATCATGCGATCGATATTGAGTCATCATCACGAAGTTCATAAAAGCTCGAGCACAGTACAGCGCATCTGATGCTTTTCTAATCAATAGTGAAGTGACAATTGCAATAAGCTGATGCACTATTGTCTTTTGTTTGACGTCGATTCATTACTTCATGAATAGAAAGTCGTGAAAACATCTTAGCTCTGAATATGAAAGAACTACTTGAAATCTTTGATTCAATTGCACATCATGTGTTGTGTCTGCAATTGTCTGTGAATCACGCTTTCTTTTAAGACTGATCGTCGATGTTATATTCTTGATGATCATCTCAAGTCATTGAATTAAATACATCACTGTGCTTTTCAATAGCTGATGCAAGATGTCAATCATCATGATGATGTGAATATTGACAAGTTCATGTTTTTAGGCAAAGTTTTGCACTGAGTGTATTCACTTAACATCGCGCTTGATATCTGCTTTAAAGCGTGAATTCTTTTCTTGATGTTTGATTTGAATCAATGTACTCTCATGTGTTTGAGCTTTTCAGATTGTCTGCAGATTATCGCGTTGATTCAATGAAATATGACATATAGTGCACTGCTCTTCATTTTTGATTCTCGTAATAGTGATCTGCTTCTCATAGTCGATTATAAATTTGATGATGATAGAAAAACATTGTCGAGTATAATCATTTGCACAGCGAACGTGAAACTCTCTTCTAGTTAATTTCTCAAGTGCTAAAGAACGAGAACATTAGCAAGAAAAACTCTTCATTCAATTGAACAGTTTAAATTCACGTTTTAATATTATCTTCAATGAGCGATAATATAACTCGCGTTTCAGATCTTCATTTGCATGTTTAGTTGAAGAAATAAACTTTAATAGTATAACACTAGATTTATTTTGCTTTCGTTAAGTTGCTTGATTCAAATTATCAACGATAATATATACAGATTATGCAAATTTATTTTCATGATGTTGAGTTAACATGATTTTGTCTGTAACTAACAGTACTGAAACTATAATGTCATCTTCAGAGATCAATGCTTGCATATTTCATCATCAGATATCAATGTGCATTTTCGTGTACATTTGATTTTCATTGACGTTGTATACTTTGATTGATGCATATTTCAGATTACTTGCAAACGAACGATGTCTCAAGAGAAATTTCAAGATGTTTATCACGTTTCTGTACTGAATCTTGAATATATCTGTTTCGATCTTTGAATTCATCGATGAAATCTTCAAAGATGTTTCGAATCAACTATCATCAGATATTTTGTAAGATATATTGTGTAGAATGCTTCTAAATTGATCTGCATTCTTAAAGATACAATCAGCATGATGAGTCTTCTGAAACAAGATCTTGAAGTATTGATTAATATCTTCGCTACTGACTTTCGCGTTCAGAAATCACTGTGCAAGAGAAAAATCTTTCTTATTTGAAAAGAAAAGTCACTCTGATTGAAGACTGTCATCTAAAGATGATCATGAATCTTGCTTGAGTTTACTGTAGTTCGAAATGATTCTTATGAATCTGATATATTGTTCTAGTGATTCATTGATGCTTCGTCTCTTTGTATCATTCGTCTCATCATAATTGTCTACTTTGATGAATGAGAAAGTACATGATGAATTGATAAATCTTTTGAGATCAAGTAATATTCATGCAATTGAATTTCGAAAATGCTTCTGATCATCTGAAGCTTCTACGTTTTCTTCTGTACTTTGCTCGAAGTCAGAGACGTCAGTATCGTTCATCATGATCATTTCATGTCATAAATCAGTCTGAGAGTATTTGCATGTGCCTGTATATTCATCGACTGCTGAGTTCTCTTTTCTTAAATATTTCTTGAAGAACTGCACGTCATTTCGCAGCATCAAGTAATGATTAAAGTGATATATCAGACTTCGTGTGATTCTCAATATCATTTCACATGCACGACAGTTTCGCTTCATGCTTGAAGCTGATTTCGATGAAGTAGATTGTAGTGAGAAAGACAATAAAGAGTACTGATTGACGTGTTTGACAAATTGTATCGCGCTGTCGCTATTTCTAATCAGAATTTCTGTTGATACAAGTACGTTGAACTACAAAATGTCAGAATAGCATGCAATACAAAGAATAGAATGATCAGAAATTAATGAGATCTGATATAGCAATAGAAGCGATAACTCTTGTTTTACTTCTGATCAAGCAATTTGTTCTTTTTTACTCGAAGCTCTCTGATGAAAGTAAATTTTCCTGAATTACAGCGAATTTAAGATAAATTATTGTAAATTTGAAATGTTTTGCACATCTCAATATTTACATCGAAATTTGTGAGTTGAAAAGCAAATTTCTTTAGATTATCATCGATTTGAGATAAATTATCATAAATTTGAAATGCTTTGCACATTTCAATATTTGTCTTGAAATTTGTGAGTTGAAAGCAAATTTCTCTAGATTATCATCGATTTGAGATAAATTATCGTAAATTTGAAATGCTTTACACATTTTAATATTTATCTTGAAATTTGTGAGTTGAAAGCAAATTTTTCTAAATTATCATTGATTTGAGATAAATTATCGTAAATTTGAAATGCTTTGCACATTTTAATATTTACTTCGAAATTTGTGAGTTGAAAGCAAATTTCCCTAGATTATCATCGATTTGAGGTAAATTATCGTAAATTTGAAATGCTTTCACAAAATGCTCAATCAGCTAGTATATCATAGTCATAGTCTCTGCGCTTTGATAACTCTGTAGAATATTAAAGATCATTTTATATAGAAAGAATTTAACGTGCAGTACTCTTCAGATTGATGAGAAGATGAATACAGATAATTCATTGTCAAAGTGTGTTGTGAGCAAATTTGCTCTCGCTTAGCATAATTTGCAATATGAGAATGAAAGTTGATCTTTGCTTCATCTTTAACTTATCAACTCACAACTCTTTGTTCTTCTGATACTCATTGTTATGATAAGCACTTTCACTTTATCTGTTGCAAAGCTCAGTGCGTACATCATCTGTCATCAACGTGTAGTGAAATCTGTAAGTGATTCAAAATAGAGAAAATGTCACATGTACTCTTATCTCACTTCTCAACATCATGACAGTAATCGTCTCACATTCTATCATATGACTTCTAGAAATTCTCAGAACTAACGACAATATTTGCATATTTGCTAATCTTTCAATATGTCACGAAGATTCAAGTCGATTTCAGATACGCTTGCAAACTTCAACTATGATGAGATTTCGTTGAATTGAATCAAGATGATGATCACTCAAGATCTTGTCATCAACAACGACAAGTATGATGCATTGAAGATATGCATTAAACAAATGCTGAGAAATGCGAAATTACTCGAAACATCACTTGATAATAAAATTGAGAAAGAGACAGTCAGAAAGATTGTGATCATCATAGATGATGAACTCTTGCACTTTCTGATAGAAGATCATCAAGTAACATGAAAAGATGCATGTCTTATAAAGTGAGTGAGACGAATAAACAGTAAGAAGAGAGATAAAGCAACGAGCATAAAGACAGAGAAATCTGCTCATCTGATTGAGCAAGCACAACTCAGCTCAGTCTCATCATTCATCTTATCGACAATGATTGACTTTGATTGCATGATCTTGACTTCGAATGATACGATGAATAATAAGATGATTCATCATTCACAGCTTTTCATAGCGAATGAAAAGCAGAGCAATTTCACTCTGAAGAATGTCAATTTTGATAACTATCAAAGACAGCTTGTTAATGAGACAATGTTCAACTTCGAAAAGAAGAAAATTATCTATGAAGTCGAGAACTTTGAAAAAGTTGAGATCAGAAATGCAGTCAACTTTTATGTCACATTGACAGATATGACAAAGAAGAGAATATTTTATTACATCTTTCAAGTTCAAGCTATAGAAAAACATAAGAGAAGTGAACATGAGAATTTCGTGCAGTGTTTGAGCAGCGCAATTGAGAGTACAGATAACTTCACTTCATTCAAGATCTCATCAGAAGATGAGAGTGAACAACTCATCACGAAGAAGTGAAAGCTTTGCAGAGAAGCTCGTCTCAATGTTTCGATAGTGACTCTCGAAGTTCTCAACGTCATCAAGACTGTCAGTCTCAATGAGTTATTCTCTTCGACAACAGATTCTTTGACAATTAATGATGACTTGAACATAAGAAAAGTGATGAAATATGATCGAGAGCACATCGATCTGTCTTTCGTCATCAACTTCATTGATATCACTCAGACGTAAGTGCGAGTGCAAAGCAATCATGTAGTAAAACATGTTAACTTCATGATATAGATTCAAAGATCTGCAGAAATAATAAGCATGCATTCAAATGAATGAGAATATATTTCTTAAAGTCTTGCAGTTTTGAAAACGCGATCTAAGCTGTACAAACATCGACGATAAGAAAATTGACAAAGATGCAAATGCAGATCGAAATGTGCAAGTAAAGAGTATGATACGAATTCTACTACTCATACAAGCGTTGAAAATATATTGACAACTTCATGTTGAAAGAATGATTCAACACGAAGAATTTCAATGTGATCAGATGAGAATGAAAAAGATAAGTCTTCTTTGCTTTTCAAAGCTACAGACAGAATAACATACTTACTTTTCTTCATTTGCAGATCATTCAAGTCATAGAATTGATAGTGATGAAGCGTTGACTTCATCTTGCTCATGTAAAAGTCAGTCTCTTTCGTGAGAAGCTCAATGATAAACATCTGCTTGTTGAATCTCAGAAATTTTCTTAGAATCTTGAGACAAAATGTTCATCAAATGAGTCATGATCAATGATCTGTTTCTGCGTGAAGAGCAGTTTCACAGTGACGCTAGAACCAAATCTTGAATCAATTCTGATTCTGCTGTCTTTGATCTTGATATCGAATTAACAGAGCGAATTCGCAAAGACATTGACATCTGTGTCACGTCTTGACATCAAACTGTATGTGAATCATTGCTCTGAAAAGAATAAGCTTCTCTTAGAAGATCGCTTGCTGTTTCAAGATTGAAAAAAGATAGAAACAGATGAGAATGAGATCAACGCGACAGTGACAACTCTCATAGAAGAACAGAAATGACTTGTAGTGCTGACTGAATCGAAGTCGTACGAGACACATGTTGTTACGATCCTAGCTACGCACCTATGTTGGTAGCTATGTTGGTGGCTATGTTGATGACTATCGCCGGCCGCTCGCCGCTAGGCTATAGGGTTGTTCCGAGGCCAACCCTATTCAGGGTTAGCTTATGTTCTCCTGAGTCATATAGATAGCCGGCTCTTCCCTTCTAGATACTTTCCTTCCTTAGCATTTATATACTCGTTACATTACACCCATATGACTCGCTCTATGCTGGCCCCTAACAGCAAGCGTGTCTCGTTACTCTGAATTCGTCTAACATAGATCGTGTTAGACTATCATAGACTAGTATAGAGCTGATGTTGACACGCTAGTGACCTAGCGCGCCTTCGTGAGTATAAGATTCTTGACGTGTTTCATCTTCTTTCTTCTTTAGCTTTGAACTTCTAGTTAGAATACACTCATATGATTCGCTTTATGCAGATTCATAACATTAGTTCAAAGCTCATTAATCTTGCTATCGACGTGTAGACGATACAAAAATAAGCTACACAATCAACTCAATCAGAAGTCAAATTCAGAAATTTTGACAGCAGAATCAGAACTTGAACTCAGAAAGCTCAATAAAAATCAGAAATCTCTAAAGAAGAATCTTGATTTGAAATCAGAAATTTCGATAGAATCAGAATCAAAGAACACGAACGCGTTGTTCTTGATTAATTCTTTATTGAGCTCGTCATCAGAAATCAGAAATTTCAGCAGTACTTGAACTCAGAAAGTTCGATAGAGTACTAGTCGTTGCTTGAACTCAGAAAGTTCAATAGAGTAACATCAGAATTTCGATCAGCAATTTTCTACTTATACAATGACTAGAAGCACAGAATCAGAATCAGTGAGCATTGCTTGCTATGACTTTCAGAATGTTAGAAAAGAATCACTTCTATTACAGAATTGAGCAGCATCAGAAGAAAAGAAAGACACGAATGCGATGTTGAACACAGAAGAAGAGAACATGAATGCGTTGCTCTTTGTCTATGAAATGATCAAGATCAGCATCAATAAAGAGTTGAATGCTTGAATAACAACTAACAAAACAGACGACATCATCATCTTTATCAAGTACATGCTTCATCAGCATGACATCGAAATCGAGACTCACAATAATATGATTCAGATGTTAGAAGATGTCAACGAGATAAACATCATGTTGAAGATTATGCAGATGCGTTTGCAGAAAGAGATGAGAAACAAGAACGTGATTATACATCATTTAGAAACTGCATCAAGTCGACAAAGCACTTCAATCTTTGAAGATCATTTCTTGAAATTAATCAAGTTATTGAATTCATTTCTGTTTGAAAATTCAATGCAGAATGTAAACAATTGACTGTCTTGAATGCAAAACAAGCTGAAGATAAACAAGAATCAATTTTTTATTGAAGAGTTGAAGATTGCATACATCAAAAGTTGAGTCAGTGAAGCTGCAATCAAACATATTGCATCTTGCATGCAAAATATCTTCTTGAACTCGTTTCTAAAAGTTGAAGAAGTGCTATCAATTATTAACAAGATGTATGACAATTTCAATCATCATCACATGACTTAATGACAGTATTTGAAGTTGTATCAGAACAAGATCTTCTTTCATGAATTTTGAATGAAATTTCAGAGATTTAGTGCAGAACTAGAATACAATAACGAGACTTTACTAAATGATCTTCAGCATAAGATCAGCTCAAATCTTCAGTGAGTAACGCTCAACATCGATCATTTGACGAAATCAGCTAAAACTGACTACAAGCTCATCAAGCTAGCATCAGTCAAAAATATCTGTTTAGTCGAGCTTCTAGCTCACAAGCTCTAATAGTCACTCATCAACAACTAATAGCTAGCTACAATCACTTGTAACTCTTGATGACAGTCATTTGCTTTTTATGCTCAAATAATACAATGCGCAATGTATATCATCTGATCAGTGTTCACATTCAGCGCTCGTTATTATCAGTATGTGAAATTTGTAATCTGTGCACGTTTCTTGACAAATACTTATCACGTCATTATTTCATGATAGATAAATTGAGATATTTTATTCAGATTTACCTCGTTGTTGCATTGAAACATCATGTCATGCACTGCTCAAAAGTTTTAGTTTCTTGAAGACAAGCTTGTGTATTTCATAATGTCTTGTACGATTCTTTATTCTTGCAAGCACGTTGTATAAGTTACTCGCAATCAATAGAACTAAAAGCATCAAAGCAACTCATGATTGTATTCGTTGTTCATATACAAAATATTCTACTACTATCACTCGAGTTCTATATAATCGCTCTTACTTTCTCGTTGAATGTCAACATTGACGTTCAATTTCTTTTCTACTCTCTTCAGAAAAATCTGATACTCGTCTTCAAACGTCAGTACACATTCACTTTCATTTGCTCTTCGATAATACAAAGTCTTAGTGTCTATCTTCAGCTGCTTGCGAAAGTTGTTGAATGATCAAGCGTAGCTCATCTTTTGACTATCTTTCATCTTCAATGTTCGTAGTTGATATGTATCTCTGACTTCGTCGAGCGAAATCTGATCAGATTCGACTTCAGTTGTGTCTTCGAGTTCTTCAGACATCTATCTTGCATTAGTTATCACTCATTTCTATAGCTGAAAAATGAACGCTCACATCTGAATCATTCTTCTGATCTTGATTCTGTTCATCATTCAATATTTCTTGAAGTGTTTCATGTTCATCGCTATTCATCAATTCTGATTGATTTGTTGTATTCTTTGTTTTTTCTGTCGCGATTTCTGTGTTGTTTGACTTTTCGAGCTGCGATGTTCGATTTCTTATGAAACTAGAGATTTCATTCACAGAATACATTGACGAGTATCTCAAATCAGTGAGAGAAGAGAAAGAATGTTCTTTGATGATTTTTCGAGACGTATTAATAGTCAGTAGATCATCTATCTGATTGCAATTGAAATTATACGTTGCAAAGATGCTGTTGAATACGTCGTTTTCATGATATTCAACATGACTTACGACGCATTCATGCAGCATGCTCAATATCAAATTTCTTCGAGCCTCAATTTGCTTTCGTCAGCTCTTGATCATTCGCTTATGTGTTACTGTCACATGTTAATCAATCATTGTTCAATCGTTTCAAAGATAAAGCACAAGAGAACATTGACAGTTGAAATGTTATACTCTCTACTGCAGTCTCTTTTCATTTCTCGATCTTCTTCTGATCACTTGTTCATTCGCTGATGACATGTTGAATCGCAATTGCTATGAGTATCATGATTTCGTCTTTCAGCTTGTTAGAAACCTGCCTAGAGCGAGTCAGATAGAAATGTCATTTAACTAGAAGATAAATGCTAAGAAAGAAAGATAGCTACGAGAAAGAAGCTGACTACATATGTGTGTTTCTCAGCCGACGCTAGGCTCAATAGAGACTAGTCAAGATGACGAAGCGAGAATAGATCTGATAAGGCTAGAAGACTGAGTCTGACAAGGCTAGAATCGTGACATTATTTCTTCTCTTCGACGATTCATGTTCGCATGAATGTATTTTCTGCTCGACTCGATTGATTGTTCAATCATGATTTCACAGACTCAGACCTGTTAAATCGTGATTGATTGAATTGTTGATTAGCGTGATTTGTTCGAGTATCGAATATGAAAATCGTCAACGATCTTCTGAGCGTTCATAAATTCGTCATCATCAGCGTTGTATCAATTGAGATCATTGTCATAGTCATTTCATTTGACTCTATACTGAAGTCATCTTCGATATTGACGAGAATTCAATATATCATCGATTTTTCACTCGTCTTCGTCGTTTATCACTATTGAATCTGAGAATTCATTCTTTTGATCAGGCAAGAGATCGTCGACGGCAGAGCGAAGCAGATCAGAATGAAATACATCATGAACATGCATAGACTCTGATAATTTCAGTTTATATGAAGAGTCGACGAAATCTAGATTGATGAAAGAATCGAGCATTTTGTCATTTAGCTTCTTAAAAGATCTCACTGTAACGATGTTTCTTTCATTCAGAAACATCTTTGGTTCGATCTTGTAATCAACTTCTTTTCTATGCTTATTGACTTGTTTCATCATTTGTTCTTGTGTTTTGACTAGCGACTCGCGAGCAAACTTCAGTGTTTTGTTCATATTTTCAGATATATTCTTGACTTTAGTCGTCTGCAAGCGTTCACGAGAACTTTCATATTCGATGACATCGAGTTCAAAGCT
>JAABUI010000624.1_pt1 | contig 24651 bp, 16 predicted proteins | sample 5559111 | NCBI WGS metagenome assembly JAABUI01 (sample SAMN10711870, study PRJNA513365) | rock metagenome | isolation source: Antarctica rocks | place: Antarctica: Victoria Land, Buttleship Promontory
TTCAGTCTTGACATTATTTTTGATATTCTAGAGTCGTCTGGCTGTTTGCTTGAATGTCTAATGATTTCTGTACAGTCCTCGATACGAGTGCCGCAGTTCACATACTTTCTTGTACCTATTTCCTGGCTTAAGAATCGAATGAGGATTTGCTACATTTCGTATTCAAGACCAATGAGCCAAACTAACAAATGGAAACCCGAAGTGACCCTAGCCGCTGCTTGGGGATTCGTGTTCGTATTGCTACAATCATGCTGATGATTGTGAAATCAATACCGCCTAGTCCCATGTCTCGCCGGTTGAGTACTCGATTGCATGATCGGCAATGTCCGGCCAGAGTTCAGCCTTGGTCGGGCGGTTATTAAAATCTCTTTTGGAAGCAAGCGTCCCGCTGTTTGACAGCGAGCCAGAAAGTGCAACGATTACGCGCATGAAGCGATGAGAGGGGGTAACGAGGATGAGCAAGTGACTAGAACAATCACGTTTCTTGAAGCAAGTCAGCATATTGTTTTGTACTTTGAAGTGAAAGACCTGTAATTTCGAGTGATTAATACATGGATGTATGATTAGGGCGGTCACTGTTGAGATTTATCGGACTTGCGATGGCATGATCGATAAGATTTTAAAGCCTTAGGGGCATTCATCTCTTCCATTGGTAGACCAGAATCAGAGGTAACGGAATTCTAGCAAAACTAAGAAGCGTTGGACGAATACACTCAGAAGTCTTGGAAACGCAGCGTCCCTGCTTACGGTGGTTCTAGAAAGTAGACCATACTTTCTTTGCGGGACCGAGCAAGACCTAGTACTACCTGAGATCATGCTTGATTCGTTTGCGCCCCCATCACCCAATATCTTAGCCTCGCTAACCAAAGAATAACGAATGCTAGAGATCATTGGCAACTGATGGCCCCCAACTCACGGAGGGTTTTTCAAAGGTCGCTCCTCATAGCTGCGGGGGCCAGTCTCTGTGAGATGGATTTTTGTCCATTTGAACATCAACGAGATGCGCCATCAATCAGAACACTATTTGTCCACGGTCACTGAATTGATGAGATGGTAACCTTCGGTGACCGATGCCTTTCTGTGGTGCCGTGTACAAATTTAGGAGTCTGACTAGCGCCGGAAAGAGAAAGGCGTGGTTCGAAAACCGGCCCGTTGCCGTTTAGCTCGCCTACCGCGTCGATGAAGCGGGTACGAGAGCAGAATAATCTTTGTCAGACATAGAGCCTGCCATCCTTTGTGTATATACCTTGGTCCGTCTACGCCTTACTACTTGTGTTCATTGTTCTCGTGCCTACTTCTTTACTAAGGCCTTTCATCATGCGTCCCCTCCATCCTTTACAACGAACTCATTACCATCTAGTCACGTTCAAGAGTGACCGATAACTCATACCTGAAGAGCGCTTTGGGTGCGCAACTACAATCATGGCGTCAGCTACACACATGGCGACTACTGCATTGCGGGTGGAGGGAATGACTTGCGGAGCGTGTACATCTGCGGTAGAAAGCGCCTTCAAAGACGTTGATGGTGCAGGCAGCGTCTCAGTCAGCTTGGTGATGGGGAGAGCGGTGGTACAGCACGACCCACAGAAACTATCGCCTGAAGCCGTGAAGGACATGATTGAAGACCGAGGCTTCGACGCCGAAGTCCTTGCCACCGATGTCCCTATAGCAGTAGGAGATGAGGATTTATCTACAGGGCACAGGACAGGCCGAGAGGATCGCGAATCAAGCCTTTCGACTACAACAGTGGCGATCGAAGGCATGACTTGCGGAGCTTGTACCTCAGCTGTCGAAGGTGGCTTCAAAGACTTGGATGGACTGGTGCAATTCAATGTCAGCCTTTTGGCTGAACGCGCCGTTATCGTCCATGATCCCGAGAAGCTATCAGCAGACCAGATTACAGAGATTATTGAGGATCGAGGCTTTGACGCCAAAACACTGTCATCGCAGCGAAACTTGGCAGAACGGTCAACCGCTATTCGCGAAGTGCAGCTCAAAGTATTTGGGCTGCCCAGTTCGTCCTCCGCCACAGCTCTTGAAGACGTACTGCGTCTCCTCCCCGGTGTGTCTTCCGCTATTGTCAATCTCTCTACTTCTCGAGTCACTATCTCTCACAATCCGACTCTCACTGGAATACGGGCGTTAGTAGAGGCTACGGAAAGCTTAGGCTATAATGCTCTATTGGCTGACTCGGACGACAATAATGCCCAGCTCGAATCCTTGGCAAAGACGCGCGAGATACAAGAGTGGAAGCGAGCTTTCTGGTACTCTTTGACATTCGCTGTCCCAGTCTTCCTGATCGGTGCATTCATACCCATGATGATCCCTCGGATAGATTGCGGATCTGTTTTGCTTTTCCTACCGGGGCTCTATCTAGGCGACGTCATATGTCTCATTCTCACCTTCCCAGTACAATTCGGAATTGGCAAACGCTTTTACATATCTTCATACAAATCTCTGAAACATGGTTCGCCTACCATGGATGTCCTTGTTACTCTAGGTACTTCCGCAGCCTTTTTCTTCAGTGTTGCAGCTATGGCGGTGTCTGTTTTGATAGCTCCTCATACACGTCCGAGCACCGTCTTCGAGACCAGCACCATGTTGATCACATTCATTACTTTGGGGCGCTACCTAGAAAATCGTGCCAAAGGTCAAACTTCGAAAGCACTCTCAAGACTGATGTCTCTGGCTCCTTCTATGGCAACCATCTATGCCGATCCCATTGCGGCTGAGAAAGCAGCCGAAGATTGGGATGCTGCTAGATCCGAAAAGATGTCGGAAAAGAAAAGTGCGATTCTCGAAGACCAGTCTTCTAACGCTTCAGAAGAGAAAGTCATTCCTACAGAATTCATCGAAGTTGGGGACATTGTAATCTTACGCCCCGGGGGTCAGGTACCTGCTGACGGTACTGTAACTCGTGGCCAGAGCTACCTTGATGAGAGCATGGTCACTGGTGAAGCAGTCGAGGTCGTCAAGAGGCCAGGCAGTGAACTGATGGCTGGGACTGTCAACGGCGCAGGGCGACTAAATTTTCGCGTCACTCGCGCAGGCCGAGACACTCAGCTCAGCCAAATCGTCAAATTGGTACAAGAAGCGCAGACAAGCCGAGCACCTATCCAGCGTATGGCTGACATCGTAGCTGGATATTTTGTGCCTACTATCATCTCACTCGGCCTTCTGACCTTTGTCGCTTGGATGGTGCTCAGCCATGTTCTGCCAACATCAAAGACTCCTGACGTGTTTCTAAAGCCCGAAAGTGGCGGCAGATTTATGGTTTGTTTGAAATTATGTATCTCTGTAATTGTGTTTGCATGTCCATGTGCCCTTGGGCTTAGTACCCCTACTGCCGTCATGGTGGGCACAGGAGTCGGTGCTGAACAAGGAATCCTAGTCAAAGGTGGCGCCGCCCTAGAAACGGCCACCAAAGTCACCCACATCGTCTTTGACAAGACAGGAACCCTGACCATGGGCAAGATGAGCGTTGCAGAAGTCAAAATGGAGCAAATATGGGAAGCCAACGACTGGCGACGGAAGCTGTGGTGGTCATTGATGAGCCTCACTGAGATGGGGAGCGAACATCCTATTGGCAAGGCTATATTGGAGTCTGCCAAAATCGAACTCAACATTGGCAGCGAGGGAATGGTTGCCGGCAGTGTCGGAGACTTCGAAGCAACAGTTGGAAAAGGCGTCTCTGCGAACGTGGAGCCAGCAACATCTGCTGCGCCAAAACGATACAAGGTTCACATCGGTAATCTCTCCTACCTTACATCCCAAGGCATCACACCCCCTTCAGACCTTACGGCAGATACCATTGATTCGGCCAAACCTATCCCTTCACCTAGGAGCCCGAAAGCGCCACCATCAGGTACCACCCATATCTACACCGCAATCAACAACACCTACGCAGGCGTTCTCTCTCTCTCCGACACCATTAAGCCCACCGCACCCGCCACTATCATTGCCTTGAACCGCATGAACATTACATCCTCTCTAGTGACCGGCGATCAATACTCCACAGCAGTAGCAGTCGCCGCCCAAGTCGGCATCCCCCGAATCAACATCCATGCCGGCGTATCCCCAGATCAAAAACAAAAAATCATCAAGCAAATCCAAGATCCCGGCACCATCGTAGCCATGGTCGGCGACGGCATCAACGACTCCCCTGCCCTAGCTACCGCAAACATCGGTATCGCCTTGAGCTCAGGTACGGATGTCGCCATGGAAGCCGCCGACATTGTGCTCATGCGGCCCGAAGACCTCCTCAACGTCGCCGCGGCTCTCAATCTCTCCCGCACCATTTTCAACCGCATCAAGCTCAACCTCGTCTGGGCTTGCATGTATAACGTCATCGGCTTGCCGTTTGCCATGGGCATTGGACTCATGCTTCCAGGTCACATCATGATGCCTCCCATGGCTGCTGGAGCGGCTATGGCCGCTAGTAGCGTTAGTGTTGTGGGCAGCAGTCTGCTGTTGAAGTTCTGGAAGAGGCCGGGATGGATGGATGTAGAGAAGTTGGAGGCGTTGGGGCAAAAGACGGACGGGTTAAGGGGGATGAAGATGACGCGTGATGGGCAGAGTAGGCTGGTGGGCTCTTTGAAGGGCTTTTTTAGCAGGGCGAAGAAGGGAGATGATGGGTATGTGCCTTTACAGGACGTTGAGGCTGTATGATATTTTTAGGGCTTTCCACTTTTCTCTTGATGATTTGATGATGTGATGAAGCGCTGGAAGGGAAGGGTTCGAACACTGGATATGGGTTGCAGGATACAGATGGGTAGCATTGCCATGTAATATATAATAATTCGAGGAATTCGATTATAATAGAAAGACCTTATGGGTACTTTACTCCTAGCAATGCGCCAATGAGACATGGGGTTCCCTCTATTGTTATACTTGTCACTCCTTAAGCGCCTCGCTTCAAGCAAATCGATCAGGCTAACAGTGCAAGTATACGTACTGTACATTTCGAGGGCGAAGTCCCAAAGAACCTATTAGCGGAGGCCATCATGCACCGGCACCACCGGCATAATACAGGTCGGCAACCCTTTAACCTTTGCCTTTCTCTTCGACAATATCCCAAAGCGAAGGAAGACCTCGAAGCCCGTAACACAGATAGACAGCACAATCAGCAAAATGATAATCCACGTAAGCCTCGACATCTTATTATCCGCAATCGAATCCGAGAGGATCTCCGCAAGGTCCAGGAACACCCTGCAGCGCTCATTAAGCACCTCGATCCTCGGCTTGATTTCGAGATATTCACGGACGGCGGAGTAGAGTGGGTGGAGCGTGGGTTCGCTGTCCCAGAAGAAATTGGGGACGTCGAGCATGTTGGAGGAGAGGTTGACGTCGACGCGGCTTTTGAAGAGCGCGCCGAGGATCTTGACGACTTCCTGTCGTTTCATGCCCAGTTCGCCGGTCAGGGCGAGGCGTTTGGGGATATGTTGGGCTTCGAGCATTTGGTTCGCCATTCTTTGCTCGAAGAAGCTGAGTTTGGTGCTTTGGGCGATGGCGTGGGACATGGCGAGTTTGATCATGTGGTCGCCGCTGCGGAGGGTGATCATGTCGTTGAAGACTCGGGGCCGGGGGGTCTCGGGGGAGTATTCGAAGTGGAATTCTTCGGTTTCGAAGTCTTCTTCTCGTTGGGCGCCGCTGACGAGGGGGAGGCCGGTTTCGGATTCTGAGAAGGTGAGGTCTGCGAGGACGTCTTTTTCTTGTCGCTCGTTGAAGTTCCAGAAGACTACTACGCCGTAAGAGAAGACGAACGTTTCAGCGAATTTGAAGGCGTTGACGGTCTCGTTATGGGGGCTAGAGGGACTCGAGGTCTGCTCTTCGTGGGAGTCCCTTTCCTCAGGGCTGTAGCCATTCACAAGGGTTTCGTCTTCTGACGCTCTCCTTGGCCCTTCTCCGTCTTCGTTGCCCTTGACGCCAAAGCTCTCACCTCCGTCTTCTTCGAAGTAACCTTCGTCGTAATCACGTTGCTCGCTTCGCTCTATCTCTTCATCCAAGACTGCTTTCCCACCTGGGCTTTTCAGCACAGGACTGCTTCGTATCCTGTAACCTCCACTACCGGGCAGTAGGGGTAAATGATACACCACATATAGGCAGTCATCGTATAACTTAGTCCTTGCGCCATGTCTGTCCTTTAGAAAAGCTGCCGTACCCCTCAGCTTGTACGCCTGTGCGGTACAATATGCTGTCACCCTTGCTAGTTTCTCTGCTCTCCTGGCCTTTGGTAACCTTTCCGCATAGCTCTTCCCTCTCCTTCCACCTGTCTTTCTCAAAGTCTCCTCATCATCCTGCGGGGGAATTGCCTCGTTGTCTTCATCATAGTCTGCCTTCTCTTCGATCTCGTCCTCTTCTGCCGTGGTCTCTGGAAGCAGGACAAGCTTCTCGCTGACTTTTGTACTTCGGGCTGGCATATGTTGAGGCACTAATCGGCCTGCGAGCTTTGGATCCGCCGGTCTACCGGAGCCCGTACGCACTGGTCGCGGCCGGGTAGTAGGTGAGCGCTGTTGCATGGAAGGAATGTCAGAAGCGTATTGTAGTACATTTTCAACTGTTATAAAGCGAGAGTTTTGGCGAAGGAAGGATTGGCCGGGTCGATTGTACGGATTCCGCCGCTCACGGGCGTCTGTGACCTGTACAGAGTGGGTAAGAATTGCGGAAGGATATGTGAAGTAGAATTGGTATTTGGACTTACCAAGACAGACGGTCCGCGGTTACTTGTGACCTGTGACATGGGAGCCATTTCGAGTAGAGATGAATAGAAATTGACAAAGATAATTAGGATAGCATCCAATGGACATTCAATTGAATTAACGAAGCTCGAAAAGCGAGCTAATGCGCTATGGCGTAGATCCTCAAAACCCACTTCAGCCCTACCAAAAAAATAATATCCCACTCAAGAGTCATCCAAGCTTTCTCTTCCATCTTCCTTCCCTAAGCACCCTCACCACCACCGCTGCGTTTCTTTGCTCACAAACAGATAGCCTGCTCCCCTGCAGGCTATCCACTCATCCTCGGATGCGGTGCACATGCAAATGAGAAATTCGGAGTAATCTTCAACCCACAAACATCATCCTTTGGGATCTTGTACCGCCCGCGAGGGCCCGCCGCGAAAGCGGTTGCAATTGGCATCAGAAAAGCAGGACGCATCCACCCTCTCTTCGGAGAGCGTGTGATGATGTTCCTATGGGAGAGCCGTTGCGAAGATTGTGTGTCCTTCGGGATGACACTTTAGTGCAATACGCAGCGTGTCTTTACTGGCCTCTCTGTAAAAGGAGGGGTCGATGGCACAATTCGATTCCGATTACTCTGGTGGGGAGGGTGCTTCCTCTTTTTGTTTTTGCAGGTGAGTGCATCATATTCTAGGGCGGAGGAGTTGACGGTGTTGGGCTCGAGGATACTGCTAACGTCTTTGAGGATTCTGGATGTTTATCACAACCTGAAGCCCTCCGCTGTGCTTTGACGGCCTCACTCAAGGCGCCCATGCCAAAGTCCAATCGAGAGAGATCTTGATGCTGTGCCAGGGAGGTCGAACAGCTATGAGTAAGGGTGACCATTTTCTGTGGTCTTGAGGCTGAGGCAAGCACAGAGCCCAAAATAATCAGAGATCATGAGAATCACATTGAACGAAGTGTCTTTTGCTTGCCATAGATGCGACCTATTCTAAGGACGTGGACAGGCATGAGCAGGATACTGAGTTGAATTCTATGGACTTGCAGGCGTTGGAAGCAATCATTCGGTGTAATCGCTGTTGTAAATGCCGTATCTTGTGTTGCCAGAAGTAATCAAGAACATCGCAATTTATGGTCACTCGATGCAAAGTGGACATACTGTAGATTCGAGATATTTTATTAGGATTACGCAGCGATTTACACGTTTGAAATCATGCCATAAGATCTCAACACATCGCCTCCGAGCGGTAGCTACATGCAGTGAGTAAGATCTCACCAGATTGGGATATACCCAAAGATGCGTAAAGAAGCGCGAAATAGAGGGACAAGAAAGCTTGTGTTCCGTTCCGTTCCACTTTTTGTTATGAGTGAACGACGTTTGGCAGCCTGGAGGCTTTTGGCTTCGAGGCTTTACGGAAGCACCATGTCTCTTGTCCAAGTGTCGCGACGAAAGATGTGATTTAGCCCTGACCGAGGATAAGTGAGAAGAAGCGAAGATTAAAAACACCTGTGGTATTCCGGACGCCTCGCTCCTTTCGTAAGAATGTAACTCCAGTGAAACGCCGAGTGAAGGCCTCACTAAAGCCTATGTCCTGGTACGAAGATGAATAGCACGATCAAGGCGACGCCTATCAATACGGTGAAGAGTAGCACCATGATGGCACGCTTATTCATGAGTCTTCGGATGTAGGGTTCTCGGATGCGCGACCAATTCATGAAGGTGTACTCGCTGAGACCAGCGAGGGCGAGGACGGGGTCGATGGAGTATTGTTGGGAAGACAGAGCATAGACGCCAATGGTGAAGGGGAGAATGAGCTGCGGCGGGTCGTTGGATTAGCGTTGATCAATTGGAATCACTTCAGGATGTGAACATACCCAGCACCTAATGTGTTTAGGCTTATCGAGCAGAATACATGCAAACCCAGCCCAGAAGCCTCCAAACATGCCGATTAATCCTAGGGTCAAGCGGAGAAATGAGCTTGGAGGTACCAGATTGCCAAGTGCTTTAGCACGAAGAAAGCCCGGGAATGCGTCACGCTCCATGGCTTGAAAAGTGTAGTCTTTTGCCGCGTCGAAAACCTCAGGATCGTCTCGGCCTTCTTCTTCGATGGAGGTGGTGATATCAGTAAGAATGCCTTGGGGTAGGATGATCTCTCGTTCAGAGCCCGGCAACAAGAACGTGTAGAGAATCTTCTCAGCGCTTGCTCTAATGTCAGCTCTAGCGACCGTATGTGCCGGAGAATTCGAATTGGTACGACCAGGCGAGCCGTTAGTCATGAAGCTGGGCCTTGGAGGTCGCTCGCGGTCTGTTCCTCCTGACGGGCGATCACCAGATTCTGGCATCCTTGATTGCTGCGAGCCCACGCTACTATGTGGCGAATGATTTGCTCCGTTGTTGTTATTCTCTTGTCGTAGATAGGCGGAGAGATGCTGGTCCCTTGTTTTTTCGTCGCCATTGAGGTTCTGGGATGGACCTGATGGGTCGTTCATTTCGCCCATATGGTCCAAGATATATGAAGAGCGTTTCGAGCCTTGCTTTTCTAGATCTGGAGTTTCGATAAGGACCGAGCGACGCAACTCACGGACGTAGTGGCGGCATAGTGACATGTGTTGCGAGACATCAAGCCTACAATGAAATCGTTAGCTACAGGAAGTCATCACCGCGACCACGCTTCGGAGCTGCATATGCTCATGCACGATACAGTAACACACACCAGAAGTCAAGATAATCAACGGATCTTTGCTGATCTCGCATATAAATGTAGAATGAGAAAAGGTCCACGGGCGCAAGGGTCTGTCGACTGAGGACCTCGAAGAGTGTAGGGAGACGGTTTCGATTGAGATCAGGATGCGGTGACGGTGTTTCCAACAACATCATAGACATAGCGAATGAAGCCTCTAAGTGAGGCAAAAGACAGATGTCTTATTAATGAGTGTATTGTAAAATCAGGGTGATCCTTTGTCGCGTTCTGGAGGTCACTTTTCCCGACAGTTGTGAACCCCCTTCCCTTGCGGACGACCCTAGCAGCACAGATGGAGAGCTATCATACAATTCTAACGCATGATACTCTGTGATGATAGGCCTGCAATGCTGTTCAACCCAGCAAGAGCGGCGCCGGAATGTGTCGTGGATGTCGTGGCTGTCCGATCAATGGACCATGGTTGCTGGTCCTCGGTTGCTAATTTCAATCTACCCGATGCCAAAGACGGTTAGCGTATATCCAAGGAGATCTCGATATCCTCCTTGTTCGCGCTCCGTTAACAGCATGTCTAGCTACGCACCTGATTGTTCACAAATGCAGTTGCAAAGGAGCCTCCAATCCCTATGAGAAAGACAGACAGTATGATTGTTTTGCCACCATATATATAAAGCCTTAGCCGTATGAACAATTGCCAAATTAGAGAACTCCGAGGATCGCCCAAGCCTATGCTTTTTCCTTCCCTCCAGATCCTGATGTTCAAACGCCATGCTTCCCTGCTGATAGTCCTTGTTCAACGCTGGCAACCCGACGACCCTTCAGACGCCTGGCTATCCCAATGAAACACATGGTGTCAAACAGTGGCATGTAATCGTATACGCTAAAGTTAATAGTCCCAGGGGCGAACGAAGCACCCCTTCACTAAAAATGATATTTGGGGTTTCCACATTGGGAAATTAGTAAAAGGTTTTCCCGTCGAAGTAAGGGTTCACGACAGTGGCGACAAAGCTTCATCCGCAGCAGGAGATGTTTTCTCTGGTTCCTCTGCAGCCTCTGGTATCGTGGCGCAATAGCGCTTGAGAACCTGTTTGAGCTGTGGCCGTTTGATCGGTTTGGGCAAGAAGAAGTCCATTCCGGAATCCATACACTCTTTGACATTACTCTCTTCGGAAAAGGCTGTGAGAGCAACGATAGGTGCCGAGTAGCCCATTTCCCGTATGAGCTTCGTGCTTTGGATGCCATCAAGGTTGGGCATCTAAATGGCGAACTCAGCCACCCAATCCTCAGATATCAGGTCGAAGGGGACGAAAAACTCACCTGTACATCCATGAAGATCAGATTGAAGAACTTTCGTTGGTCCATGCTCTCTTTCACAAGCTCAAATGCCTCCTGGCCGTCCTTGGCGACCGTCACGTCTGCGAAGTGTAAGTACTAGCTATTACAATAAGAGGTTTGGAGTCTGACCATATATGTCTTCAAGCTTCAACATTCGTAAAACAACTTCTTGATTGACCTTGTTATCCTCCGCTACTAGAACACGAATCTTGTCGCCACTCTGAGCGGCTTGAGCGGCGACTCGTTCCATGGCTGCCAGCTGTTTGTCAGGGGATTCCAGTGGAGATGTTGCAGCAAAGAACGGTTGACTCAAACCCACCAGTCGCGGTTTGGCAGGTGTGGTCAAGCCGTTGATGGCAGGTGCCGGCTCCCCTGGGGTCACAGATAACTCGGAGGAAGACCTTTGTCGTTGTGGTGAATGGCTGTCATCAACATCTGGGTTCAAACTGCCGCTATTGCGACGCGAATTCAAGCTAGAACCAGTGGTGCTATCGGCCCTCTCTTTAGTAAATATGAGGGGTATGCGCATGGTAAATTTGCTACCAACGCCAATTTCACTCGTGAGCTCCATTGAGCCTTTCATCAGGCTTGCCAGCTGTGAGCAGATGCTTAAGCCAAGGCCAGTGCCACCAAATTTCTTATTCAGCCCGATATCGCCTTGTACGAATGGCTCGAAAACTCGCTGTTGCTGGCTTTCTGGGATCCCTGGACCTGTGTCCTCTACCTCGAAGTCAAATAGCAAGACTCGAGCACCCACGGGCGGAGGAGTCGACGATCTTTCTCGAATGGCAACGGTTGGGATCGCCTTAGGCTCTCTTCCATTGATGTGAAGTGCTGTATCCGAATACTTCGCTGCTTCTCGACCCCGTTGACTGGGAGAAATTGAGGAGCCTGAACCAGAAGCCACGCGTCCAAAGCGCCCCCTCGATCCTCTGGGTGATTGTCGTTTGGATCGCTTAGACTGTTTGGATTGCAAAGATCCTTTGCGGGTACTTTCAGGCCTTTCTGGTGCGTCTCCCACACACCTTATCCGAACATTGACTGAGCCGTTAGGAGGCGTGAATTTAAGGCTGTTGCTCACGAGATTGATAATGACTTGGAGTATCCTGTGTTGATCACCCCGAAGAAACATATCTCTGACACGACCCGTACCATATGGCCCGAAGCCGGTCTGCAGTGGAGCACCAGTAGCTGTTTCCAAACCGTCTTGCGGGCCTTGGTAAACAACGCCCAGATTTATAGACCCATCTTTTGCCTGTTTATCGAAGATCGAAACTACTTGCGAGCACACGTCGGCCAACCGGAACTCTCGTTCATCCAAAGTGAGATGCTGACCAATTTGGTTCTTGGTAAATGTCAGGAGATCTGTCAATAAATGTAGTAGCAGATCCCCCGATTTGTATATGATACCCAGAGATCTCTTGATCTTCGTGTGGTCTTCCTCTTGCATACACACTGCGCAGATCCCGAGGATCCCGTTCAATGGTGTCTTGAGTTCATGTGAAATATTGGCGATGAAGGCAGTTTTACTCTCGTTTGCAGCCTCAGCAGCCTTTTTGCTTATCTCTAACTCATAAGTCCGCTCGTTGACCCTTTCCTCCAGTCGTTCGTACTGCATCATGAGTTCCTCTGACATTTCGTTGAACGTCCGTGTGAGATCCGTGAGTTCGTCCTGGACGTAATGCTTTCGATCTTCCACCTTGCCGGGAATACGATACGTGTGCCATCGCTGGCGAGCTCTGCGTTCCGCCGCCTTCTTTCGACCTCTTGTTCGCCACTGGGATATTGCACCCAAGAATCCTTCTTTCCTTGCCTCCGCTGACTTGGATCTTGACTCTTCCTCGCCAGACTCATGGGCTTCGTTGCCATCCGATGATGTCGATGATCTGCCACTTATTGTCCCATCCTCTGACTGATATTGATACGGCTCAACTGTCTTTTTTGTCGCTTCACGTAGCCTCCTGATTGGCCTTACTGAAAAGTGGGCCAAGGGGAAAAGTAGCAATAGTATAGCACCGACAGTACCGAAAACACAGGCAACCAAGACATCTCTGAGGTGATTAATCGGAGCGTATACTTCGCCGTGCGACTGCTCAACAGCGAGGGCCCAGTCCACCATGGGAGATTGAGGTAGAGCGTAACCAACGGAGACATCGTACCCTTGCTCGTTCTTGGCAGAGATAAGGCTGCCTGCGTTGTTCGAAGACCCCGTATCTGAAGTAAAAGCGTCCAGAATAGCACGATAGCTTTGCAATTGGAATGGGGGTCTTGAGGTGCCATAACTTCGCTCTGAATGCCTGGTACTCCGTGAGGGATTTTGTACCGGTGGGATTACAAATCGGACATCTTCGTGCTTTGCGGCCAATGCATTTCCTTTGGCTGCACCAACACTCTTCACATTTGCTGGCAATTTCTGGTCTCGCGTGGTAGGTCCCACGATAAGAATTTGACCAGTGTCTCCCAATCCTTCTGTTGCATCGGCAACTGCGAATACTGGTTTCGCATTGTTGATCACAGTGATCCAGCCCAGTATTTCCTCTGTGGAAGTGTCATTTACTACTGGTACAGTGATGGATATTAGAGCAAAAGTCTCATTAAGCATCCAAGGTCCCAAGAATATCGTTGAATTCGAATACAGAGGCTGTCCTTCCCAGAAAGCATCCGAGCGGTTGAAGGTATCATTGATGACCGTAGACGTGAATGTCAAGTTCGGGAACGCAGCAACAGGATATCCAATATCATTGTCACCTAAGTACACCGGGGTGCCGTTGCTGTACTGCTGCGGTAGTGGAATTTCCCCTTGGATAGCCGGCGAAGTCACATTCAGCAAGCCATATGGCCCGCCGACGCCAGTACCATTTTTGGACACCACTTGTGTCACCAGCAGCATGTCTGGCGATGATCCACCATAGAGTGCGCTTTGGATGTCTATAGCTGCGCGTACCCAATTTGCATCCGTATTGTTCCCATTATTGTAGCGTTGAAGAGCAGTCTGGAGGGCAATCCGTGTAGATATCGAGTTTACGCTTGATTGAAGCAGGAGGAGGTTTGAGCCGAGCTGGTTGGCGTAGAGAGAGGCTGCGAGTGAAAGGCCCGAGGTCCTGGAGGGCAAATTAGCATTTCTCGAGATGTAATGACCTGGCAGAATGGCGTACCGAATATTGAGAACAAAGTCATAGTTGTTGACCCACTATCATGTCACCGATCAGTCCATGTACAGTACCACGGTCAGTAAGTTGAGATAGGTGGTGTTACTGTTGCAACGGCCACAACTGCAAGAGCTATCAGGGTCGTGAGAAGAACTAAAAGACCCAGCTGCTCCCGTATCCCGATACGCATCTTGACAGTTGTATGGTCGGCCGTGAGAGTCTTCGGCTGCTCGGGCAGGGTCGCTGCCGTTCGAGGTCAATGGCGGGACATCTCGTTTCCACCCACTCATGCGCCAGGAAGCACGTTTTGCGTCAACGGGAATCTTCCCGCACGAGGTCGTGAGAATTGCGTGCGGATGGTCAACGTCTTACTCGAGCCATGGCGCTGGATAGGACTCGAGGCTGACGCCCTGGTCGCTATTTGGGTTCCGTGGAGGTCCGCTCAGGGCTGTCAGTCGTAAGGTCGTTCGCCCAATGTCCTCTGATTAAGAACCAGCTTAGGTCAGGCAGTAACCGGTGCTCCAAGTCAGAATTGATGACAATCTTCTTAGTCTTCTCTCTTCAGCTCAAGTTCCCCCATGTCGGTCGAGTAGGAGCCGGCAAACCAGCTGTTTGACTCGAAGCGATCCCCAATTTGGTAACTTTACGGCTTCACGCTAAGGGTGGTCTAGACTCCGAGCTAGATTCTAAGGCCCGTACCGAGGCGCGCCGCGCGTTTGAGGAGCAATACCAGCTGCAGCAGTGCAGATTAAAAGGTGTTATTCCGTCTCCTGCTTGCAAAAGCCGTTGAAGCTCTAATAAATCCGCATAGCTAGCAAATGCCCCCTTCACCTTACTGAACGAGTTGTCAATCTCCGGACGAGTACATGGGAAATGACTCCGGTGAATGAGAGCTTTGTACCAAGACATGGTCGGCAAAGTTGACATGCTCCCCTGCTGGTGGAGCTGTACTCTATACAAAGCCTCATGGATTGAACGCTATCTGCATGAATGCTGTAAAGCTTCTCATGAAAGTATTCATAGGCTGGGTTTCGAATCATCTCATATGCTAGGTCCACGACGCTTTCCTTGGCCATTGGTAAGTCGCTGAGCGCCGAACCTAAGTAATATGCAAACAAGCGATAACAGAGTGAAAAACATGCTGCGTCTGAGGAGTGTAGGCTAATCGACTTGATTCAAAAAGACTGTGTCTCTGACTTAATTGAGACTTCCGCAAAAGGCTTGGCAGTACTCAGGCATTTCCTCTGGATAAGTGCCAGCAACATAGGCTTTCCACAGTGAAACGATCCCAAGGGCACACTGCTGGCTTAGATTCGGTCAGAACAGCGTGCAGCCTTTTTACCAGCATTGCGAGGGCTCGAAGTGCTGTCAGTCGGAAGCTCAAAGATTATCGAGGGAATACCATCTTGGTTCATCCCTATACTCTTTACGCTCTTCACATCATGGCCAGGATCTAACGCCCTAGTAGCCACTATAGAACGCCTCCATTCGATGGGTCCGTCCATCGTGTGATGTGAATGGAGAGCAACATGGACTTAGATTTTTGGCATGGCAGAAGGAGCCTTTTTCTCATACAAGGACGCAATGATGGAATCGTACCGAGTCAGCATGGTGACTGAGGCGTGATCCTGGTGTCATGGAAGACGACATGGAGGAGTGTGGCGAAGCGCTTGAACTCAGCAGCTCCAACTAGTCCTGGGCAAGTTTTGGAGATTGGTGGTGAAACACCCTGGGGTTGATGAGTTAATTGATCGAAATATTAGAGTGGAAGTATAGTGCACATGTATTAGCTTGCAACCACGGGCAATGGATACTTGACCAAAAGCTGAAGCATTCAATAAACGCCGCTTTCAGTCGTCTTCTTCCTCGTTTTCGATCCTCATCATCGATGTTGCTCGCTTCAGGTCTTCATCCATCCGCTTGACCCTTGTGCTTAGCTCCTCTTCGCCCAACCTCAGTCGCCATTTCCGAATGTCCACACTCTCATCCTCCACAGTGATGGTCTTGGACTCTGTCATCCACGCTAGTATTTCCACCAAATCCTCTTCACTGATTTCTCGAAGTCTCGAATTGCGGTGCTTGAGAATAAGGCATTGGTCCTCCAGGTTGAATCCATTGTGATAACGATAAGGTGGCCATAGAAAGAGGGCAACGTCCTGGAGATCCAATAGACCGTAAGGATTTGGTAAATGGCCTACTTGGTTCTCGGAGTCAGCTCTCGCCTTCCTTGACAACTTTCAGGTCCAATCGTCTTTGCATGGTCATATGCCTCGTGTTGGTATTTCATATCAGTCTAGAGCGAAGGAACGTCCTCCAGGATTCATACCTGACGGATTTGGTCCCAGATTTGGACGACGCCGTCTAGTCTGACGTACGGGTTGAGGATGAGCAGCTCTTTCAAGCCTGAGATTTTCCGCAATGAGTATCGACGCGGGAACTTTCAACGTAACTATCTTGCGGGCAACCAACTTTGGCTTCGGACTCGGATTTTCTCCTTCGCCTTTCACGACGAGATAGGCCGCTTCTTTTGACCATGGGCTTGGAGCCCTGGGCCTAGGCATAACTGTAATTCTGTTAAAAAATATTTGAAATACGATACTCTACACAATCTGATGCTGAGGGAGTCCGAGACTCACGGATTGAATTCATCATTACTGCGATGAGACCTTTATGGAAGGTCCTACTGAGGAATGCGATTAATGTGGAAAGAGCACTTCTTGATGAGGTGAGGAAATCCGGGCATCGATGGGAGAAGGGAAGGAGCAGTTTGCGTAGACGAAAGTCGAGCAAAGAGTGAGGATTCATGTCAAGGTCTGAGAGCAGATGATGTGAATTTCGTAACGACACAACTTCAACACCTGTAGCTACCGATGATCGTCGGAGTTGCCGAAGACAGTGAAGTACACAGATTGTAAATCAAGCCTACTTAGTCGACAGTCCCATGCTTGGCGTTTAAATTGGGTCGAAAAGGGGCAAAAGCAAAGAACGAACGGGCACTGGACTCACACATGCCGTGATAGAGAATCGAAATGCAAAAGATTCACGAAGCAGCCCCCACGGACTGGGGGGTGCTTCGCTATAGAAAATCCGAAGATTTTGCTGCCGGTCTACTCGAAACGCATTGTCGATTCTGGGATCTTTTAAGCCCACTTGCGATTCGAACTCCACATCTTTCATCCTAGCCCGAAAACTCCGAGGATGTGGAATCTTCGACCACTGTGCCAAAGCACAGGTCGGTACATTGAAAACCTTTATTCGAAATATATAAAGTATCTTTCCTCAGACGTATTTTCCAATAACACTGAGAGAAATTACTCTGTTTACACGGTTCAGTACCTATCCGTCATTTGATATTATATTTTGTGCTTCTACAATATATGACCTTAGCGCCGAAAAAGATCAAACACGGAAGTCAATCCCTCTCAAGGGTTTCTTATAATGCGTTCACGTCGCATCGTTGCTACATTCTTGGAAAAAGTAACATCGTCACATGCTAAGCTCTCTGTTTCGATGAATCTAAGTCATCATCCTATCTCCCATTGCTGTCTGATTATCCTCCACGAGCTCGACTGCACCAAGCAACCACGCACTGCTCTCACTGGATACAATCGAACTTTGATAGCCAGAAACGAAAAAGAAAGCTCTCAAAAATCAGCGCCATTCAAGACCCTGTGGTATAGATATCTCTGCTGCTCACTCTCCCAGCTTAAAGGTCGGCATGCGTCACTCAGCCACACATTCAAGAGATCCCTAAGACCGTTCTCGTAGCCCTGACTACGATCCCATTCGAATGCGTACGCATGCTCGCCCTGTCGTAGGTAATCGTAAAGCTGGATCAAGTGGTCTTCTCGCTACAAAAGCCTCATCGTTAGCGCTACCTGTATTCTCTGTACTGCTTACAATGACAGTTCAGAGTTTGTCGAATGTTTTGCCACTCGGTTTCGAATCGGAAATGAAAAAGTATGAATGAACGGACATACCAAATACTGAACATTGACCATGACCTCTCGGTACTTGTACCGGTACAATAGGCAGCATTCTCGTAGAGTCAACGTTGTCTTCTGTATGCAAAAGCAAATCATCCAATGCGCGAACCAAGGCACGTTTGCAGGCTCAAAATCACAGATGCGGTTGGGAAAGATGATGCCAGACTTGTCGCAGGTGAACATAAGGTAATGGTTTTGTATCGCTGACGGGTGTAGATGGTTCCATGGCCTAGAGACAAGAGTATAGTAATTCTTGGGCCATCCAAGGCCTAGTCGAACTGCCGAGTCGCTTCGAGCTAGGGCTTCAGGTCAGACGTCTAAGAAGCCAGCGAGGAGCGCTCGAATGAGAACTTACGAACGTTGCTGTAAGTCTGTCGAACCTCTTGCGATGGACTCTGCTGTGGTGATGGGCGAGCTGTGGTTTCACCGGAGCCAGGTCCGCGCACAAACCCTGAATAATCTTGAAGGAGGCCCGGGGACTGTTGGTATGGTCTCCCTGTGCTGGCTGACGAAGCACTGCTAAGCTGAGATGGACAGTGCACCGTCGCTGGAAAGAGGATCGCCCCTGATTGGCCGGCGACCTGAGCTGGGGCTGCTGGCATACCAGCAGAAGGAGTCCCTTCGTTGCTCAGATTTCTCGTTTGCTCAGGCCCTCGTTGCGATGGTCCTGGATATTGGTTTGGGGCCCATGGGTATTGATTTTGCCAATTCTGTTGGCGCTCCATTGTAAGGGATGTTTCTCTGTTCGGTTGATACTCTCACTTCATCAGTGCGTGATGCGTCATGAGTTCTTTTTAAGGGAAGTGCTGTGTTGACTCGCTGAATTGCAGTGTGTTGCTGGGGAGAAAGCAGGTAGAGTATGTGCTCCTTGATACAATTTTCCGGATCTTCAAGATGTCAACGTCCATGAGACATCTTGGGTGCTCAGGTAGGTGCTGTGTTAACAACCTTGAAATGAGAAAGTATACACAGGTTGAAGGGACCATTTTCTGTTCCGTAGAATCACTTTGAGACTTGGTGCCGCTGGTAACCGTTTAATTTCATCACCGGATCGCCATCCGATTGGCTACACACCTATGGTAGTGGAACGTGAATGGGGCTGGGATTGCTCAATGGGACTCTGGTAATCTCCGACCTGACTGATCACGGGATCGGACAGTCATTGATCCGGTTTTTGACACTATCCAGACAGCAGAAGACGTCGATGGACAAAGTGAAGCTGTGTCAGGAGGTAGTATTATTATCAAACTGTAACTGATCGTATTTTTATATATGAAACTTTTAAAGGTATTCTAGAACCATGTGGCTTGCGAGTTTTCATATTTCATTCCAATTGTTGTTCTGGCCATTCTTTTGGGAAGCGCCATGCACAACACCGTCACATCCGCTGATCTAGATCTATGTAAATCGTCCGACTTTCCTCATTCTGTGACGCAGCTTTCAATATTCCATCTAGCATTGCTGTCGAGACCAAGTCAACAATTATCATTCTTCGACTTCAATTGTTACTTACCAGCAAAGAAGTTGTGGATACCAGCAAGTGGCTTCACCAGCACTCTTTCCAATCAGGGCTAACAGATTCCAGTAGGCCCTAGACCCTCAAACCATCTCAACAATTCGATCATTGCTCACAAGTGAGCGGTTGGCGAAGAGTTGCTGGCTAGCCTCTCAAAAACCCACTTTTTAATAGTCCACAGTATGATGGTCGCCATTCCCCAAAATTTTCGTATGCGCTCTCTCTTATAATGGAAACGTCTCCACATTCGGTCAGATCGCTTCGGGGATATGCCTTCCAACTGTATAATTGATTGGAATTCTATGTTTCATACGTTAGTCAAGCTATGGTAGCGCAATTTCAAGCACGTATCTCGTCTCAGGGGGCTTTTCTAGAAGTCTGCTTTGTCTCTAGGATGACAAAAGTAGTGCCACAATAGGTTCTCAGGACGATGACCTCAGACATCGATACCCATATTAAGCATTGTCCCTAAGTTTGTTATTGTTTCAGAATTTTCCTGGGGGCTCAGTGCCTCAAGACATCCTATATTGCAAGCACTAAAAGCATCCCTCAGTAACCCATCGCCCTCGCTGCACCCAGAGAGACCATGAATTGCGCCCTTCTCACCGTATTAACCTGCGCTAGGTCCGCTCTCTCCCTTTCCAACCTTGCCATTTTCTCACTCAGCAGCTTCGCCCTCTTTTCCAGATCCTTTGATCGCTGGATCAACATCTTTAGGTGAGCGTCCCACTGCTCCGTTTTCCCCATTTCATTCCCCTCCCATTTGTACAGACGAGCCGCCATCTCCTCATCTCGAGTTCTCTTCTCTTCTGCTTTCGCCAGAAACCATTCGCCCCTAGCTTTGAATGCACGTTCTTTGCCTTGGAACCAGAAGGCGTGTCCGTGCCAGGCGTGATTGTCAGTGAGCAAGTTGATGATTTCGGGTACGTGATGAGCTTGCATGAACAGTACGCTTGGCTCTTTCTCGATCCACCGGAAGCGATAGAGGGTGCAGATGTCCCAGTCAGAAAGGTTCATTTCTGTTCTGCCGAAGATGATCTCCCACTGCGAATACCAGAGCATTGATCTGGGGTCGAACTTCTGGAAGCCTTCGGGTTGTGTTTTCCGTGCTACCATTCCGTATGGTGGTTTCCAGATTAGCTCTTTTGGCCAGCCGGGTGGTGGATTGAGGCCTGGCTCAGGATATCTGCCTCGTTCGGATTCTGGGCGAGGGTTGAAGTGGGTGTTGACATTTGGGTTGGCCATGCGAAAGGACCAGCTGCAGTATGGGCAGCGTCCGTAGGTGGCTATGTCGGCTGGGTGACAGGTGTGAGACATTTCATCGAGTGCCTTTCGCGGTGGTGGTGTGCTTAACGGGAGACTTGAGAATGGCTGGTCAATTTTTATAGCGACTACGCCCGGGCTTGTGAGGTGTTGATTGGAGGGCGGTAAGTCCATTCTGCTCCCGCTGTATCCAGTCTCAAAAGTACAACAAGACAAGAGCACTGAGAGGAAGACTTGGCTCGGTTATTGGTGTTCTCGAGAGATTCAGTTCAAGAAAGTGATATCAGTCCACTAATATTGAAAGGAGAGGGAAGCAGTCAAGACAGAAAAGGAGATCGCTCGGCCGTCTATGCCGTTCTTCTTGTAAGATTCTGCTTTCAGGTAACACAAACAAATCTAGGCTGTCAAAGTTAGGTACAACACGATCTATGCGTAGTCTGAGATGGAGAGGTCTTGAATGCAGGCGTCACAACACAGCATGTTCCACGAAATCTCCCGGGCGTCTGATACCTTAGCCCATTGACTCCTAGTGTGCAAATCTAGATTTGAAACTCAGGGTTCCTTGCCACTTCGTCCGTAGCAACAGGCTTGCTCTCGGAATTGGCTCTCGCCAGCAACTGCTAGCTTAAATCAAATTCCTTCCTCTCAAATATCATTGCGGATCCGTGACTTACATTGCTAGTATCCGCGGGGTCCTTGGGCTATAGAGAAACTCCAGGTGGGCAATGCCATTTTGCTTGTAAGATGCAAATTGGGGAAAACCCGTCTTGGCATCAACAGTACAAATAGCCAACCTATACATTGTTTCGCCGAATAAAGAAACCTCAATCGACATGGATTTGGCTTTGTTCGAGACACTGATAGAAATTCCGTCTTTGAGCATTTAGAAGAAGGGGCACCTTGTTCGAGAAACGGAACTCGGTGCCATAATGAAGAGACGTCGATAAATATGCATATCACTCCTCACCCACTTTTTGTTGGCCAAATAAGTCTCAAGGGCATTGATACTGCGCGAGAGTTTCTGCCCGTAAGCTCCTCAATTATCATGTGCCAGGTGATTGAATGCTACTATGGGCAATGTGGACACAGATTCAGGTACCGCCTGATGAACCGCTGTTCAGATGGCTTCTCCCTTGCGGCAAGGTCTTGCAAAGGTAACGACAACCACGTCATGGCTTATCAACCTTTCTCCAAACCCCGTTCATGCAATGCCTGCGAAGATTACAAGTCAGAACTGCTTCAACGTATACGCCGTATTTATGTAGGTGAGGTTCAATCCAAGGCAGAGAGGGAAGGGTGGTCTCCATCCGATATCATCGTGTATTTGCAAGAAAAGATGCACCACGAGCGAATCGAGGATTTTGATAACCTCGTAACGCTTGATCGGCTCGAGGATCGAGAACGGACACATCCAGTGATCAGTAGGATGCTCATTGATGACTACGGTTCTGATGCCAACTGTAAGAAGGATGGAGAGGAGACCCGAGCTATAGCGATGGTTTCTGACAGCAAAGACAGGATTCATTCGCCCCCGATGACAGCAAATTCCAGCTGGCTCGAGTGGAGAGACCAGAGCCCCAACTTAGACGACAGCGATGAAGACTACGATGACGGGAGCAGCAGAATCAGCGCTGATTCATGCCCTCCATGGGCGTCCTTTCGCATTAGTTTTTCCAATCAAGCGCGGCAGGAAGCTTTCGATGACAGAATGGACGTTGAGCCTTCGGACCCAGGGGCTGACTTTATGGATGTCTGCGACTCATTAGTAGATGATAAAACGGATATTGCTGACAGCCAGGATGTCGATGATATGGGAGTATGCGCCATGGATTTATGTGACGGCTCAGAGGCCAACGACGAAGCCTCTGACGACGGAACAGAAGCCGAAATCCACGACGACAGCAACGCTTCGGAAGCAGATATCGAGGATAATCTTTCAGAGGCTGCATCGGAAGATCATTACAATCAAGAGGAGGATGATGATGAACAGCCTTTGGACAGCTCAGAGGCCGAGCTTGACAATTATTCGTAGAAAGCATTTCTGTAATGCCGGATATGTTCATAATTCCCGGTCCGGGAGGAGTAGGTATTCTGAAGATTTAGATTGCACCGGAAGCTTCAATTGAGCTCGCTTTCGCAGCAACTTTAACGTCGTAGCAGGGAGTCAAGGCACTGCATCAGGTTTTTGGAGCAAATTCAAGAATGGACAAGCCCAATGATTTCTCCCTTCGCTTCTCGCTGTTTGATTAATGACACCAGCCATTGCCAATTTCTCAGGTAAGCCCATGGTTTCCTCTGAGTTGCATTGCCATTGACCAACCATCATTGACCAGCCTTAATCAATATTAATATTGCCTCGCTATTGCCCACCTTACATGAAATTTGCAGGTATCAACAGTGTGAGCGCGCGTCTCGACAGCGATTCTGGGCGGAGACGCGGCGGCAGCTCGTTCTGCTCGCGACCTGCATCAGTGGAAGCACGCTGTTGACATTCAATTGTCGTCCGATCGTCGGTCTAGGCCCAAAAAGGCAGGTCAAAGATCGCGTGTCTGCTAAGCCTCTCTCCTGAAACCCAACCTCCTCCATTTTCTCTCCACTCACCGCCGCCAACGCCTCGAAGCCTCAGGCGCGCGACCGCGATATTCTCGCGATGTCTTGATGCAATGCCTATTGAAGTGCGTTACTCTTCGCTCTAAAGGCCCTGATCTACAGAGGTCTCTTTACCACGACTTGTGAGTCACAGTCGCGTTCCGACTTGGTCCCTGGGAAGGCGGGGTATGGATGGAAAGATGTGCTTCCTCTTATGTCTCGGGGGATGCCTCATTTTTCTTAGGCATTCCTACATCGTTGGTAAATCCAATTCATTTTAGCATCATAATGGGAAAGACAAGTCTTTCGATATAATGTAATTGAACTTCTCTTCGGCTATTTCGTCACATGTGCTGTACTCAATTGAATCATCCTTGCTTCTGAATACAAGCCGCTTGCACCGCTCTTCAGCTGGCGGTTGGTGGAACGCTTTTGGACCCGCAGTAGGTCACTTCACTTCCTAGAGCTGTCTCGACATCTGACTTTTCGTTCTTATGCAAAGGCTTCCATCTTGCACAAGACATGCTGTGTCGTAATGTCTACCAAATCGTTTCTCCAGTTCTGGTGGACCGACAATACTCGAGACACGTTCCTCTCCTTCGTCCCAAAAGATGATCTTGCATCGATTCGCCTAGCATGCCATGACTTCAGCGTTCGCGCTGCACCGACTCTGTTCAAAGAGATCGACATTACGTTCCGAGCAAGTATCTTCACTAAACCAGTGCGAATGGCAGCTTTGGGACGGATAGGCCATCACGTTCGGACATTGAAGTTCAACATACCACATGGCCCAGAGACCTTCCTGCCTCCACTTCTAGACCCAGTCAGTGGAGAGGAGTGCTCTTTCATTTATGAGCCATACACCCAGTCGACCCGAGATCCTGCGACTCGTCTCAGCGTTCCTACCTACGGAAGCTGGGAGTTGACCGACATGCTGGTCAAGCAATTCCCGCCATTATTTCATGCTGCAGCCAACGTGCCCTCTTTCATTCGCTTCTTTGCCGCCACACCAAGCCTCAAGCATCTCAAAATTTCAACTCCGCATCAGGAAATCAATCAACGCTACCGTCGTGGCATCGTTGACTATGCTTTAATATCTCTTCGCATTGCCGTGGAGAAAACCCCACTTACTTCGCTTGACTCGTTATCCCTCCTGACCGTGCATCCAGGCGCCGCGCTGTACCTTAATCCGCTCAAGGGATTCGGTGCAACTCCAGGCTCCGTCAAGCGCTGGAAACAGATACGAAAGCTTACAATACAGATGGACACAGTCAATCTGACGACTCCAGTAGATCACTTGAAACTCCTCCACGCATACCTGGGCCTGTTCTCTACTAGCGTGAAGACATTCAAATTCCGCTGGCTAGGTGCGAAGGGACCATGCCCGCTGTCTCTCAGTACAGAGAGAATCTTCCAAGTGTCTAAGCCGTCGGCAGC
>JAABUI010000625.1_pt1 | contig 24615 bp, 23 predicted proteins | sample 5559111 | NCBI WGS metagenome assembly JAABUI01 (sample SAMN10711870, study PRJNA513365) | rock metagenome | isolation source: Antarctica rocks | place: Antarctica: Victoria Land, Buttleship Promontory
AGCGTCGGCTGAGGAACACACATATGTAGCCAGCTTCTTTCCCGTAGCTACCTTTCTTCCTTAGCATTTATCTTCTAGTTAAATGACACCCCTATCTGACCCGCTCTAGGCAGGCCCCTAACAATACATGAGAAATTGAACAAGCTGCGAGTACTCTATGAACTCAATGAATGTAGAAACAACGAGCTGATGCTCTAAGAGAAGATGAAAAGATTGACAGAGATGATAGAAAAGTTAATGCATCAATGTGTCGTTGCATTGACTGTTAATCAATGCATGAAGAATCAGCTAAAGAAATTGAAAAAGATAATGAATAAACTTGAAAAGAAGTTTGTGAAGAAGAAGAGATGCATTGACAACTGAGTGAAAAGAGTGAACGAGAAGTCAACAACGTCATTTGAGAATCATCTTGTTCTTAGTATCAATGTTGCGTCGTCAATGCAAAATCATTGCAAGAAATTTAAGATTAAAATCTTCATTAAAGAGAAAGAGAAAATCAAGAGAATCATGATGATAATAACAGAAAACATAGTAAAATGAGTGAGAAAGATTGATGTCAACGAGATGCTATTGACGTGCAAGAACATAAAGACTATGAAAAGATGATCAAATTTACTGATATTTTGAGTCAAGATCAAAGACAGTAAGAAAATACTGAAGAAAAATGATTTTTGAATCAAAAAGATTTCATTGAATGCAAGTCTGTGTGAAGTCAGTTTCAAGATAATGATACATGAAATTAAAGTTGAAGAAATGTTTAAAAACATAAAGAAGAAAAGAGTGAAAGCACTCATCAAGATCAACAAAGACATATACTTGAAAATGATGATTGAGAAAGTTGAGTGACTCACAAAGAATAGTGAACAGAAGAGAAATGTTTTGCTGATGATATGCATAGTCAGTGCTGAGATGATAAACAAGCTAATTGATGAGAAAGTATATCATGAAATCAACATAAAAATCACGCAGTTTTATGATTTAAGTTGTAAAACACATCAATGTTTAAAGTGTCAAAACTATGATCATAAAACATATGAATGCAGAAATAAGTAAAGATGCATTTACTGCGCACTAAATCATCGCTTGAAGCATTGTTCTCATAAACAGACTTGAGACATGTGAAAATGTGAAATGTGTCAAGATATACACAGAGTCTTTGATTCTCAATGTCATAAACAACAGATCGAAAAAGAAAGAATATAGAGAGTCATGAAACACAGATTTTTATATCACGTCGTATGAGAGCAGAAAAAACTCAAAGCGATGATGTCAAAGACATTCACAGCAACATTTATCAGTCTGAAATCATTGATAAACAATGACTTGAAGAGAAAATAAAGATGTTCAACAAATGAAAGTCATCTGCTCAGTGTGATCATCACATTCAAAAACACTATATTGAATCATTTAGTCAAGAAGTTAAAAACAAATAAGTTGAAGTCAACATCAATCACATCAATTTCAGTATCATCTTTTTTTGAAGATTTTACAAGAGAAGTAAGCACATTGCAGATGCTCAAGAAAATATTAAACAGCTTTGAATGTAAAATTTAATGTTTCAGCAAAAGAAGCTTTAAATACTACAGTACAACGTTTACAAGTTCAGAGAAAAGATGATGATAATGTTATTACATAAGAAAAAAATAAAGAATTATGATATTTTGATTCTTTAAGAACTCTGATGATTTGATGAGAATTTCAGAGCATACTGCTCAGCAACTGTCAACTTCACGCTGAAGAATAATGAGAATAAAATCTGTTTCTACATAAACAAGAGAATTAACAGCAACATCTGATACTCAACATGATACTTCAAAGATGTAAACATGATTACATTATAAACATTAATAAATGACACACAAATGATTCAGAAAGCTATACACATTCATGAAGTATACAATTTGTCACTCAGAAATCATGAAGTTATTCATGAAAAAGAAAGTCTTTCAAACATCGAAAAAACATTACACATGTCGAAAGAATGCATTCTTGTAGAAAACTTCAATCTGCATCATCTCACATGAAAGAGATCATTCTACTTAAAACAGCATTTATTGTCAAATAATTTAATTGAAATGATCATAAATATTAATGCATCACTGACATTATTTTAAGACATGATTATGAGAGATTATCAAAGATCTCAAACAACAATAAATTTGATTTTCACAACAGATGACATTATGAATTCATTAATATAATGTGAAATCAACGAAGAAATGAAAAACTTCTTAAATCATCTGTCAATACAGACAATTATAGATTTCAGAATCTGCAAAGAGTCAGCGCGAAAATTGCGTTGCAACTGAAAAACAATGAATGAAGAGAAATTCATTAATACTTTGAAAGAACAAATGTTGAAATCACTGTTGAATCATGAGATGAAGCATCAATATATAAATGAGTACACTAAGTAATTGCTGAATGCATTGAAGAAAATCATCGAGATTTTCACTTTCTGAGCAAGATCACATAAAATGATCAAAGCAGAATGAACGAAGAAGTGTATGAAAATCTTTAAAAGCATGCAATGAATGAGAAGAAGCTGTTGAATCATCAATGACTGAACAGAATACATTCAAGCATGTGATAAAAAGAGTAAGATTATCAGAAAACAGAAATGCAGTGAATATCAAGAGATCATGCAGAACGTTGAACAATTTTCAAAAGAACTGTTCAAAACTACAAAATGAGTAAGAAATGCAATTGCAAACACATTGATTCAAACGACAATTTTTCTTCTGATTAAGTCAGAGTGCTTCAACATCGCTACGACAATGCAAAATAAGATGAAGATGATGTTTTAAACTCACTTTTCATCATTTTCAAAGATTCTCATGCTGAACACAGAAGATTTCAAGTACTCGCTCTTGATTGAGAATGATGCTTCATTGATGCATCATAAAATTAAGAAAGTCATCTACAAGATGATGTTCAACAAGATTTCAAGATACACAGAATACATAAATAAAATAATGCGCAGACTCGTTGACAACACATCAAAATAAATACATTCTTTTTTTAAAAAATGTTTGCAAAAGAGAATACAGTCAACTCAGTTCAAAAGCACGATCACAATAATGATGTAAAAATCAGACAAGAAAAACTATTTTAATGCAAAAATATATAAATCAATTGTGTTATTCAACATGCTGAGCAAAATATTAAAGTTTATCATATTTGAACGTCTGTAAAACATTGTAAAAGTGTGCAACTTAATATTGAACATTCAAATAAAGATTTGCAAACACAGATCAATAAATATAACTTTGCAACTGATTACAGAAAAAATACACATTGTATGAAGTGACACAAGAAAAAGAGTAATTTCACTGCTGAGTCTGAATAAGAAAAGTGCGTTCAACAATGTAACACATAGCAGACTCTTGCATGACATGAAAAAGAGAAGAGTTCTCAAACTGCTTCTCAAATTTGTGAAGAACTTTCTGAGAAATCGACGCATTACGATCACAATTAATGATTACATGATGATGAAACGCAGCATGAACGTTGACATATCATAAAATTCTTCATTATCATTAATATTATATTTGTTCTACAACGTGAACTTGCTAAAAGCATGTGATGACATCAGATTGAAAATAAGCTTTACAAATTTTATATTCGATGTCAATATTTTAACATACAAAAAGTTTATGAAGCGCAATTGCAGAATTTTTAGCGAAATTTATGATAGATACAAACAATGATCAAAAATGCACGACATCAAGTTTTTAAAGACAAAGCATGAGCTGATTCACTTTACAAGAATCTTTAAGTGATTCAATATGAATATTAATGTAAAGTTGATGAAACATCAAATTAACTTGAAATTAAATATTAGAGTTTTGAAAGTTCAACTGAACTTCAAGCTGAAATGAGTAATTCACATGCATTATGTTGAAGCAAAACTAGTGATTAAACAAAAGATCATACAGACAATCATTGAGTTTACTTGAGATTCATCAATGATGACGAGAAAGTAAATATACTTCACGATGACGCGCTCTTTGCTTAGTCACGAAGTCATCATATGATACATGTCACAAAGAATGAAAAGTCATTGAAAAGATTTAAACATCAAGCTAAGATCAGTACAAGAAAGAGCATTGTGACAAATCATTAACATTTATTGTGTAATATTAACAAAGATTTTACAGATAGAAATAAACACAGCATCAATAAATATTCATTTATGAAAGCTGATACAAAAGTTGATAATAAACATGAACTTTCGAAAATCAGATGAAGTTATTGAGATGATGATGTGTTGAATTTGCAATGACTTGATACTCAAAAGAGATTGAAAGTCAAAGTTGCATAAGATGTCTTTGCAGCTGAAGCAAAAGTGAATGAAAGAAACATTTGAATAAATGAAGATGAAGCAAAGTCATTTCTACATGATGATTCTCTGATCAGAGTCATTAAGAATAGTTATAGTTACAAACAAGAAAATGTCAATAAATCAAGATCATCTTGATACATTCACGTTGAAGCAAAAAGTTTACTTGAATGATAGTAACAGTAGAAAGAATGTTATGATGATTGCAATGAGAATTAACTGAGAGTTAAATAAAAGACTGAGAAAATCAACTTTAATCATCACTCATCATGAAGAACTGAAAGAATTGATTGCAAGAGTGAAACATCTTGCAGATGTAGTAACAGAGAATTGAAAGTATCATGAAAAGATATATAAAGTATACAGTGATAGTCAGACTTCTCTGAAAACAGTGAAAGCTATAATATCAACAAAAAATCAAACACGTCTGCAATGAGTTCAGATTGCACATAAGAGCATTTAATTTCAAGAAGTCATGCTGAAGCTATATTGAGTGACAAAACATGCAAAAGTACTCAAAAATGAAGCAATGAATAAAATAATTAATGATGCACATGATTTGTCTTTATTACTGACTGAGCATCAATGCACTGAAGTGATGACAAAATTGACATTTATACAGAAACAGATCAGATAAACATGAAGAATAGTTTAAAAAGAGAAATTCAATACAGCTCATTTTCAATATTTGATATCAGAGATGATACATCGATATTTGCAACTGCATAAAAATCATGCAAAGTCTCACAGCGCATTATTGACACAGCTATGCATGAGAAAAATTGACTTCAATCAATTTCTACATGAGAGATGAGTATTCAATGTTGCTATAATGATGTGCAAGTGTAACAGAGATTGAATGTTGATCAAGCACATTCTATTAACATGTCTCAGATGAAAAGTAGAATGAAAAGCAATGCAATGAGAAAAGAACATTACAAACTTGAGAAAGCTCTTAGAAATTGTGAGCGCAGCAATGATGATTATTCAAATGATACTCTCAATGAGCATATTGAATCAATTTCAAGCTGTGACATCATTGAAGAATCAGATGAAAGAAAGAAGAAATAAAGAAGAAATAAACTCATAAAGTTCTTGCATTGAAAACAGTTATAATATAAAATGCAGAAAGAAGTGATTTTTGATGCGAAAAGAACGCTGCGCTAGCGCAGCGCTCGCTACAGTATATAAAATCTTGCATAGACTCATAATGAGTGTTGAATCAAGTAAGAATTAAAAAAAAACTATGTTCTTTCATGTAAATACATGCAGCACAAACACTTTTACAGTATTAAGCAAAATATTTGTTGTTTTCAAATCATTTGATTATAGTAATTATTGTGCTTAAGTTTTATTCTTTTTTAATTTCTTTCTTTTTACAAATTATGTTCACAATACTTTTCTTTCTCATTCTGCATATGAAGTTCTTATATTTCATCTCATCACTTAAAATCTTCTTTGTCTTATTTACTTTATATCACAAACATTTATTCTCTTTATGTTTAAAGCATTTTACAAGTTATTAAACTTTTATTCTCAGTTGATCTTAATCATTATTAACTCATTATCTTTCTATCATGCTTAAACTGATCATCAAGTCAAGTTTCAAGTTAACATTTTGAACTTGAATCGAGATTGAGTTGAATTGCTCATATTTTCAACTCAATGCAACTCAATTCAACTGAGAATTGAGTCAATTCAACTCAACTCATCAAGAACTTAAGCTTGATGTGAAGAGAGTTAAATATAGAAAAATTTTCGGTTTTTGACTTGTGCATTATCTTTTTGCATTATCTTTTAATAAAAAGTCATAAAGAGAAACATGAAGATCATTTGATAGAAAGTTATAAAGAGAAACATGAAGATAAACATGAAGAAAAACATGAAGAAGAACATGAAGAGAAACATGAAGAGAAACATGAAGAAAAACATGAAGGGAAACATGAAGGGAAAAATGAAGAGAAACATAAAGAGAGTCATGACAAGAAACATGAAGAGAAACATGAAGAGAGTCATGATAAGAAACATGAAGAGACTCATGAAGAGAATCATGAAGAGAAACATGAAGAGAAACATGAAGGGAAAAATGAAGAGAAACATAAAGAGAGTCATGATGAGAAACATGAAGAGAAACATGAAGAGAAATATAAAGAGAAACATGAAGAGAAACATGAAGAAAAAACATGAAGATCATTTGACTTTGATAGAAAGTCATGACGAAAAAACATGGTAGAAAGTCATGAAGAAAATCATGAAGACTGTTCAATCAAGTTATTTACATCTATTTAATATCTTGTCGAGTCAAGTTGAATTTTTGAGTTGAATTATCAAGTTAAGCTTCTCAACTTGATTCAAGTGTTTAAGTTCAACTTCTCAATTTGACTCAACACTTTTTCAAAAAAAATTCAACTCAACTTGATACTTTTTGAGTTAAGTACTTGACTTGACGTAATTAGTCTAATCATGCTATTATGAGTTTATATTTATTGCTTTGCAATGTAATATGTGATGAATTTTTAATCTGTGATGTTAAGTGAAATCTTTAATTAAGAATTTATCTGTTGTTGATTTAAATATCATCAGTTGATGATTTGTTCTTTGCGTTCAATTCAATCAATCTCTTTTACATAACATTAATGATTAAAGATTTTATTATAAATTGCAATATTTATCATTTTATTTGATAATATTATTTTCAAGATGAATGATGATAGTTTTGAAGATTGAAAGATAATAATAATAATAAATTCATACACTTTTGTGACATTGATTAGATTGACTCATGAAAGATTTTATGCTATTTGTATCAAGTGAACAAAACTCTTTGAGATAGAAAATCACTCGCAGTTTATACAACTGCTTCATGCAGTTGAAACAATGAGTTTTGAGACTATGTATCAAATTTGTTCGCGTTGATTGCATGTTAAAGAATGAGTGTTCTAGTCACTCTAAATTGCTTCAAGAGCTTCGTTTTCATCATCATCTTTGCTATTGCTCTGAAACTCTTTGTAATGACAATGATTATTCAATAGTTCAAGAAGTCAGCATCTTGTAACATTCTTGATTGCAGATGCAATCAGTTCAAGCAATGCATGAGTACATGCTTCATTGTCTGATGACTTTATTTGCAATCACATTGTAAGCTATTCATGTCTGAAATGTTTCTAGAGTGCAGATAAACATTCAGATCTATGCGTTCAATTCTGATGTGCATTGCAAGAGTGCTTTCTGCTTTCTGAAAATCATCATGCATCTTTATCATCTTATTGCTCAGATGCAATCTTTGTGCTGAGATTACGTTGACATTTGCAACGCATTCTCTGTACTTTTTTCATCATTGATTTCATTGATCTTTGTGATACTGCGCTATTACGATGCTATAGCTTGTTGAAATCATTGTGAAGAAGAGAATGCATCATCTGCATCTCAACTGTATTTTCACATCTTCTTGAATGAAGACATTCAGAAGTATTATTTTCTTAATGATGAGTAAGTGAGAAATGACGTGATTAACTCTCGTCAAACGAACGCGTATTAGTTCACATGCTTGTCTGATCTCTTGCATTCAATCATTAACTTAATTGTGTAACATGATCTTGTTCTGTAGCATGTTCAAATGAACATGTAGTGAGCTTATGTATGTTTCTGTTTTTAAAGTTTCAATGCTTACTCTTTTGAATGCTTCTGCTACGTGATGCAAAGTCTGATTCTGAAGTGTTTCTAGTTTGCATTCTTTGCTTAATAATTCATCTTTCTTGTCACGCTGATGTCAGACTGATGCTTTGAATGCAATTTCTGATCTCACTATTGCTGAGTATACTTGTCTCACTTTTATGAAGATAGCTTCTCATGTAAAGACTTCAAGATGACTAAGTGTCAGCATTTTTATGACGTGATTCATCTTTATTTGTTGAAGATGCGCGTCTTATCACAGTTTCATGTTCAGTTGCACTTCTAGAACTCGTACATCTGATTTTAATTTGATAACTAAGTTTTCTATTTGTATGCTAGTCATCATGTTGAATCTTTTCGATTTTCTAGTGAAATGCGTAAGCTCATACTTTTCTGATGCGAACATTACGTCATGAGTGCAAGCTCATTTCGCGCAGATGTCGTGTGCTTTGCTCAATGTTCTGCAAATTTCTTCAGTGAATCTGTTGTAGACTAGAATGTTAATATTATTTACAAAGTTAAGCACTTCAATTTTAATTTTCAGTGCTTCGCATTTTTCAATTAAACTTGCGTTGAAGAATAAAAAGAGAATCGATGAAATAAAAGATCTCTGTGATATGTCTGCGTTTATCTCGCGTATGTTACTCATTTGTTCATCAAATATTAGTGACATCTCTCGATTCTTTAGAAAGCTGCGTGTTCATTCAATTATGTAGCTCAACATTCTTTTCATTTTCAGTGTATGCAGAAATCTGATGTGTGAGACTTGATTGAATGCTTCAACAATGTTTAAGTTTAGCATCAAGATCACATATTTGATTTCACAGTCTTACACTGTGTGAACTTAATCTATTAGTAGATTTAACGTCAAGATCACAAATCATTTACATCTCACTTTCATTTAAACATTTGATAGCATGTGATGAGTCTTGATTATGTCACTCAGTCTTTTGATCATGATCGACTTCAGCGCTTTGCTCATGATATCAAGCAAAGCAATGAGTCAATACATCTTTGAATCAATATAGTTGCTTTTCTTCAATTTGCATAATACTATTGTCTGAGTCTTTTTAAACTGCTTTGAATGATACTTGTGTATTATGCATGCATTGAATAAACTCGTCAGTACTGAGATCAGTTCTGCAAGACTCATCTATTGAAAATATGTTGTATATGTTGCATGCAACATACATAGAGCACAACTTCTATGCTGGTTTTTCTCTTAAACTTGAGAGATTACTCAGAGAGTTTTCTCGCGACAGATTCACAGTTCAAGAGAAATGAGATCTCTCACTGCTCAGATTTTGACAGTTTACTTCTTAAGCATAAGTTGCAGATGTTTCGTCTGCAATACATATGTATATCGCAGTTAATTTCTTCTTTAATCACATCAACATATGTTACTGTTCTTTCAAACTATACAAATGATGTTTTTGACTAGAAATTAATTTTATCATCAAGACATTTAAGAGTCAAAGCTCAGTGAAGAGATGAAATTCTCAAGATCGACAGTTGTTATCATTGTATATCATGCTTCACAGATGCTTACTTCGCTTGTAAAGTGTGCAACTCATCTATTTCATGTTATCTGTAAAGATTTTTCTTGTGCAGATTGATTATGTTTTACAAAAATGTTCATATATTACACTTTTAATCAGACAGCGTAGTTCAATCATTCTTTATTAACTCGCTTGTATTTCTCTTTTCTTAACGAAGTTTTCTTGTCAGCGTATTATTTATGTATAGAATGTTTATATCTGAATGTCTGTTAAACGATATTAATGAGACTCTCAAGTTTATTCATGTTGAACTTAATGAGACTGATGAGTTGCTTATGTTGTAATAACAGACACGCAGTCTTAACAAGATCTATACGTAGTTAGCACATAAATTTAAAGAATGTTCATGATTCAAGTTCTTTCTGTTTATCAAAAATATGTTGTATACGTTGCATGCAACATACATAGAGCACAATTTCTATGCTGATTTCTCTCTTAAACTCAAGAGATTACTCAAAGAATTTTCTTATGACAAATTCACAGTTCAAGAGAAATGAGATCTTTCACTGCTCAGATTTTGATAGTTTACTTCTTAAGCATGAATTGCAGACGTTTCATCTGCAATATGCATATGTATCGCAGTCAATTTCTTCTTTAATCACATCAACACATGCTACTGTTTTCTTAAGTTATATAAATGATGTTTTTGACTAGAAATTGATTTTATCATCAAGACATTCAAGAGTCAGAGCTCAGTGAAGAAATGAGATTCTCAAGATCAACAATCATCATTATTGTATATCATACTTCGCGAACGCTTGCTTTGCTTGTAAAGTGTGCAACTCATCTGTTTCATGTTATCTGTAAAGATTCTTCTCATGCAGATTGATTATGTCTTGCAAAGATGTTCATATGTTACACTTTTAATCAGACAGCGTAGTTCAATCATTCTTTACTAATTTGCTTGTGTTTCTCTTCTCTTAACGAAGTTTTCTCATCAACGTATCATTTATATATAGAATGTCTGTATCTGAACGTCTGTTAAATGATATTAATGAGACTCTTAAGTTTGCTCATGTTAAACTTAATGAGACTTGTGAGTTGCTTATGTCGTAGTAATAGACACGCAGTCTTAACAAGATTTATACATAGTTAGCATGTAAATTTAAAGAATGTTCATGATTCAAGTTTTTTCTGCTAATCACTTTCAACAGATCAAATGCAAGAGTGTTCTGTCTCAGTTCTCATCATCATGACAACGAGATGCTGAATTGAATGATTTTCATAAGCGATTTCTCTCATAGTTCTGCATTCTATTTGACTTTCTCATTTGCATGCAGATTGCTTTGTAGCATGCGCATTGAGATTATTGAAGTTTGCATGATCATGAAAACTCTGCATGTGATCAACGCACAGCGCTTCATCATCACGCAGCATCTCAATGTCATTCAAACTTTTGATAATCTTTAGACTTTACTGTAGCTAGACAGTAAATTTGTAGTCAGCATCATGTACAGATGAGTTTCATCACTGACTAGATTGAAAGATGAAAATACTTTCTTGATGAAAGAGTATTTTCTTATAATTTGCATTTAAATTAAGTTGCATGTTATTTTTTAACTCATATAATGAGAAATCATTAAGATAATTAATGTATATTTTAAGTACAGCTTGAATGTCAATAATTATCTTGATATCATTATTATTAATTTGTTGCTTGATACAACATAACAAAATTTTCAATATTACTTGTTAATGATTGCAAACTTGTTGATTTTATATCATGTTAATGCACATTCATATTGCTGCATGTTATAAATTTCAGCTTCGCTTCAATCACTTTAATTATTAATATATGCAAATGTTTACTTATTCTTTACATTTAATTTTTCAAACTTGTTTAATTTATGCTCTTCTGATTCATATTCTTGTATACAATAAATAATCATTGTCACTGTAATGAAAATGATATTAGTAGAAAGTGAATCAAAAAATATCTTTGTATATTCTTGATATGCTATTTCATCTCTGACTTTGCAGTAAAACTTTTAAATCAATACATTTGTTATAATTCTTGCGTAAAATCTATCTTGAAGAATCTTTTCATATTAATTGATGTTATAATATTCAATTAATACATATTTGATCACATGCAAAGTCATCATTATTTAACAGACTTTATATCAAATTCTTTTGCACTTTTCTTGTAAATTGCTTCTATCAATTGTATTTGCTCTCAACTATGATTTGTACTCAACTCAATACATTAAATCATCATGTTTCAAAGAAATTGTACATTTACTTAGCATAAGTTTTATTTACAACGAAAGATTTAAGTGTGTTATTTTTTAAATCTTTGTTTTCATTGAAATGTTCTTTACTTTAAAACATTTATGATCTGACTTCTTGTTTAAATGATTTATGATCTTCTTTCATGCTTCTTTCATTTTCTCACTAAGTCATTCTTTTTTGATGTTTAATCATGAACTGTTGTTGTTATCAACATAATCACTCAATATTTATATAAATAAATAATGAGTGCGAATCTTGATAATTAATTCATGATCAATGATGAATTAATATTTAGTTCAATATGATGTTATTAATTTTCAGTCTGCATTATTAACATCATCATCATCAAAATAAATTTTAGTATGTTTATTATTGATTGATTGAAAAGAATCAGACTGTTCAATGTTATATACATTAAGTTTTTGAAATATCATGATAACTTCACGAAGATACTTTCATTAAATATTCTGATAATGTTCAATTCTTGCTATTTTCAAATTAATCATTTATTCTTTTGAATTTTTAAGTGAATTCTTACTTCAAGAGTGACATATTTATCTTCATTAAAGACTCTTCTTACAGAATTGCTATCGCTTAAGTCTGTTGCAATCTCATTGTCATCATGAATCTTTGTATGTTCAATTACGTTGCACTTTAATGATGATAATATCTTGAAGTTGCTTGTATGATGATGTTTTTTCTATAATATCACTTAGTATCTTGATAAATTCATCATCATCAAGATTAATATATTCTCATATTGTATTTAAAATGAGAATCATTTAGTGTAATTTAACAATGTATGATTATTAAGAAAATTTATACAATAAATGATTGAAAAGAAGAATAAAAGAGAATGTCAGATTAACAATGATTTTTTCTCATGATAAAAGAGAAAATTATCTTATTTCAAGCATTAGAAATGATTTATTTAACATTAATAAAAGTTCATTGAATTTTTATTAAGATTAAATGAATTATAAGTTTTATCATTGAGTCTTGAAATTTCTCAATTATGACATAATTTCACTATGTTTATGATGATTAAGTTTACTAAATAAATAAATGAAATTTATAAGAATGATATAACAATGTGATATTTTAAGCAGACACAGAATGAATATATATTATGATAAAGCTAATTATTAAGAAGTTCTTGATAACTCAAAAGAATTAATCAACTATAAAGAGTTTGTCAAGCATTATCAAGTTAAGCACAACATAACTCATGATATATTAAGTCAAAGATATGATGTAGTTTAAATGATGTCTTGACAAAGTCATAGAATTTCAGAGTTAACTCAGATCTGATTTTCAACTCAGTTTTTAACTTTAGTCTTTATGAGTCAATTCATCATGACAATTGTTTTCTTTTTTAAGTGAGTTTATTCTTGATCTCAATAATTAATGTCTTTGTTTACTTTGATAAATGATGATGTGCACTCATTGATTTGCTTTAGAAGCTCTTGATAAAAATCTTCAAATCTTTATGAGAAAACAAGAAAAAAAGAAACTTTCAATTGAATGATGATTCATTTTTGATTATAATGCGTATAAATGACATTGTAAATAGTATATGTGATGTGTAGTTGATGTAAATGACAGCAATGATGACGTGTAAATAACGCATAAACATTGTTTATCTTTCAAGTAAATGATGTTGTTGAGATGATAAAGTGTAAACAAAAGTGAATAATAATTGTTGATTTGTTTATCGCTTTTTCAGTTCTTCTCAACTTCTCATTTTCTTCAACTTCTTTTTTTTTCAATCACAATTATATTTTTATTATTGTATGATTACTTTTGACAAACTTTGAATATATTTGTATTGTAAGAGTAAAAGATTTAAATCATGAGTCGTGAATGTGCAGTGATGCTTAAAGAAAGTTGCAAAATGATGAAGTTAACTGATGATCAAGTCAAGATTGTTACAAAAGTAAGTGATATCACAACTTGAGATTTCATGATTATTACTACGACTAACAGTATTATAAGTCTGTTCAAAAGACATTGATCAGATGTGATGATCATCATGCTGCTGATGCTGAATTACTCATAATGATGCAAACGTTGTTAAATTCTGATTAAAAGCTCATTATTTTTACTATTCAAACTTTCAAGTACATCTCAACTATTAAAGAGAAAATTCAAAAGATGATGAAAAAAGAAATGATTATTGATGCTTCGTTGATAATCTTGTCAAATTCACAGACTTCGTAAAATCAAAAAATAATGATGAGATTTACTTATTTCACTTTTTGATGTCATTATTGATGCTTTTCAGCTGTCAATTGTGAAAATAAGCAAAAGAAGTGTTGCTGATCTTGAAACTCTAGATAGAATAATTTGTATAAAGTGTGCTTGAGTTTTACACATTAAGAATAAAGCATCGTGATGTGATGTCATCTTTCAAAGAAAGACAATGTACAAGAAGTGTGCTCATTATGCAAGTAATGAAAGTTTTTATATCACAGTGAGTATACTTATATGATATGTTTGCTAAACACTCATGATTCAATATTTAAATTTTCAACATCTGCATTTTGACTGTTAATGAATTCTTTCATCTGCAGAAAATTCATGATAGTGCAATTAAAAATAAAGAAGAGAACATCATTCTGAAAACATTCATTGTTCATCAGAAAATTCTTTACAAGAAATTGATAACAACAATTCATGTAAAGAATCATTTTGAAAGAGTTTACAAATTCAAGTCTTTAAAGATTCAAAAGCTCATTCTCAAAGAAATAATAATTATCAATGATATTATCAGAGAAATTCTGAATGTAAAGCGCTTTGCAATATGTTTAATTTCAATTATATATTGTTTTGTCAGCATTTTTAATTGTTCTGATATATTTTAGCATAATTTGTCATCTCTTGAATTTCTGTCTTCGCGTCTCAATGTAAATTTGACAATGAAAAAGAAAAAGAAGTCTGCAATCTTGTTTTGTGTGAGAGATGTTTGATGAAGTGATGATTGCATGATGTTTGTTGTGTCATGATAATTGTGCTTTCTAAACGAGTGCATTTAAGCGTCTTTGCGCTTTTTTCTTCTGTCTGTTGATTTACATATGTGATCGCTTCATTAAAGAACGAGACTATCATAATACAGTGATTCTTCTTTTCTAATAATGAGTTTATGCTTGAAAGTGAGTAATTATGCTTTTCACTCATGTTTCAGTCTTGTTTCAAAAACTTTTATAAGCTTTAAGACATCTTTCATATCTTCGCTCAATATTCATTGATCATATTCAATGAGATATTCTTTTCATTGTATCTTATAATATAAGATTTTCTTTCTTTTTCACTTTTATAAAATCTTTTCTATCTTTCATTCTTACTCATCATCAATAAGCTTGAGTATGAAATAATTGAGTATAGAATCATCATTTAACCTACGATTATACAACTTTAAAAGAAATACATGAAAGACAGAATGAACTTTATAAATGATTGAAAAATCAAGATAATATATCTGCTTGTCTATGAATTCTTGTATATGAAAGAATTCTATCATCTTATTTAATAACTTCTTACTCAACTTCTTCTGCTTCAGATTTTTTGCTGATAGCATGATTAAATCATCAACATTAAAGAACTTAAACTTATGTTTTCAATTATAGTACTTTGTCTGAGCATTGATTGCATTTTATCATCATTTTATTAACGTGTTTTGCACATTTTGCAGCATTTTAATGTGTTCTTTTGCTGCTGACACTTCTTCTTTCATAGCATCATTCTCAATGTGTATGTTAAAGATGAATTCATAGTCATACATGACTTTAAAAGAACTATAGCTCAACGAAGCATGCTTCATCTGATGATAAATGAACTCAACTATGAGTAGAAGCGTAGCTCAATCATTTTACTTTTTGAAACAGTACACTTTTAGATAATGTTTCAACATTTGATTTTATTATTCTGTTTAATCATCTGTTTGCAAATAAAAAGTGATGCTTAGTCATCATTTAATCTTGACATGATAGCAGATCTTTGATCAGAACGCATTGATAAATAAACTATCTTTATCAATAATTATATTATTAGATATCTCATATCTTAAAGCAATCTGCTTAAAGAACAACTTTGTTAACTTTATGACAGTCAAAATCTTTTTTGTAAACAGATAACGCGTCATTTTTATGTAGTGATTGACTATCACAAGAATTGAGTCATACATGACTTCTTTTCATTTACTAGATGACAGATCTGTTATGAAATTCATAGTGATTTCTTTTCATGAATTTGTGAGTTGAAGTAACAATCTCTACTCATCATATGATAAATGACGTTTCATCTTCATTCTTTAACAAATGTCACAAGTATTTATGTACTCTTTGACATCTTTGATCATACTTTTTCAGTAATATTTGCAATCTAATAGCTCACTGATCTTGTCAGCATCAAAATGTCTTGCTAACAAGTCATCATGATGACGTTTCAACAGCTCTTCTCTGACAGAAAGATCTTCTGAAACATACAATGATTCATTGTACTTTATCATTTCTTGACTATTCAATGTTCAAGCTTTGATATTACTTTTTCATATACTCGTCGTTTCGTCTGCTTTTAATCTCACAGCAAATTCATCTTCTTGCTGTAAAATCTTGATGAATTCAACTATAAATTTACTATTGAAGTTGTATGTTGTTTTGTGAATTATCAGTACTCTGACAATTGCACATGAAACGAGTTGTTTGCAATCAACAGTTTCAGCAACAAAATTAAGCTGTTTCTCAGCTACGTTGTGATCTTTATGAATTAACGTTTTAACGTCTGTGCTTCTTGAAATTGTTGATTCAAGTTGAGAAATTTTATCTTTTGAGAAATGTACTTCATTTAGATACATTTCTTGCACTGTTAAAGTCATGACTTTCAGCAGCATACTTCTGACATGCATTGCTGAACACGTACTCATGTTTTCATTGACATTGTGAACAGACATCTTTTCGACTTCGTTAATCACTTATGTACAATAGATTTCATTTTGCAATTTCCTTTCAACATGTTTTGCTGAATATCTTCATTCACTGACACTGTGAACAAATGTTTTCTTAACTTCGTTAATCATTCATGTTTATCAGTGAATTTCATCTTGCAGTCTGCTTTCAACATGTTTTGCTGAATATCTGTTCATACTTATACTGTGAATGAACATCTTCTTGACATCATTAATTACTTGTATACAGTATAGTTCTCTGATTGCTACAAATATAAAGCTATTTAAGCTTTTTATTCTAGTCAACTTTTGCTGCAGAATGAGCAGCAAACAATTCACAGAAATGTTCTCATTCTTATAGTCAGATCATCTCAATGACACATTGATTGAGTTTGTCTTTTCTGATCTATGTGCTATTTCAAAGTTGCAGATCAACAATCTCATGACTCATTTAACTTGTCTTTTGTTTAACTTTTAAATATTCATAAAATTCTTCAGATTATTATGATTAGTCAGAACTTCAACAGTATAATAATTGTCTTTCACATAGTGTCATTAGTGTTTAAACATTGCTACTATGACTAGAAGCTTCTGATTATGTATTTTATAGTTTTTTTCAACGTTTATCATTATTTTGAATCAAAATGCAATCAAATGTCACTGATTTTCGTCATCTGACTGAGACAAAATACTTGCAACTGCATAATTAAACATGTTGATCTCGATGTGTATATGTTGCTCTGAGTCAAAGTGTCTTAGTATAAACGTCTTCATAAAGACGTCGCGAAGCTGATTAAAAGCTTGTTTCGCTTTGCTTAATCATATGAATGAGCTCATTTTTACATCTTTTACACTATCTCTCAGCAGTTCTGTTAAAGACTCTGCTATCTGAAAGTAATGATGTATAAAACATCGATAGAAATTGATGAATCTCAGAAAAACTTGTATTTTTCAATACATCTTCGATCTGAGTCACGTTTTGATGATGTTTATTCTACTTAAATTCATCAAAATGTCTTCAATGAATATGATAAATTCTAGAAAGTTCACTTTAGTGATGAAGAATTCACACTTCTTCAAGCTAGCATATAGCTTGAACTTTCTTAATCTTTCAAGAATTTGCTTCATATGATTTACGTGATCAGTCTTCTCTACGAAGAAGATTAGAATATCATTCAGATAAACAACATAAAAATCATTTAAAAGCTTTGTCAAGATCATATTAATATAAGTTTGAAAGATGACAAATGTGTTGATTAAATCAAATGACATGATCATATACTTGAAATAATCATAATGAATATGAAACATCATCTTTCACTCATCTTCATGTTAAATTCTGAGACAATGATAGATGTTCTTCAGATTTAACTTAGTAAACTGCTTGACTTTATTGAGTCTGTCTAAAGTTTCATTAATTAAAGACAGTGAATGACGATTTTTGATAGTGATCTTATTCAGATTTCAATAGTTCATGCATAAATGAAGACTATCATTCTTTTTGAGAATGAATAGAATAGACACGTTAATCGAGCTGACAAAGTGCTTAATTCATTCTTTCGCTAAAACATCATTTAAATACTGTCTCAGAGTTGTTAACTCTGTGTTCAACAGATTATACAATGATTCATATGATGACTCTGCAGTGATTTTGATTGCATGATCATGATCTTCATGCAAGAACAATTTGTTGATACTTTTTATTGAGAACACATCTTCATATTCTTTCAATTCAATGAGTAAAGTTTGCGTTTTAAGCGCATTTATAATATAACTCATCACATTATTCATTGCTTTCACTTGATGTTTAACGATCAATTCTTTGACAACGTTGATCATGACAAAAGCATACACAGTAGACTCATTTTATAAACCTTTCACAAATGCTTGTGCAAAGAACAATTCAAATGCGTGCTCATTCACGTTGAGACATTATGTTCTTGCAATCATGTTTATTCAAATACGCTTGAACTGCATATTCAGCATACTCAGAATCAAAGAAGATTTCTTCTTGTTGATAGCATAAAAGATACTTATATCTTTTTTCTTTATGTTTCAGCTGTCTTTCAGTCAATAACACATTTTATAGATGTCATAATAATAAATATTTTGATTATTCATTCAAATAAATCTTGAAAGATCGATGTTCAATAAAAGCATACTTTGTTCAATGATGAAACATTGACTAATCACATTCATCTCAACATCAATATTCATATGAATCTTTGTTTTCATCTTCTGATCTTCTTAAATTACATGCTCTTTATATATAAAAGTCTTTACAAAGAGAATTACTTGTTTTTTTCTTGATGATTTAAAGTGTTCATCAAAAGCTTATCTTTTTTTCAAAATCTTAAAACAACTTATATGCAACATTGAATCAATGAATACTTAATTTACATCAGATTCTTTTGATCTATTCTTGATCTTTTCATCTTTACAATCAGTAAAGTAATGATTCTTTTGATTGCATATGTAACATGTTATGTTGAACAAATTCTTGTTATAATGTGACAAAGCGTGTAAGTTTATCTTTAATGAAGAGTTAAGTTTAGTCGATCAATGAGATTTCTTTCGCTTTAAATAAGTCTTTTTGTTGACTTTATCTCAATCATGTAAATTCTCATCTTAAGATTGTTTTGATGACAAGACATGTTTTTTTCGCAGATTTGTTTTCAATCAAGCAACAAGATTGATTAACACATTTCATGTGATAGAAATCGACTGCACATTAGTAATGATCATACACAGCTCAGATCTCAACTTGATAAATAAATGAGTTCACTTATGCTCATCACTATACAACGAAAGTTAATGTTTCAGAATGCTCAGATAAGTTGCAAACATTTATATCATTTGATCTGAACGTTGTGATGCATTTACATACTGCTGAATCATGTCTATGTCTCGATTCATCAAGTTTTCAATAAAATTCAGAAGAAAGTCAATAAAATTGAATTACATTTGTTGAGCTGCAGACATAGTTTTTTTTTTAATTTCTTCATTAAGTGCATGCAGTCTATGACTATGACATTATTTAGACGCTGTGTATATGCTAAATTACATGTAATCTAGTCATAATCGCTGCTGTATATCTTTTCATTGAACAGTCACATTGATAGAGTGCACATACGAGCGCGTGAACTGTTTATATGATAAAGTGATCACATAAACAATTCAAAGTTGTGAAAGTTGATCACTTCAACGTGAGCTTTCGACTTGTTTGTATGATCATCAAGCTAAGCGAGCTAGATGAGCTTTGATCTATGTAGATGAAAGCTGATCACTTTGACGTGAGCTTTCAAGTTCGTTGTATGATCATTCAGCTGAATGAACTAAATGAGCTTTGATTTATATATTTGCAACGCATGTAAATCAATTAGAAAATCGAAAAATGAATTGATTTACTGCATCACACAGATGTGTATGTGTGCAAAAGCTGAGTCGTGCCTTTGCAATGACTGTGTGAATGTTGTATATTAGTTGCAGCGTGTGCGCAAAGACGTTACTGTCATTCTGTGTATATGAGCAAAGACTGTGTCATGTCTTTGCAGTGTATGTGATTGCGATGCATGTACATTAATCTGATAAAGCGAAAAATCGATTGATTTACTGCATCACACAGACGTGTAGATGCGCAAAAGCTGAATCTTGCCTTCGCAATATATGTGTGTATGTTGTATATGAACTCAACGTGTGAATAAAGCGCTGTTACTGCTTTGTGTGTGATTACGCTGCATGTAAATCGATCTGAAAGTGCGAAAAATCGATCGATTTACTGCATCACATCTGTCTGTATATGCGCAAAAGCTGAATCGTGTCTTTGCAGTATATGTGTATATGTTGTATATGAGTTGCAGCATGTATGCAAAGACGTTGCTGTCATTCTGTATATGTGCAAGCTTCAACGCGCTGATGATCACGTTGTCATCGCTTCGCTTTTTGACTGTGTATGAGCTCAACATGTGAATAAAGCGCTGTTACTGCTCTGTCGATGTTGATGAGATTGTTCAGCTCTTTCGGCAAGCATAGCTTGCAAAGTCAACTGAAAAGACTTTAATGAGCATTTGCAAAAGACGAAAGACAAAATGATTGTCAAGATGCAAAAAATCATGAGTTTAGAAGCAAAAGTCATTTATTTGATTGAATGCATCAAGAATACAGTGAAATTATTCGTATTTAAACAACGAATATGCGTAAAATCAAAACTTTGATGAAACAATGAGTTCATCGAAATGCAAAAGACGTTGTCATCAAAAAAGCGAATCTGAAAAAGATGCAGAAAGAACAACGCATGAGCAAAGATAGTGCAAATGCGAAATTCGTATCATGATGCAATAAAGCTGATCAAAAATCAATTCTGAATCAATTTTTTGAACAACATTGAAGAAAAAGAAGTGTTTCAGACATACAAGTTCACTAAATCACGTCTAATCGAAAAGCTATTCTTGATACTTTTTTTATTTTTATTTTATTTCTTCATTAAGTGCATGCAGTCTATGACTATGACACTGTCTAGATGCTGTGTGTGTGCTACGTTACATGTAATCTGATCAAAGTCGCTGCTTTATATCTTTTCGTTAATCAATCACATCGATAGTTTGCACATACAAGTGCTCTCGCTCAAACTCTCGCAATCATACTTTCGTTTTTCTTCGTTCTCTTGCTCTCTTCGCGTTCTACTCTTTCGTTTCTAATAGTTAGACTGATCGTCAAGTCGAGTTTCGAGTTGAGATTTTGAACTCGAATCGAGATTGAGTCGAATTGCTCACATTTTCAACTCGACTCAAGTTGAGTTGCTCATATTTTCAACTTGACGCGACTCGACTCGACTGAGAATTGAGTCAGCTTGACTCGACTCGTCAAGAACTCAAGCTTGACGTCAAGAGAGCTAAATATAGAAATTTTTTCGACCTTTTGCTTTTGCATTATCTTTTTGCATTATCTTTTTGATAGAAAGTCATGAAGAAAAACATGACGAGAAACATAAAGAGAAACATGAAGATCGTTTGATAGAGAGTCAAGATGAGAAACATAAAAAGAAACATGAAGATTGTTTGATAAAGAGTCATGACGAGAAACATAAAGAGAAACATGAAGATTGTTTGATAGAAAGTCATGACGAGAAAACATGAAGATCGTTTGACTTTGATAGAGAGTCATGACGAAAAAACATGATAGAAAGTCATGAAGAAAAATTATGTAGACTGTTCGATCAAGCTATTTACATCTATCTAATATCTTGTCGAATCAAGTCGAGTTGTCGAGTTGAATTGTCAAGTCAAGCTTCTCAACTCGACTCAAGTTCTTGAGTTCAACTTCTCAACTCAACTCAACACTTTTTCAAAAAAGTTTCAACTCAATTCAACACTTTTCGAGTCGAGTACTTGACTTGACGCGATCAGTCTACTAATAGTCATTTTCTCATCGTAATTCGAGTATTTTTCAAATACTCTAGTGTTGCGATTCTTTCAATCTTGATGATGAACAGTGTCAATATGATGTCTGTGTTTTTGAACTGAGCTTTTTTCTTACGCTTTCTCTGCTCTGCTCTATAATGGCTGCAATTCAGCAGTAAATGCTTCGACGTTTGCCTTGCATTGCATATTTCATAGCATTTGTTCGAATTATTCTCTGATAATCGATGCAAATAGCTCTTGAAATAGTCATGTCTCATTTTCAGCTGAATAAAGGTTGAAAACGTTAGTTTATCGATTTTTCTCAGCTCTTTTAGTGATTTATGACTTAGATTCACATTTCATATGATCTTTCAATACTGATTTCCCTTTTTGATACTGCTTTTTCAGATTTCTAATCATTGTAATTTCATCTTTTTGCAAATTTGCTTTTTGATGAAGCTTATGATGATTGCTTTCATGTTGTCGATAACTGATACTTCTTGAGCAGCAATTTTGATCAATTGATCTGCTTTTTCGTTCTCAATAATGTTCTTGCAACTTGATATTCACTGTATGTGAATTTGACACTGTTTCTGACTTAAATTGATCAAATTTTGTTGTATGTCATTGAATAATCTTGCATTGACGTTGCTCTTTGTGTTTAGTCTTTGCAAAGTCATTTGACTGTTCATGTACATTCAAATTTCGCTGTTTTTGAATGTTTTTTCGCTGCACATTGCGATTGCATCGCTAATAGCTTGCAGTTTCGCTTTCGTTATGATGATTTTGCCTGAAACGCTTGTCGCTTTGCTGCATCTAACAAGTTCATGCGTAAATATCACTGTCGTTTTGATTTCTGTTTTGATATTGCTTCTTGTGAGCAGATGAGAAATAAAGTTACTTCTTTCAAGTGAATGAAAAACTAAATTACTTCTTGCAAGTGAACTGAGTATTAAATTACTTCTTGTAAGTAATCTGTAAATTGAATTACTTCTTGTGAGCAATCTGTAGATTAAATTGCTTCTTATGAGCAATTCATGAACTGAGTTGCTTCTTGTGAGTGAATTGAGAGCGAGACTGAAGAAAAGCTACTTTGTTAACTTCAAGCGAGAAATTTTCTTCTTGTTGATTAAAATCATAGATCTTGACGAAAAATTAACAACAATGATTAAGATAAAAAAAGAAAGACAAGATAAGAATATTGTGTTCAAAATTGACATCAATGACGTGATGACAAAGTCATGATAGACTCATGATGATGAAATATTAACTTAATTCAATGATATAAAAGAATAGTTTTTCAATGTGTTCATTGAGAATCATTGTGATTTCAATGACATGAGTAATGTCATTGATTAAAGCGACTTGATCATCAAATTCTCAAAGTCTGTAAGAGTGAATTAATTGATGCAAGAAAAGATGATGTTGTTGCGCGAAGAATTTATTCATAAAAATATAAGCAAAGACTTCACTATTAATCAAAGCAAGAGTGAAAACTCTAGATTAAGCTTGATGTAAAATACAGAATACTATCATGTGACTATCTTTAAATGTTGAATTGAATTTAAAGAATTTCAAGATAAATTTAGCAGAAAACTTTCTATATGATTGAAGTGAGAGTGAAAAGATTGAAACTAGTAAATAAGATGATAAATATTCAGATTTCTGAACGTGATTTAGCTCAGAAACTAAACTTTTCTCGTGAGCAGCGAGACTTCTTCATTTATACTGATGATATCACTGTTGTAAACATTCATGATACGCAGAGTGAAGAGCTTTTTATTTGAGCATTCTTTAATGATTTTGCTTGAATGTTGCAATTTGCAGTAATAACACAGCTTTCACTTATTGCAGATTTTCTTAATTTCAGAAACAATCAGAATCTTATCTTGAATGATGATAATGACAAAGCTTAGATTCATTAATTCATCAAGAAACAAGAAAGAAAGAGATGAAGATACTGTCAAAATAACAGTCACAAAAATGATGATTTTTGAACTTAAAGAATTATTAGTTGATGCAGAGATGTTCTTGACTTTAATGAATAAAATAATAACAAAGATGAAGTAAGATTGATGATGCTTAAACTGCTGAAGCTCTTCATTGATGTTAAAGAATGCTTGAACTCATTGATGAAAGATGAATAATTGAGTTTCATCAAGATTTTGTCAGAAAAAGACAATGACTTGAGTGAAATAATTGACATTATGCTTCAGACAGTCAATCAATGAAAAATCTTTCATCAAAGAACATTTTTTCTTTTGATAAAAGAAATTGTAATAGTTAACAAAGTTATTCATGTCTTGCTTCAAAGTTTCACAAAGATATAAATGAGCATCTTCTATCTTGTTAGGGGCCAGCATAGAGCGAGTCATATGGGTGTAATGTAACGAGTATATAAATGCTAAGGAAGGAAAGTATCTAGAAGGGAAGAGCCGGCTATCTATATGACTCAGGAGAACATAAGCT
>JAABUI010000626.1_pt1 | contig 24606 bp, 33 predicted proteins | sample 5559111 | NCBI WGS metagenome assembly JAABUI01 (sample SAMN10711870, study PRJNA513365) | rock metagenome | isolation source: Antarctica rocks | place: Antarctica: Victoria Land, Buttleship Promontory
GCCTGTCCCAAGCTACTTTATATCTCAAGTCTCGCGCGGAGGTGCAGGTTTGCCAGTCGCGCCCAAGCGCGACGTAATTTAAATACGCTAGCGCGTTGTATCAAAAATAAGTGTTCAGATGACTCCTTCAATTTCAACATCTGAGTTTTGAAATTCTGCCATTACACACCCTAAGAAAGCAGATATGGACATTTCGTAGACCTATAATTCTGACATATGAAGATTGATCATTTCGTCAATCTGAATAACACCCATACCCCGTCACCATTGACACCCCATGGCATTGAATGGAGCAGATTTGATTGACCACTCACCAAGTCAAGCGGAAGCCGTGAAACAGATTCCGACCGCTTCCAATCTTGTGTTAATAGGTAAGTCCAGTCATTGTTGGGAAAAGTGTTTGGCATTTCCAGCGACTCCAAGCAACTAAAATTACGTGAGATCAACTACATCTTCTCATGGGATTTGATACGAGTATCAGCATCGAGTCAATGAGCCAACGCTGACCCGGAAGACTGTCATTAGATAACTATGATAGTTTTACATGGAACGTCTATCAGTACCTTGTGTATGAGGGCGCATCAGTGCAAGTTTTCCGAAATGATGAGATCTCACTCGAAGACTTGATTAGGCAGAAACCTACTCAGCTCGTCATAAGTCCGGGTCCGGGCCATCCGGATTTTGATGCGGGTATAAGTAAGGAATCAATCAAGTATTTTGCTGGGAAGATACCAATTCTTGGAGTATGTATGGGAGAGTACGTGTGCAATCATTCCCCAGTCCAATAATTTTCAAGCTAATCGCGAATGTAGACAGTGTATCTATTCTGTATTTGGCGGCCAAGTAGAAGTGACAGGAGAAATATTGCACGGTAAAACATCGCCACTACGCCATGACTCAAAAGGGCTTTTTGCGGGTCTTTCGCAGGATGTTCCGGTCACTCGCTATCACTCGCTCGCCGGAACTCATCCAAGCCTACCAAGTTCTCTAGAAGTGAGCTCCTGGATCTCAAGTGGTCCAGATGGAAATGAAGGTATAATGTAAGTATTGACTGTGTGATTTATTCTCAGGTATCGCTATCGCTCGATGCTGTCAAGGCACATATTCTTCGAGGATATGCCCTCTACCATTCTGTAGCAATTTGCGAGACTCAATATACACGTTCTCGTAGACATGCTAATTCTATGAATTGTCTAGTATGGGCGTGCGCCATAAGGAGCTGGTCATCGAAGGAGTTCAATTTCATCCAGAAAGCATACTTACCGCTGACGGTAGAGCAATGCTTGGGAACTTTCTCAAGATGAAAGGTGGGACCTGGAAGGAAAGTCAGAAATCACAGTTGCAAGGCGATAATGACGACAAGAATGGCTTAAGTAACGGAGTATCCCACATGCCATTTGATGGTCAGAAGTCAGAGTCAATCTTAGATCGTATCTTCGCGCACAGACGGAAGACGATTGAGGCCCAAAAACAAGTACCATCTCAGAGACCGTCCGATCTGCAAGCAGCATATGATTTGAATCTATCACCACCACAGATCTCATTCCCTGACAGACTTCGAATGTCATCATATTCTTTATCATTGATGGCAGAGGTCAAAAGAGCTTCGCCATCGAAGGGAGACATTGCCCTCGAAATTTGTGCTCCTTCCCAAGCGAGGAGCTATGCTCTTGCCGGGGCAAGTGTGATATCTGTCCTCACCGAGCCAAAGTGGTTTAAAGGAAGCGTACACGATTTGAGAGCAGTACGCCAGTGCCTCGAAGGAATGCCAAATCGCCCTGCCGTCTTAGCCAAGGAATTCATATTCGACGAGTGGCAGATTCTGGAAGCCCGCCTAGCTGGAGCTGATACATGCCTTTTAATTGTGAAGATGCTTGATGAAAGGCTACTGAAAAGACTGTACGCTTACTCCCGGAGCCTTGGGATGGAACCGCTGGTGGAGGTCAATACTCCGGAGGAGATGGACATTGCAATGAGCCTCGGCGCAAAAGTCGTTGGAGTCAACAACCGGAATCTCACAAATTTTGAGGTTGACCTCGATACTACAAGCAGATTGATGGAGAAAGTATCCGGTGACACAATCGTCTGCGCATTGAGTGGTATCTCTAGCGCTCGGGATGTAGAAGCCTATCAAAAGAACGGTGTTGGCGCTGTGCTGGTAGGAGAAGCGTTGATGCGCGCTGAGGATCCTCAAAAGTTCGCCAATGAATTGCTCGGTCAGGATCAGCAGTTGAATGACACTCAGCGGGGCCAGGACATTCTCGTAAAAATTTGCGGAACACGCACGCCGGAAGCAGCCGAAGTTGCAATCGAAGCAGGCGCGGACTTGATTGGCATAATACTGGTTGAAGGTCGAAAACGCTGTGTCTCAAGGCTGACCGGTATGGCTATCTCCGACGTCGTTCATAAGCCTAGAAGGATGAAAGCTTCAGCACAGCAGCGAAAGATCTCAGAAGCCACCGAGTATTTTGAGCATACAACAGGCTTCTTTAGACGGGAGAACCGTGCTTTACTCGTGGGAGTCTTCCAGAACCAGCCGCTGTCCTACATCATTGAACAGCAAAGCCTACTCAATCTTGACATTGTGCAGCTTCATGGGTCTGAACCCATCGAGTGGGCCTCTCTTATACCTGTGCCTGTCATTCGACGTTTCGGACCTCAAGACCCAGAGCTCGGGCAACGAGGATATCATGCTCTACCTTTGTTGGATTCTGCTTCTGGTGGGACGGGAGAGAGTCTCGATTTGAGCCTAATCAAATCACTATTGAAAAGAGACCCTTTCCTCCGAGTGGCTCTAGCGGGTGGCCTGGATCACGAGAACGTGGGCAAAGTTCTTGCGAGTCTCTCGGAGCACTCATCACAAATCGTTGCCGTTGATGTGAGCAGTGGAGTAGAGGAGGGCGGCTCACAGGACCTTGGAAAAATCTCTCAATTTGTCAGAGCTGCAAAGTCAGCACCTCGAAGATGATACCAAGCAACCGAATCTCCTTTGCCATTCCTGCTTAGTGCCCATCATTTACGCTTTAATGACAAGGAGACTTTGAGTGAGTGATGGTCATCTGTATTTCTATCGTTTCCCATGTTAAACCTATTTGGACATGGGCAGGCACATCCATTCGCCAAATTGTTCATTTCATTCTTCAAAGCTGACAGGCCTGGGCCTCAGACGTCCGCTAGCTGAAAGGCTTCGCTCTGTCAATTCGCTGCGGACTCCCCGCTGCCGCAGCTCCGATGTCATTGCAGTTTATCCATCCGCTTACTTCACTCTACACTTACCACCATAACTCCGCTTATCCAACCTCCGGGCTGATCTACAACCATTCGCCAACCATTCCATTCATAGAGAACCCCATAACCACTCTCACAATGTGCTTACTCTATCCTTCGAAGCTTCAAACTTGACACCTCCACGCTGAGATTTGTGGTTCTGGACCGCTCCCTTGCGCACATAAAGCCCTAGCTCCGTGAACCCCGGGAGTTACGCCCTTGAGTGAGGCTGTTCACTAGATTGAGTCTGTACCTCTAATCTACACTCATCAGCACTACCAAATACAGGAGTCTAGCACCCACCTTCAAAATGGTCAAGGAGCCGCTCAGAGGTTTCAACATTGCTATCACTGGAGAATTCGGAGAAAGGCGAACTTCCGACAAGATGAAGCAATGGATCCAACGCAATGGCGGAAAATTTGCAAATGAGATTTCTTTCAAGGTCACACATCTGATATGCAGCAAGGCTCACTTCAAGAAGCAGGTGGCAATGGGTATGAGAACACTATTAGCTTACACTCTTCTTTCCTTCTTTGCCATGCACTCCTGCATCGTCCAATCGTTACTTTTTTATCCTATTCCTCGAAATTCTAGTCACCTCTTGGCGCCTTAGGCGTTTCGTCGGTACTGATGGGCATGTCACAATAGTGCAGCAAGCCCGCAAATTCAGAACGATCAGAATAGTATCGTTTGATTGGTTGGAAGACTCCTTATTGAGAATGAAGCCTAAGAACGAGCGTGAATATCTCATGGAGCCTCGAGCCCAATCAGCTGCGGAGACCAAAGCCAAGAAGAAGGTTATTAGGAAGAAGAACATTGCCAAAGGAAGTAAGTGTCTCTGCCGCTCAGGTAGCCGAAGGTCGCTGAACGACTTGTAGTGGAGGATTTCGAGAGGAGTTGCAAAGAGTTCGAAACGGACATGTTTTCCAGTACATTTCTCTTGATTGCGTTTGCCTTTAGGATTGTTCCTGCTGACCTTTCGTTAGACGGCTATGGAATCTATCAAGACAGCACAAGATTTGCCTACGATATCACCCTGGCACGAGCAAACCTTCTCACAAACAACAACGAGCGCTACGCCCTAAAGGTGTGCTTTCCCCCTCACAATCCTCCACAAGCCCCACCGCACAACCGCATAATCGATCCCAATCCTGACCTGGCATATCCCCCTATGATAAGCACCCCCATCTTCCCAATGTTTCTCCCATCTCCTCGTGCTCGTGCTCGTATCGTGACACCCCGCGCTCAAAGATTACAGCTCTACGTCTCTCACGCTACACCGAAGTACTTCTCCTGTAACGTCAAATACTCTTCGCCTGGCACGGCGCCAACGAGCAAGGTCCTGGCGCCGATCGGAAGCACGTGGGAAACAGCATGGGGAGCATTTGAGATGTTCTTCAAGTTGAAGACGAAAAAGGACTGGGACATGCGCTTTATCAAGTGCGACCTGGGCACAGAGGCATTTAGGTACACGCCACCAAAGGAGGGAGAACCGAGAGGCATGTTCTTGGAGATCTGAATTGGCAGCTTGGACATATCGCCCTACAACCAGGAGATGAGCGATGGCAGCCGTGACACTACTCCAGAAGAGCGTTGGGGATGGCAACCCCAGTAACAAGAGATATGGAGACGGAATTTGACAAGCAGGTTGAGAGAGGGATTGTAGCATTTGTGATTTGACCTTAGCCGTCTGACCGAGACATTTGCTGCGAGCCTGAAAGGGGAGCTCTTGTTTTCACCCTTAGCTCCAAAGGCAAGAAAGCGTGTCCCCTGATCTTGAAGGCATCATTCACTCATTCACCACTACTCAAACCTCTTTGGAAGCGGAAGGAGGCTCATCGACAGCGAAGTCTTGTCACCTTCTCATTCTTATGTTGCCAATAATATCTGATAGCCAATGATTGAGATTGTGCCTGGCAAGCCTATGCAACCTCTCCCATGAAAAGACAAAAATTTTGCAAATTCGAAGTTGAGGTTGAGATGGTCGTCTTTTTTCTTCGAACGCCCCTAATCATTCATAATTATCATCTCAACCGTCTAGATCAAAGTAATTCATTTATGGCGCAAGGGGATTTCTGTTTCCACTGCCAAGGATTTTGGCTGATTCCCAGAGCCGACGACTTGCCGAAGGTTTGGTTTCCACTGAAATTTCTTTTCAATGACGTTCCAACAATACTTCATAATGATGTGCTCTAGCCGGACATGCGTCAGGCGCTGTGACAAATCCAGCGCCGGCTCTGGGCTACGTGTTCGATATAACCCCTTTCATCTTCCTCCGCTAGGCCCAGTTATACGAGGCAATCATCATTTACCCCAATCTACTACTTGTCAAGATCTTACTTGAACACCATGGCACCAGAAGCTCGTTACGACTCTGACAATGCCGACCCGGCTCCTCTTGGAAAGCCACTCGACTTTGCCTTTAGCGGCAAGAGCGCTCTCAACAGATTGTACATTGTTCTCCCTCCAAATGAGCATGATAAGAGTACCTTTAACAATGGCATAGTCTCAAAGCTGCAATGACCGAGCGTATTTCCTCTTGGGACCCCAACCACTTTGAGGCGCGCGGCATTCCTTCGAAGAACCTGATCAACGTCTACAAGCGATGGGGTGAAGGCCAGCTTGGCACCATTCTCACTGGGAACATCATGATGGAATATGACCAACTTGAAGCCGCTGGCAACCCGATCATTCCTCGGGGAGCAGAATTCAAAGGCGAGCGGTTCGATGCTTTCAAGAAGCTGGCAGAAGAGAGCAAGGCACATGGAAGTCTGATAGTTGGACAACTGAGCCACCCAGGCCGCCAGACTGGGGATACTATCCAGAAGGACCCGGTTTCCGCAAGTGACGTCAAACTAGAGGGCACGATAATGGGCATGAACTTCGCAAAACCGCACCCTGCGTCAGAAGAAGAAATTGAGAACATTATTGAAGGATTCGCTCATGCTGCAGAATATCTACACAAGGCGGGTTACGACGGTGCGGAGCTCCACGGCGCACACGGCTACCTCTTGGCTCAATTTCTCTCCTCCACCACGAACAAGCGCACTGATAAATATGGCGGCTCCCTGGCTAATCGTTCACGCCTTATCATGGAGATTGCTCAGCGCATTCGGACTCGAGTCCCTAAAGAATTCATAATCGGCATTAAAATAAACAGCGTGGAATTTCAACAGGGCGCCTTTGACACCGAAGAGTGCAAAGAACTATGCGTAAGCTTAGAGGCTAACCGATTTGACTTCGTAGAGCTGAGTGGTGGGACGTATGAGGAACTGGCCTTCTCCCACAAGAGGGACAGCACAAAGAAACGTGAAGCTTTCTTCCTTGATTTTGCAGAGGTGATCGTTCCCGCTCTCACCAAGACAAAGACGTTTGTTACAGGCGGCTTCAAGACAGTCGGTGCGATGGTCAACGCCCTGAATACCGTCGATGGTGTCGGTATGGCTCGCCCAGTCTGTCAAGAGCCGAGACTATGCGCCGACATCCTTAGCGGTAAAGTAAAGGGTGCAATCAAGCAGCGTCTGGATGAGAACAATTTTGGCCTAACCAATGTGGCTGCCGGTAGCCAGATCCGCATGATTGGCAAAGACCAAGAGCCGATAGACTTGAGCAAGGAAGATAATGAGCAGGCATTCATGAAAGACATGGGTCACTGGTCCGACATTATGGCTCACGATACGGGCATGTACTCATTTGGGTACATTGATATTGAGAGCATCAAGCCAAATCCGTATGGAGTCGTGTATTGAGGCAAGCTCGAAGGATTCAAGTAGTATCAGCATTTGTACATAGCCTCCCATCAAAGTAAATACACATTATCCAGCAGACTATATCGATAATATGGAAGAGACATAAAACTTAATTATGAAACCATCTCATGATGCTGCAACTATTGCTGCCATACACTTCCTTGGAATACATCATTTAATGCCCTGATGTTGAATCGTAGGAGCTTTGCGGTAGTAGGCCCATAACGAGGCGCTAAGCTTAGCGTGGATCCGCAGACTATCAAATGGATCCTTTTCTTTTCGAGTTCAAGATCCGAGACAAATGATGCGCATTCTTCTGTTCAAGCAGTTCTAATTTTGTGAAATACTGGCATACTCAGATCCTAAGACATCTAGAATGTGCCATCCAATTTTAAATGTACCTTTATCTTTAACCAACGAGGTTCAGCATAAGTCTCTGGGGAAGTCACCATCCCCATCATGAGTGGTAACAACCCACCATCAGCTGCTGCAACTGCAAGAGCGTTGGAAGCAACGCATAATTTGAAGAGAAGCGTGCAAGCTGCTTTTGACGGTATGTTGTCTCTCGACTAGTCTATGTATATCTCTCTCTATTGGGGTTTCTCAGTATTGTACCTCTTTGCAAGAATAGCGTTTTAGCGCATCATACGTCATGGATCACGAAGTGACCAAGTCAACTGACTTTGATGATGTGCCTGGGTTTAGCAATTCCAGTAGCGATTCCAGTGGCGATTCCAGTGCTTCTATTGACTTTTCTGAAATTGCAGAGCCACAAGATGCCAAAAAGGTATCCGCGAACACTGGGTACAAAAGCAAAGTCAAAGTCCTTGATCGCTACAAAGTCGTTGGCTTCATCAGTAGTGGCACATATGGACGGGTCTACAAGGCTGTGGGCCATAATGGACAGTCTGGCGAGTTTGCCATCAAGAAGTTCGTGGATTACAATCTCGGCTAGTTCTCATTACTCATGATCTTCTCCCAGATTCAAGCCGGACAAAGAGGGCGAAACTTTACAGTACACAGGAATATCGCAATCTGCTTGCCGTGAGATGGCTCTGTGCTCTGAGCTTTCCCATCCCAATATGATCCATCTCGTTGAGATCATCTTGGATGACAAGTGCATCTTCATGGTCTTCGAATATGCTGAACACGACCTGTTGCAGATCATCCAGCACCATAGCCAGCCATCAAGACACCCAATCCCTGCACCTGCGGTCAAGTCTATGCTTTTCCAACTACTCAATGGACTGCTCTATCTCCACAGCAACTGGGTGCTACATCGAGACCTGAAGCCTGCTAACATAATGGTAACATCCAAAGGCGAAGTGAGGATTGGTGATCTCGGACTGGCTCGGCTGTTCTACAAACCACTCCATTCATTGTTCAACGGCGACAAGGTTGTAGTCACCATATGGTATCGTGCCCCTGAACTTCTTCTCGGTAGTCGACATTATACACCCGCTGTGGATTTGTGGGCTGTTGGATGTATCTTTGCTGAGCTCCTCTCACTGCGGCCAATATTCAAAGGCGAGGAAGCAAAGATGGACAGCAAAAAGACAGTCCCATTCCAGAAAAATCAAATGCAGAAAATCGTAGAGATTCTGGGGATGCCAACCAAGGAGAAGTGGCCGGGCTTACTCCATCAGCCGGAGTATTCACAATTGCAGACGCTTTCCTCTACAGTGCGTGGAGGAGGCCAGGGGAAAACAGGACTCGAAAGTTGGTACTGGGCCACATTGAAGCTCACCGGCTACCAAGACTCCCCACCTTCTGCCAACCCGGGACCCCAAGGTCTTGATCTTCTAACCAAGCTGCTCGAATACGACCCTGCAAAACGACTGACAGCAGAGCAAGCGCTGCAACACCCGTACTTCACGGCGAATGGGGAGCGAGTGTCGGCCAATTGCTTTGATGGAATGACCACGCAATATCCACACCGTCGGGTTAGTCAAGATGATAATGACATACGGACTTGCAGTCTACCCGGGACGAAAAAGGGAGGTCTTCCAGATGACAGTCTTACAGGCAGGCCTACGAAGAGGCTGAAAGAGTAAGCTCAGGAACATTATTTTACGGCGTTGAAAGGGAGTCTGGGTCGATGGGAGAATAAGGAGATGAGCGATACCGCACGGCATTATCATAAGCTCGCCGACTGGCGATGCTTATGGCCATGGTTCCGGAAAGGATTCTGTATGATCAAGGGTATTGCATAGGATGTGCAATGAATCACGCATGGGGTGCCGGATGGCTGGTCGGGCGTTGAATTAGGTGGCTGAAGCATCGGCCGCAGGAATGGCCCAGACAAGCCAAGGCTCTCACCATATTGACAGGCAGCGAACACTGCAGGCAGCTTGTTTGAAGCCTGTGCTCTTGTGTAAAAACATGTGCATGGACATTTTCTCTATGAACAGATCTCTTAAGACGCTTTGAGGCGCAGATTCGGTGGCGGCGCAGATCACGGCAAGGCTAAAGACCCTAAAAGCAGGGGTTCTCACCCAATTCCGGGGGTGCATTATTAGTTCTGTTAACTTGTAGAGATACATTAAAGTAATACAGGACTACTTCATTCTCAATCATATATCCCAGAGCATCCGCTAGACATTGTCATTTGGGATTCATAGGCAATCGTCTTCATCCCGTGACAAGGCGAGAGGTCACTGGCACCATCCCGACCACCGTCTCTTCTTAGTCTCACCGGGGCATTCCCTAAGCGACTGCGCTCCTCCATGCTTGACCCGCATGGATGTCCAAAGACAACAAGTTGCTGGCTTCACTAGGCACCTCTGAGGCCAAATACCCTTCCAGTACCCCCACCCCCACCATCAATACGCCTACCTCCAGTCCGCTCTCCAAACCCGGGTCACGGCGGGCGTCCCCCTTCCCGTCGAAGACCAGGCAGTCACCTCCGCCGAAACGTACCGTCACTTTCAAGTCACAAGTCGATGAGGCCCCGGGGGACGCCGCAGGTGACTCTGATTACGACGAGGAGGAAGGAGAGATGGGGGAATCTCGGCCAGCCTTGCACCGGCCTACCGATGGCCGGTCACACATGCCATTGTTGAAGGATGAGCGAGGGCGGTCCTCATATGATGGCCCGAACGGAAGTGCCGGGCCAGCGTTCGCTGCCAGGAGATCGACGTTTCGGAGTCGAAGTCCAGATATGGAGGGGTCTGCGGCAATCAAGAAGAAGTATGCGTATGCTGGATTCTTCCTGATATTGAGTCTGATTACCTTTGTCATACAAACGGAGACGGCATCATATATTCAGCATGATCTTAAGTGGGATAAAGCATATGCTATGCTGTACGGCCGCACACATTTCAAGTAAGGTTCTGGTGCTGACACACACTAGATACTTTACCCATGGATCATGGTCATTACTGTGGCCAGCACAACTACTCATACTCCGACTCGCCGACTGGCGAACACCATGGATGGCTTTCTGGCGCCGGCACGTCTATCTCCTCCGCACAACAGCGCAAATGGTCCGCACGCAAGAGCTCCACCTCAACGCGCGAGAATCCCAGAGATCGCCAGTGGGCTACATACTGAAGACCGCCGCATTCGTGACTTGCGCCTTGACAGTTGCCGGAAGCTCATGGTACGTGGCAGTGGACATGACATCGACGAGCGACCTCTCCGCCATTTACAACTGCTCTGCGTTCTTCGCCTACGCGTTCAGCATCCCCCTTTTGGGCGACAAGCTACGCTTCGACAAGATATTCTCCGTCGTCGTCGCTATAGGCGGCGTGCTCATCGTCGTATATGGGGACAAGGCGATCAGGAAGCAAGCAGGTCCCTCCGGCGGCGCAGCCGGTGGAGGCGATGACCCCGAGGAAGCATCCAATCGGCTACTCGGCAATATCATCATTGGAATCGGCAGTGTCCTCTACGGACTCTACGAAGTACTTTACAAGAAGCTCGCTTGCCCGCCAGAAGGCACTAGTTCCATAAGAGGCATGACCTTCGCCCTGACGTTCGGGAGCTTGATTGGATGTTTCACGCTGCTTGTGCTGTGGATACCCATACCGATCTTGCATTATATGGGTTGGGAAACATTCGCGTGGCCGGTTGGGAAGCAGGCGTGGGTGCTGCTGATCTCGACGCTCGCCAACGCTACTTTTTCGGGGTCTTTCCTGGTGCTAATATCTTTAACGTCACCTGTGCTGTCTTCGGTTGCTGCTCTACTTACCATATTCCTAATTGTAATCACGGATTGGCTCATCAAGAACGAGAGGCTTTCTGCTGCAGCTGTTGTCGGAGGGCTGTTGATCATAGCTGCATTCTTGCTACTGAGCTGGAGCACATACAAAGAGATGGAAGAAGATAGGCGGAAAAAGTACGTTTCCTTCTTTTCTCGTTCTATGGGTAATGAATGATACTGATCCGAATACAGATTCGAGCACGATCCTGTGGATACCAGCGACGATGAATAGGTCTACGCACCGCAATGTAAGCTATAGAGCGGGCAATTTAAGCATAGCGATGGCGTCGTGATGGTGGTTGTTGGACTAGAAGTGGATAATCAAAGCATCAACATTAATACCGAGCTACTCGCTCCTATCACTCCGCCGACAACCTATCACGCATTCCCCCAGAACAAAAACTCCATAAATGCCTCCGCGTAATGCATGCATCTCCTCCACCCATCCCCTCCCTCCACCATCCCCATATCGTCCAGCCCTCTCTCCATTCCTCCCCAGCTTAGCAAGTAGCGATGCATCATCTCCCATCCCCCCCTTGCCCATCTTTCAGCGAAAACAATTAAACCGCCCCAGCGAAAACCGCCACGGGGCGCGGCGGGCCCCGTGTTTGTCGACGATGACGCCGCCGCCGACGTGTTTGCCGCCGAAGCCTTTGGAGTAGAAGAATGGCATTGTGGGTGGCGGGGGTGTGGTGGGGATGGTTGTAGGTGTGTGTGTTTGGATGGGGGAGGGGATGCTGTGAGGGGGGGTGTTAGTTTAGATAGGAGGGAGAGCATGGGGGCTTTGGAGATGAGAAAGGGCGTTGACTTACTTATTGAGGCGAATTGGTTATGGAGAGAGAGGGGTGATGTGATTGTTGGAGATGTGGATCAGAGGAGGAGCTGGATGTTGCGGTTGGTGGTGTTTATCAATTCAAAGTGGCGTCCATGAAGCAGGTTTGGTCGAGGCTTGGTATTGGATGGTGCAGGGAAGGTGCGTTCGTGCCAAGCGTTGGCGTTTTGGGATAGAATACCATTTCGTGAGTGGATTGGGATGAATGCATTAGGGCACTTCGTAGATGGTAGTAGGCTTTCGGGACTTATATTGTGATTTGTCCAATCTCGGTGGTCCTAATGGAGGATTGAGGTGCGTTATGTTTACAAGTTGAACATGCCCCTCGAATCCCCGTATCGAAAGGGGTTTAGTGCCCCGAGCAGCGTGCAATTGAACGACCTGTGGCTGTCGCCGCTTATGTCAATGTCATTTCCCGGCTTCCTTCAATTCAAAAATATAGAGGCGTCTCGTTAGCAGACTTCTTTCACAGTAGAGTATCTCAATACCTCTTCCAGCCCAATTCACGTTACTGTATCAGAATACAGATTGAAATTTCCTATTCTTTTGGCTTGTCATTCTTCTCTCGCCGATCTGCAAATTGACGCTTCTCTCGTCACCATGCATGGCATAGAGAGGAGGATTAGACCTATCGAGCTAAGGATGGCCGACAGGACGCTTTTGGACACTAGTCCGAGCTGTCAACGACCCCTGCCCATACAGCCTTTTCAGGCTTGGGCTTCAGACATGCAGAATGCATGCACAATATGTTCATTCGAAGAACTCTGACGTGTCCGACTTCAATATGGTGGATATTAGTGGTTTGGAAATGAGAGCCTTTTCAAAGATGTCGGAGGTCGTCCATTTTCTACCCTTGAGACTCATCAATCTAGTTCAGCAGAAGCCTCGCCTTCTCTCGTGTCATTGACTTGCTCATTCTCGTCGCCGCCTCTTCGTCGAACAATTTTGGATGTGGGGTGGAGGTCTACGATGGCAATAAGAGTGATTGTCTTGCTCATCGATTGGGGTAGTCAATTCAAATGAGAGAAAAATGATATGTTAGACTTCAGCTTTTATTTCCAATGGGACTTGGCATAGTAGATGCGAGACACCAATCTACAGGTGAGGAAGATTATTTTACGTGTTTTGGAAAAGAAATCTGCCAACCATGAATTACATCTAGTCCTAATTTCAACTCTTGATCTCCCGATGCCTGCCGCAAACCCTGCTTACATCAACGTTGCTTTTCATACTTTTCGATTTTCTCTCTAAAAGTCCCCTTCAATCCCTCAGTCATACTAGCCCACTATTTCTAAAAGTCCTCCAACTTCTGTCTCATCCTTTCAACTCCCTTGATCTCCGCCCTTTCACCCTTCCCATCTCTTCTCCTCTCAGCGTTTCTTCAGCCCTGATTCCCCAGGCGCCAGCGTTCCATTCCAAACCGCCGCCTCATGTCCCCTCGCCACATACCCATACACCGGCAAATAGGTATCCAGCCACGGCAACACCTGCGCACTACCCGGCATCGCCCTCCAATCCCTCATCATATCCATCACAATAGCAAACATCCCCTGCAACACCACCCCCGCCCCTTCCATCCTACGATTCGCATCCGCCGCCAACTTCTCGCTGAACGCTCCACTGGCCTCGGTGTTCGCAAACACAGTGTACCCCTCACTGATGAGACTCAGGGCCAGGAACTCCGTACACACATCCGTCGTAATGCCCGCGAGGATGATTTGAGATTTGTTCTGCGCGCGGACGGCGGCGCGGAAGTCGGCGTTGTCCCAGGCGTCGACTTCGCCATTGCGGCGGATTAGGGGCGCGGTGGGGTAGAGGGTGGAGATTTCCTTTGGGAGGAGACCGTTGGGGCCGTGTTCGGCGGAGGTGGTGAGAACGATGGGGATGGAGAAGAGGGAGGCGATGGCGGCGTGGGCGATGATGTTGTTGCGGAAGATGGTCGGGTCGTAATCGCGGACCTGGGGGTCGGGTGATGTCAATTAAGGGGCAGTGGGGATTGGGGATGGGAGATAATTACGGCTTGGTAGAGGCCCTCTTGGAGATCGGCTACGATGACCATCTGTGATCACGGTCAGCTGGTGGCTAAGGTGGATGAGAGGGGAGCAGGTACTGAGTCATTCTTGTTGAGGCGGGTGAAGGCTGGTCCTGGACTTTGAGCAGCTGTTGTGAGAGGTAAAGCTGCGTATGCAACGAGCAGGAGCGCGGCGGTGAACTTCATATTGAGTATGAGTTGGTTTGAAATTCTTGCAATGATGTTTTGGTTGGGAGCCGCTTGAAGTACAGATTGAGCGGATGGTAATGGATTGTTGGAGAAAGATTGGGGGGCTTTATATATTCAATCATATCGCTTGCTAAAGGACTGAAAACATTTGGAGTGTGTGCACCACACAAGATTTCTCCCTCATCTAGCAAGATATTGTCTTACAAAATTCTGACAGATGATGATCATACGAGCGGTCAAACCCAAAATGACAGGGTCGGGAAATATACGATGCCTGCCACGCCATATTGCTTGCATGAGAGAAGGTTACAAAGTCAGCACCAGGTCAGCAATACCAAGAGCCAAGACGGAACCGACTGAACTGGAATGCATTGGCTATACGCTGGACCAAGAATTTGAAATGCATGACACTTTTTTATGTACCTTTTCATACCTTGGTGGTGAGAGAATGGTAGCGGTTAGGGGCTTGGCCATGCAAAGCCGTTTGTCAGAAAGGGTCATCCGCGTGCCTATATGACATCTGCAGCCACCCGCTGCAAATGCGAACGGCTTCCGATTCTTATGAAATCCTTACATGATGCTTCTCTGGTGTTTGATGAACCCTTGGCACCATTTAAGCGAATGCCTTGCTGGTATTTCATACTGTCATCGGCGATATTTCTGACTACTGGACCACTACCAAGTTACTGGAATGGCTAGAGGTCACTGGGAGTCTGCTTGAGATGCCGCCATTTGCAGGGCAAGCTGCAAGCTTATTCAACTCAGCTGCTTCGCCCATTATTAAACGCCATCGGAGAGGTTCACTAGCATGATGGCATGTTCCAGATGTTCCAGTTGATGTTGACTCCGTGGTACTTGGTCGGGTAAGGTCGGGTAATTCTAAGGCGGGCCGTATCCGGCTAGCTTACCCTCGCCGCCCTCCCCTCATGTTTTGGCTGCCGTCACAACTTCTTAGATGCTGCCTTCCCAGCAGCGTGAATACGCCTCCGTATCCTGTGCTTCTTGTACTCTTCGCAATGTTCCTATGCTTACCGGAGCGAGGTGGTGCAATTGTCCACGTTGGCACCTGGCCCCTTGAGGGCCTCCTTGCCATTTCCACTCCCTTTCCTTCCACCTTTACCTTCTGTGGAGCGAACGAGGTGAAATTGAGGAGACTGCTGGGGGAAGGCAGTCGGAGCAGATTCGTAGGGACAGGGAGGGCAGGACGAGGGATCGGGAGGGCAGTGAGGGAAAGCAATGATACACGGCAGTCGCGCAGTTGAAGCGGGAAAGGAATCAACTGAGGCAGAGAGCGAAATGTTTGGAGGAGACTCGGGAGCATTGGTGTTGGAAAATAAGATATGTACTTGAAGCCGAGAATGAAGCGCTCGCTGCCTCCTTCATAATCTTGCTCCCAACGTTGCATTCCACCTCTGAAGAAAGGAGCACAAGTATCTTGGGTTGCCGGCTCCGTCCGAGAGATTGTTTAACAAATATTAGCCTTGGGAGCACACAATTGCAGGGAGTTTCATCAACCGAAAATCAGTGCTTGATTAGGAGCTTCATGTATGGACGGGTATCTAGCCGATGAAACTAGTCACTATGGGAAGGATATGCTCTGATTTAGGTATCGTATGAAGCAGGCTAGGGAGCTCATGCTTACATCTGCGCAGGTCGAGAGGATGGTCGGGAGAATGAAAGACCGGCTTTTGGAAAGTCGATAAGATCAAGCCTTTGCGTTTGCAGCTTTCCACGAGTGGAGGACGTTAGTGCTCCGAAACCTCGTCGTGGCTAACCAATTGATTTGTTATCACATTGCCCCGACGGCAAAGCGGGAGCGACTAGAAACCAACTTTCTATCACCTTCTGGCTTCAGCACCAGGGACAAACATTATAACTTACCCTCCTTGCTGCTACGACATCCACCCTAGGTCAAAATATCAGACAAGCCGTCGGAATTTGTTCTTGCGTCCACTCTCTGCTTCAGCGTCTAGTCCCAGGACCGCTTCCCTTCCACCCTCTCCTTCAACGCATCGTTCATCAATCGAAAGCCCCTTTCCGTCGTCCCATACATGTCGGAACCGATCCAGCCGAGTACTAAGGCCAAGATGCCCGAAAACTGCTCTGAATGCTCGAATCTGGTGCCACTCTCGTTCGGGTGAAGCCTTAAGTGATGATGGCCCGTGAAGAGCCATGGCACATTCATGAGACGACCCCTCCAATGGAGATGCTCATTTGGGATGAAGGTCTGGATCACCGGGCTAAAGGTCATGCCTTCGACACATGTGAGTCTGGATGGCTCGGTCTCGCATGATCGAGGTGGGAGATGTGAACGCAGCCTTGGAAGGATACGTACCAGAGGAGTCTTTTTTGGGGGGTTGGATGCTGGCGACAAGTCTGCCGCCCGCTACTTCGATTCAGCAGATGTTTGCGACTCAAGCCAGTACGACTGACCTTTCTTGTCCCCGGACAGCTTGATCAGGAATGGATTCCAGTCTGGATAACGATCATAGTCTGTGAGAACTTTCCATACCGCACTCGGCGGGGCTGCAATATCGATCTCTGTTGAGACCGAGGGAGCCATTTTGTTTCGTTGTGGGTCTAATGCGTGCAAGAGAGGCCGAAGGCATTGTTGAAACAGTCGAGGAGTTACTCCGCTAAGGGGTCAAGACGCGCGGGCTGGGATATGGGATTATACTAAGCTAGGCACCAGCGTTTGTGGCCGCTGACTAAGAGTAGTCGAGGATCACCAATCAATAAAGTACTAACTTGATCCTACTCGTTAACTTATGAGAACACCGCGTAAAACACCTAATCTGCCTTACAGCAGCACGCCGATTATCTTGCACCAGCCTTACCCAATATCTCTCTAGCAGTCCTCGATGTCGAAGGTGCTTCGACAACTACACTCATAAGGGGAACGTTACGTACGTAATCTGCCTTGATGGATGTGAATATTGGGGCTTGAAAGATCACAAGTTCTGTCTGCGAGAAGATCACTCAGCGAGCCCCCATTGGGTTCAAATACGTGCTGGAAGAGCCATCGAAGATTCGCACAGGACTTTTTTAACAGCGTCCTGGTGGTTTGAAAACGAGTGTAGCTGTGAGGAAAGAAGCCCCTGTCCCTCAGACCATCAGAAAGGATGATCAGATCCCACAGGAGCTCTTTCAGATGGTAGAAGGTCGATGCTCTACCCTAGGCTGATACGAATCGTCTTCCTCGCCAGTGTCGCAGATTTTCACTCAATTATCGTCCAATCTTGCGGTGCTTTTCCATACTGCTGAAAAAGACTCATGACGAATTATAGGACATTTTTCTTGGGTTTGTCTTCGCAAGTCGCTGCATTCTTATCATCAGTGGCCATGGTTTGATCGACGGGTGCAATGTGAAATAAATTCAATTGAGAGAGGTTTCCATGGCTAAGAGACCGATATGGTAAATGTGTGATGGTATAGTTATTGGTTTGTCCTTGGTGATTTTGAAAGGGTTCAGAGTGCTTTTGCTGCTCAAATTCTCAAGAATGACTCTCATAAGTAATAATGCACACCTACTAATTCTCACAATGAGAGAGTTACCAATTGCTACTATCAGAATTGAATACTAGCTTACTTCCATTCTCGGCTCTTCAGATGCTGCCTCTTTTCGGTCGTCCCCATCTCCCTTACCATCCACCAAAGTCATGCCAGAATCCAGCTTGGATGGCCCCTTGACATCTAAGGAGCATGATTCTCGCTACCAGCAAATCTCACTCAGACACCATTTTCTTTTCCAGCAAGTCAAAGACAAGCCACATCCAGCTCTAGCATTGTCATCCAGAGCCTGTGCTCGCCGTGAGTCTGTTTCGATGTTCATGACTTCGCGTCTAAAATGCAGGAGAATAAAGCAAGATCGATATCACGAATTTCTTTTACCCTTCATTTTACATGTTGTCTTCTATTGAAAAGCATTCATGGTCCAGCGGCCTTCTTGAGTTATAGGATCCAGCATTGTCGAAAGCAGATATGTAGGCTCGTCTTTGTGCCCTAATCAATGGCGGTGTACAAATGGGGTCGATTCGACCAGTATTTATTAAAAGCTGGCTCGAAGTAGCGGGACGTGCTGCTGCCAATGTAAATGCAGGAGCGCAATGACTACATCAAACCAAATCATTATGGTCACTTAGCATAGCTGCTCTCGGGCTTATATTTTCAAATGCGACTACGATCCCGACTGTAAATCGCTCTTATCCTGCCGTTCATATCGAATGACACTCACTCATACCCAATTCAACGTAGGAAACCATCGACTTGCCTCACGAGCTGACTTGTCAGACCTCGACTAATACTAATATTATGCATTCCCGTCTTGGGATGCTTTTCCAGGAGAACATGAGTTTGCCACGTCTTCAAATTGGAGGCATACCCGTTACACGGAGATGTCGAAGGACAAATCAGCTACTGCGGCAAGACCATGAATTCGACCTTCGACATTGCTTCCATGTAAATGGCAACCTCATCGTAGTGTATGATCTTTGGCGAAGGGTGCAAGGGTGTCTGGACCGAGGCTCGCGAGGGGAGTCGGCCGGTGATAAGGACACGGAAATAGTGGTTGAACTTCACCTCATGTCTATTGTAGTCTCCATACACCATACACCATACACCTAATAACAGCACACACGAGTAACGTCAAAAGAGTGCACCGAGTATTTCTCATAGTTGACTAGGGTTCGAGCCGACTTTGATCCTGCACCTCAGCCACTATGCCTCTCCTCATGCAAACGGGGAAACCCAGAGTCATCCTCGGCCTAATGACCTTTGGCCCTGATGAAAGCAAGGGAGCTCGAATAACTTCCCTGGATGAATACAACAAAACCCTCGATTACTTGCAATCACAAGGCTACAACGAGGTTGACACTGCAAGAATATACATCGGCGGGGAACAAGAAGCTTTCACCGCCGCAGCGCATTGGAAAGAGAGGGGTCTTACGCTAGCAACGAAATGCTATCCCACAGAACCAGGGCTGCACAAGGCAGAGAAGATTACCGAGATATTCAATAAGTCGTTGAGCGAATTGAAAACGGATTGCGTTGACATCTTCTACTTGCATGCTGCGGACAGGTCTGTGCCTTTTGAGGAAACGCTGGAGGCTGTCAACAAGTTACATAAAGAGGGGAAATTTGTGCAATTGGGTCTGAGTAATTTTACCTCCTTTGAGGTGGCGGAAGTTGTGATCATGTGCAAAGAAAGAGGGTGGGTTCGGCCTACGATATATCAAGGAATGTACAATGCTATAAGTGCACTGCCCCCATGATATTCTGTCTCGGCCAGTGGCTGAAATCAATTAGCGCGGTCCTTGGAGCAAGAGGTCATCCCTGCCTGCCACCGGTACGGTATTGACGTTGTTGTATACAACCCATTGGCAGGTGGGCTCTTTTCTGGCAAGATAAAGAGCGCCGATGTTCCCAAAGAAGGCCGCTACAGCGAGGTCAATGCTAGACAAGGACAGATGTACCGAGAACGATACTTCAAGGATGCCACCTTCGACGCTCTTCGACTGATTGAGGGCGTGGCTCAGAAGCACAATCTGACTATGCTAGAGATAGCGCTTCGGTGGTGCACCCATCACTCAGCACTGAAGATGCAGGATGGTGGCCGTGATGGCGTAATTATTGGCGTCAGCAGCCTCAACCAGCTCGAAAGCAATTTAAAGGACCTCGAGAAGGGGCCACTGCCAGAAGACGTGCTTAAAGCATTGGACGAAGCGTGGCTGATCACAAAGCCTACAACGCCAAAGTACTGGCATCTGGATCTCGAGTACAAGTATGATACGCAGAAAGCATTATTCAAGCCATAGAGCTAAAGGTAGGCTGCTAGATGACGAGCACAGAGCGACGACATCTAACGAAATTGACCGTAGCGATGACAATTCGATGTGGTATTTGCATAGCAGTAGTTCTGTATAGGCAAATAGACATACGGATTATGCCTCATGGTGACTGACCGTACGGATACAGAAGCTTTCAGATGATTAAGGCCAGGCCTCAGCAAACCGAACGCCTCGTTTCGTGACAGGAATTCTCGACACTCCGGCGAACGGAACGAGTCGCTAAGTATGAAGTAGCATGACTGATGTTGACGGCACATTTCCTTTGTAGAATCGTTGCTTTTTGCCAGGTGCATGTGTAGGAGAGTCCCATCCAGAGCAGACGATGAATGCTTTCGTTAGGGCAATTGCTGCTCACTGCCTATTACCACTGTCCTCGAGTTGACCTATGAGAAAACACTATTGCCTGGTCGTTAGCGGAACCCGGATCCGCGAGTTGTCCACTCAAATTTCCGTTTTCCAAATCGACAACAACAACACCACCGCTAGAGACCTCGCTCCCCTTTGATCCAACTTCGAACATTCATTGGCAAAGCTCCCCTTCACCTACACGTGTTCTCTCGCAATGTCTTTTCCATTCTACTATCCAGCCCACTTTTTGGCAATGGGTTGGTACACCCGGATCTTCAAGAGACCTCCAGAGATCCCTTACGACCTCCCTCTCGACGAGGAACCCTTAGGACCCGAAGAAGGCTTCATCTCGATTGGCTGCGCGCCGCCCCTGCCTGGCCGTCAAATGCATGATAGGTTGGAGATGTATAGCAAGCCTTATTTGACCCAGTTGGGATATGATCGCAATATGGCACAATGCGGGTGAGTTGGTTCGCTTTCGTCGTCATCCTCACGTTCACATGCATGGGAAAGGGAGTTGCTGTGAAGCGAAGGACATCTGTTGCCTCAAGGCCTCCGATATCCTTATCTACCCGAGACCACGTGGTTCATCTTATCGGTTTAAGTTCGGACGTTTCAGCATTTCATGGCGAGTAGAGGCAATTTTCACGCTACGGTTGGTGTTGAATGCTCAGCAACATTACAACGCCTCACCATGTCTTTTGAAGCTATGTTCTTCGTCACGATGGCTGATATCAACTTCTCTAGACCTCTTGCTAACCACGGGGATGAGGACGTCATCTATGTTGTATGCCCTGGTGAGGTTGGTGTTGGTGGAGAGACCACCCGAGCTTTCGTCATGCAGAAATCCGCGCTCATGCGCTCCGCGCCACTCGATCAATTCTTCAAGTCCAACGATTACCGTTGGGGTTGCGCTATGACCCTTTATTTCACGCAGTTACCTGGAGTTTGCTTCAGCGTGGTCAAGCAATACCTCGAAATGGGCTCGGATCGCTACACCACGGACCACTTGATTGGAGAAGTCTCCAGCTGTTACACTGATGGAGGCAAGCGTTTGGAAATCTATTCACGCTTGCACAAGTCTGCTCATCTACTGGAGCTTTTCTGCCTTGAGAACATGGCATGGGCGGCCATCAAAGATGAGGAAGGCTCTTTGAGCGTAGGACATTGTGTAACCCTGGCAAGCTTCATTTTGACCGAAAATTCTGGCTTCGGTCATCTCAAAGGCTGGCTCATGGGTCACATCAAGAAGTATTTCGAGGTCCTCAACGCAGACTTTGTGGTGAGCGTGGATCCTGAAACGACCTGGAACGATATTGTCGGCACATTGAGTCCCCGCTTTAGGAAGGAATGGAAGAAATTCGACCTTGCTCGAGGATCGCGCTTGTCTATGGTTGAGGAAGAGCAGGACGAGGAGGATGAAGAGATCATCGCGAAGGCCTTGAAGAGCTTGGACGAGGCCGAGCTGTGGCGTGCGGAAGACGCCAAGCGTTCTGTTGAAGATGGCAAGGATGGCATGCTTCGCAAGGATTTCGTCTCTGAAGCGGCCGAAGTACGTGACGACGATGAATTTCTAGATGGACTGACCGAGGAGGAGATCTACGAAATGTGTCCCTTCCCTGAAAAATCGCATGCCGCAGACACTTCGAAGGCTCACCAGATGCCCGGCGCACCCCTGAATTCTCGCTCCCATCCTCGCTCCAGCGCCGAGATGGAACCAGTCTATGCACGTCACTCAAGCCTTGACATGGAAACGGCCAAAGCTCGTGCGGTCCTGGGAATTAATACGCGCTCTACAGGTCTCATTGCCGGTCGTCGCAAGCAACCCGTACTCACTCGAGCGACCAAGAGCTTGGCGAGCTTAATGCGCTCGCCCTCTATGAGTACAATTCGAGGACTCCATTCTCATAAGTGAGCGTTATGGTCAACCTTCCAAGCGTTGTCCAATACTGTCTTCCAGGGTATCTGTAATTCAACGATACTATCATGGCCAGCAATTCCGTCTCGTCAGCGCCAATTTCCCCTGGATACTCCGATTCACTGTTGATCATCGTCTAAGCTTCAGAATACGCTATTTCACTGTTGGTCATCCCCAAGATCGCCCTAGCATATCCCGCCTGTACTACGTTCTAGTATTGTGATATGCAGAGATTCTTCAATGCAAGCCATCGCTCTGTATGGTGAGTCTTCCCTGATACCCGCAGCATATTTTCTTGTACTGACACCTTTCAGGCAAGAAGCATCGTTCTTCTACCCCCAGTCATCTCATCAATCGCGGATCTACAATGACTGCCGAGCACTTCAACCATCGTACCGGGATCGATAAGACAGACTGCATACCCCTTTTCAGCGTGATGACACCGCACTTCAATTACCGAATTCTCGGTAACACTGGCTACAAGCCAAAGCAAAAACATTCCTTCAGCACCCATGTCTTTAGCACTTGATAGGAAGCCCCCAAAATTGACGATCTTATACCCAGACTGCTGCAACTCAGATGTGAACTCAGTTGACCAACGTGCGAATTGGCTATGCAAAAACTCTCCCCTGAGCGCTCCTATGACTCCTTGTAGCATGTGTACTTTTTGTTAATCAGATCGCACCTATGTACACGACCTCAACTCCTCTCCACCCCCCTCCTCCTAGAACCCACACCTAACCAACCCCTGCAATATCCCAACCTCCGCCTTCACCCCATCCACCACCCTTCCCCCCTCCCCCACAACCTCCCTCACCCACCCCTCCATCCCCACCATCCCCGCACACCCCAAAACCACAACCCTCAACCTCCCCTCCCCCTCCCCTCTGATCAACCTCCCCACCGCAAGCTTAACCCTCCCCTCCACCCCCTCCCCCCCCTCAAGCTCCCCCGCACGCATCCCACAACACTCCACCCCCCCAAACCACCTCTCCGCCCCCTCCCTCCCCAAAACCTCCCCCCTAACCGCCCCCTCCAACACCCCCTTCCACCCCTCCCCCGTACTCACAATCCCAAACCTCTCCTCCCCACTCCTCAACAACTGCACCGCAGCCGCGACCGAGGCTTCGAAGATGCCAATGACGGGTTTCGCGGTGTGGCGCTTGAGGAGGGGGACGAGGGGGTGGGGGGAGTAGCAGGCTATTAGGAAGGCGTGGTGGGTGGGGAGGTGGGGGAGGATGTGGGGGAGGGTGTGGGTTGCGGAGAGGGCGGCGGTGGGGAGGTCGTTGATGGAGGGGGGGCCGGTGGGGGGGGTTAGGTAGGTGTATGTTGTCTGTGAGGGGGGTGGGTTAGTGAGGGGTTTGTTGGTGGTGGTGGTGATGGTGGTGGTGGTGGGGGAAGGAGGGTTTACGTTGTTGTAGTCTAGACTTTCTATTGGGGCGCGGAGCGCTTCGGTCATTGATTGGTTGGTGTTGGGGTTTACGATTAGGAGTTTTATGGGTGCCATTGTGGACTACGGGAGTGTGATGAGTCTGAAGATGATGTGGGTATAATGCTTTGTGAGGATGAGAAATTGAGAAGTTGTGGTTTGGTGTCTTGACTTTTGAGGGCGAAAGCCAATGCAATGAATGTAACAAAGTTTTCATACATTTGACAAAGCTACCTGGGGCCAAGCTTTTCTAGTATTCGTGGTCCTTGCTCCTGCCATTCTTGCTTCGATATCCACATGTTCTCCTTGTCGGCCATCTGAAAATGTTAGCATGATCGACCGCTTAGTATGAGGGAGATCAGAGGAAACTCACAATATTCGCAAGCACAGCACCGCCGAGGAAGACCATGTGTCTCCGCCGCGGGGGGTCTTCGATTCTGACTTTGAATTTCTGGAAGATTTGGTTAGAGGAGCTTCGATCATATAAAGGTGTGGGTATCTCACATTCAGTCGTTCAGGATTACCTCCTAAAACTTTCGTTAACCACAATTGCTTGATTTCCTTCTCCATCCTCGACGGCAGTCCTGGGTACATGCTGCTTCCGCCGCTGAGTACAATAGCCTTGTACAAACTAGTCCTGATGTCCACATCCGCTATTTGTATGGTATTGAATAAGAACTCCGCTATGCCAGGCTGTTCCACATCAACCAGATGCGGCTGGAATAGACATTCTGGAGCTTCGAATCTTTCGCTTCCCACTCGTATGACTCGACCGTCGGGTAATGTGTATGA
>JAABUI010000627.1_pt1 | contig 24601 bp, 23 predicted proteins | sample 5559111 | NCBI WGS metagenome assembly JAABUI01 (sample SAMN10711870, study PRJNA513365) | rock metagenome | isolation source: Antarctica rocks | place: Antarctica: Victoria Land, Buttleship Promontory
ACCGCCCGGCAACGGCGACAGCGGCGCCGAACGCCCCGTACGGTCGGAGTAGTCAGCGAGGAACAGCGGATAGCTGGTGAACCCCGTGTCGTCGCCCATCGCGGTGCGCCAGAAGTAGGCGTAGGTGTAGATGATCGGGCGGCGGCCGGTCAGCTGCTGCACGGTGTCCAGAAAGACATGAGTCCAGGCCACCAGCTGCGCCGGTGCCAGGCCGCCGGACTGCTCCAGGTCCAGAAGCGGCGCGAGGGCGCCGGCCTGCTGCATCGACCCGGTCGCGGCCACGAAGTACCGCGCCTGGTCCACCGCGGACTGCAGCGAGGCGGCCGGGGCGGCGAAGTGGTACGCACCCCGCGCCATGCCCGCTGCCCGCATGCCGGCCCAGTCACCGGCCAGGTAGGGGTTGAGGTAGCCGCTGCCCTCGGTCGCCTTGACAAAGCCGAAGTCCTGCCCAGCCGCCCGGACCCGCGCCCAGTCCAGCGACGCCCCGTGCTGCCAGCCAGACACATCCACCCCCAACGGCCGTACCGCCGGGTGGTGGCTGCGGATCTCGGCGGTCGCGGGGGCAGCAGTCAGCACCACCGCGCTGAGGCAGGTGAAGGCGGTGGTGGCAAAACGAACTCGCATCGGGGGCACCTCACGGCTTGAGCTGGCGTCGACGTCACGTCCGTACCGACCGCGCGTCCAAGGGGTGCCACAACCATCGGTAGCAGCACGCCGGACCTGAAGCCACAGCGCATAACCGAGAGGCAACTCAGTGTTGCCAACCCCACCCATGCTTCCCGAGCCGCCCAAGATCCCCGACGGTGAAGCGTGCACACCCGACCAGGCACCCGGCAATGCTTCGGGGCACGAGAGGACCCGAGCGAACCACACACAAACCGCTGCGCGCGCCCGCAACGGGTGGTCTCGGCGCAGAACAACCGGCGGCGGCGGTCGCCCACCAGCACCCCGAGCACGATCAGGACCACCAACATGATCAGGTCGCGTGGCCCGCCGTACGCCCCACCCACCGGCTTCCAGACCACTGACCAGTACCGCAGACTGCCAGCGCCACCGCCGGCTCGGCCCCCCTACCAGCGTCCTGCTGCCGCCCCGGGGCGCTGGCCACCCCAGCACGGCAGGCGGCAGCACCAGCAGGCCGGTGGTGCGCCGGTCCAGCGCCAGACGGCGCTGCACCTACGCGCGCCGCATCAATGGGCAGGTCCCGCTGGGGCATCACGTAGGCGCCGGTCCTGCCAAGGCTGGAAGCGCACCTCCCGGAGCCCGCAGTCGCTGCTTCCACGAAGGCGCCAGTCGCGCCCAGGGATGACCGGTGGCTACGCCCGTTCGGCGGCTTCATCCGCCCGACACCCGGCCGATGTCAACAGAGGCGGGCCTGGCCACGTCCGGGCGACGCGTCCAGCCCGCACTACCTGCGCAACGACGAGTAAGGACACACCTTGAACCGCACGGACTACTGGACCTGCCGACCGGCACTGCACCTGCCCGCGCTGGCACAGCTCACCATGCGGCTCCTGCACGAGCGGATCCCACTGACCCTGCTGCTTGACCTGATCGAACCAGGCCCGAACTCCACCGTCCTGTTGCTGACTGAAGGGGGCGCCGACCTCACCGGCGGGCTCTGCGCCGACATCGACTGGTCGGATGACGCGCTGCTGGACGCCACCCTCGGTGTGCCCTGGACCGGGCGCGCCCAGCTATGAACCCCCTCCCCACTGCGGGCAGCTGAGCCTGAGGCACCCGACTGCCCTCACACGCCCCGTACATCGTTGCCAGGCAGCTGCCAGGTCCCGCGGGCAACGTCATGTCATCAACCGCTCGGCCTTTGCGGAGCACCAAGATGACGATGCTTGTTCGTAGCCGCCTGGTGGCGGTGCCGCGGCCGGTACAGCCCTGGCCGCCAGTCCGGCGGTGGCGTGCTCGAGCTGGCGTCGCGGCCCCCAGCTTCGGCTCATTGACCACGGCTGCCAGCGGCGGCACGACCCAGCATGCGGGGAAACACGACGGGAAGGGACATCGCGAGGACCGCACACACCGCCGGGCGGGTGCTGGACCGTGCCGCAAACCGGCAACACGCGATGATCACGGCGCGTAGATGCCGGACACCAGTTGCGCGACACAGCAGGTCCCTACAGCACGCTCGCAAGCGGGCCGCATCAAGGCGATCGGGGACGCGAGCCCGACCGGCCCACAAACGAGCGATTGCGGGACGTCTCCTTGACGCGCGTAACCGGCGCTACCGTCGGCGGGGTGAGTTCCGAGATCTCCGTCTTACGCCTCGACTTTGGCTACTTCGTGCGGCCGGCTGAGGAGAGGGGCAGCACCGCCCCTCGGGTCGAGCCGGTCTTGGGTTACGTGGTGCAGCATCCGAAGGGCACGGTGCTGCTCGACAGTGGGATGGGTTTGCACCCGGATGTCGACGACCACTACCGCCCACGACGCATCGCGCTGCCCGACGCGCTGCACGCGGCCGGGCTCGCTGTCGAGGATTTGACGGTGGTCGCCAACTGCCATCTGCACTTCGACCACTGCGGCGGCAACCCGTCGCTCACGGGCCTGCCGATCGTGGTGCAGGAGGTGGAGCTCGCGGCGGCGCGTCTTCCGGACTACACGCTGCCCGAGCTTGTGGATGCCCCTGGGCTCACCTACGAGAAGGCTTCCGGCGACGTCGAGATCTTCCCCGGAGTCAAGGTCATCCCGACTCCTGGGCACACGGACGGCCACCAGTCAGTCGTCGTCCGCCGAGGCGACGGCAGTGTCATCGTGCTCGCCGGGCAGTCCCACGACACCGCCACGGCCTACAGCGCCGACGCATTGGCCCTCCGCGCCTCCGACGACGGCCATCCGCCTCCCCTACCGGTGACGCCGGCGTGGATGAGGCGACTCGTCGACCTGAATCCGACAGGGGTTTACTTCGCCCACGACCACGCCGTTTGGATGCCGACGTAGCTGCTTTTTCGGAGCTCAGGTATCCGGCACTACTCGTGCGGCCAGGTCCCGCCGGTAGGCGGCGTTAGCCTCGGCCGCCCAGCAAAGAGGCGGCGTTCTTCGCGGTTGAGGAACGGGTTCAACCCAGCCGTCAGGATGCCGACTCCTAGGGAGTGACCGTGCAGCTCGCGCCGCTGCCCGAGCCCGGGCCGCCCACGTCCCGGGCGGCCTCGCTGGAGCGGCTGCACGGGCTGATCCGGGCGATCAATGGTGACCTCGATCTCGGTCGGACGCTCAGAGCGTGTGTCAGGGGCTGGTCGAGGGCCTGGGCTTCGACGTAGCGCTGCTCAACCTCGTCATGCCGGGCGGCGACCTGGAGGTGGTCGCGGGAGCGGGCGCTGCCGAGGCGCGCGACGCGCTGCTGGGCACCAGCGCGCCCCGCGAGGCCTGGGACGACCTCATGCGCGTCTGCCAGCCGGTTGGCGAGCTGCTCGTTGACTACCTCCACCTCGTGCCGCAGGAGGATTCAGTGCCGACCTGGGTTCCCGACACCCCGGTGCCCGACGACCAAGACGCGTGGCATCCGCTGGATGAGCTCTTCGCCCCGCTCTGGACGACCCGCTCCGGGCTGGTCGGCGTGATCAGCGTGGACTTGCCCCGCGACGGCCGCCGCCCTGCTCCCGACCAGCTCGTGCTGCTGGAGATGTACGCCGCCCAGGCAAGCGTCGCGATCGAGAACGCCCAGCTGCACACAGCGCTCCTGGCGAAGAGCGAGGACCGGGCCGAGGCGCTCGGCCGGCTGTCGACGTTGGTGGGCAACACGCCTGTCGCCATCGTCGAGCTCGACCTTGACGGCGTGGTCCGGTTGTGGAACCCGGCCGCCGAGCGGATTTTCGGCTGGTCGGCGGCCGAGGTCGTTGGCGGCCTGAACCCAATCGTGGCCGAGGAGGAGTACGGCGCGACCCTGCGGCGCCTCGATGACGCGCCGCTCGTCCGCGAGCCCGCCCGCCGCCGTCGGCGTGACGGCAGCCCGGTCGAGCTAGAGATGAGCGCCAGCGTCCTGCGCGACGAGCAGGGCCGGCCATTCGGCTACCTCGGCGTGTATGCCGATATGACCGAGCGGATCGCGCTCGAACGCGAGTTGCGAACGGCCGCATACACCGACGCCCTCACGGGCCTTGCCAACCGCGCCGCCTTCGGACAACGCCTCGAGCGCGCCGCTGCTGCGGGTGGAGCGACGGTCCTGCTGCTGGACCTCGACGGGTTCAAGAGCGTCAACGACACCGCCGGGCACGCCGCCGGCGACCGGGTCCTGGTCGAGGTAGGCCGCCGGATCGAGGCGACCTGCCGGGACGGAGACCTCGTCGCCCGCCTCGGGGGCGACGAATTCGTGGTCCTGCTGGGCGGCAGCACGACGGGGGAGACCGCCACCGACGACGAGGCGGTCGAGGCGCTCGCCGAGCGACTGGTAAACGTGCTCGCCCAGCCCCTCGACGTCGAGCGTCGGGCCGTGCGGCTCGGCGCCAGTGTCGGCGTGGCGCGGTTGCGTGGCGCGGGCAGCGCCGATGACCTGCTGCGCGACGCCGACGTGGCGATGTACGCCGCGAAGGCGCAGGGCAAGGGCCAGTACCGGGTCTTCGAGCCCCGGCTGAGGTCCGACCTGCTCGAGCGCACCGATCGGATCGCGGACCTGCGCAGCGCCCTCGAGCGCGACGAGCTGTTCGTGCGCTGGCACCCCGTCGTCCGGGTGGCGGACCAGCGGCTGCTCGGCTTCGAGTCACTGGTGCGCTGGCAGCACCCGGTGCAGGGAGAGCTGCCGCCCGCGGCGTTCGTGGCCCTGGCCGAGGAGTCCGGCCTGGTTGTCGAGCTCGGCCGGCAGGTGCTGCACCGCTCGTGCGCCACGCTGCGCCGCTGGCAGGACGAAGTGCCCGGCACCGCGCACACGCAGATCAGCGTCAACCTGTCGCCCGTACAGCTACGCGGCGACATCATCGCGACGGTCCAAGAGGTGCTGGCCGACACCGGCGTACTCCCCGGGCACCTGCTGCTCGAGCTGACGGAGGACGTGCTGCTCGAGGACGTCCAGGCCGCGGTCGAGGTGCTTGACGGACTGCGTGGACTCGGCGTCCACCTCGCCATCGACGACTTCGGGGCGGGCTACAGCTCGCTGGCCTACCTCAAGCGCCTACCGGTCGACGTGGTCAAACTCGACCGATCCCTGCTGGAAGAGGTCGAGACCGACCGCGACGCCCTAGCGCTATTCGACGCGGTCGTGGGACTCGTGGCCCGCCTCGGGCTCACCGCCGTCGCCGAAGGCGTGGAGACGGCCGGGCAGTGGGGGCTGCTGGAGCGGCTGGGCTGCCCGGTCGCGCAAGGCTTCCTGCTGGCCGACCCTCTGATCGAGGTCGACGCCCGGCGGATGCTGGCCGTGGGGCGACCCAGCTGCGGCCTGCGGCGAGCGCGGTGAGCGTCGCCCGGCACCAGGACGACTTCGCGCACCAAGTTGGGTTCGCCTATCGGCAGGGGGTCTTAACCGCAAGGAATTGCGGTTAGCCGCCTCGATAAGCCCTGCCGTTCTTGGAGTCAGACCGGGCGGGAGAACACCACCAGTCTCATCCCTGCCCGTTCTACCCGTCGGACTGTCTCACATAAGGTCGTTACCGGGACGGCTCGACCCGCGTGAGACCGGCGGCCGGGACCCGACCTTCGGCTGCGTCGCGTCCCATCCCTCGCCGGTGCGAGTCTCCATCACTAGGCCGATCGCATCTAGGGCGCTGGTGACAGCCGCTCTGGACTCGCCTGCGCGGCGGAAGGCACGGGGCGCGTTCTTCACACCGCCGGGGCTGTGGCGGAATGTGGCTGCGTGGGCCGTGCGCGGCCAGGACGATCTAGGCGCAGGGTGACCGGTGCTCCGGGCCGGGTTCGACCGTGCCCCCGGTCCGCTGTGTCCAGCAGTCCGGGGGCGCGGTCGGGGCGGCGGACGTCAACGCCGCCCGCTCACCTTGTCGTGCTCAGTTGAAACTGTATAGGTGTACGGCAGGGCGGCGACCTCGTCCCCGAGCCCGGCCAGACCCTGTGGCCCGTACGGCGACAGGGTGTTGATGTACACGTGGCCGGTGATCCGGGAACCTACGGCGTTCAGCGTCTTAAGCGTGAAGGTGATCGTGGCATGCCCCCCGGCCGGGATGACGACCGGCTTCGACAGCGGCGCGCCCGGGTCGACCGTCTTCAGTAGCGGGTCACCTGTGGTGCTGGTGTAGGCCCGGTCGAAGCCGTCGGCCAGGACGCGGGCCGACATGGTGACCGTGCCCTTCTCCTGGCCGCTGGTCGGCCCGACGAGGCTGGGGAAGGCGCCCCACAGCGAGGACACCACCTCGTTGGCGTTGTGCACGGCCGTGGCGGTGTTGCCCGACGGGGTGGCTTCCACGTCCGGGCTGCTCGGCGCGTTCAGGGCCGTGGGGTTGTCCAGCGCCATCACGTCGAACTCCAGGGGGGCTGTCGCCGAGGCCCCCACCGTCAGCCTGCGGGTCCGGGTGGGCACCAGCCAGGACGGCACGTTCTCGTCCTGCAGCGGGAGGGCGACCGTCGGGGGCCCGACCGGGGTCAGGGTGTAGGTCTGCGCAGAGTCGCTGCGTGCGTCGAGGTAGTAGCTCTGCGGCTGCGGGCCGGTGTTGTACACCGTGACGTGCCCAGTCCTTGGTCGACCCCGGACCACCCGGCCGTACGGGATCCCGACCGCCGTGACCCGGGCCCGGTTCAGGGTGACGCTGCCGCGGTAGGTCTGCGGCAGCGGCGCCCCCGACACCGGGTTGAGCAGCTCGACGGTCAGCTGGTAACGCCCGGCGACGGGCCTCGAGTGGACCACCTGAAGACCTGGGTAGGCCTTGGTGGCGGTGCCGGAGGGCTGGTAGCTCGTGTCAGTCGCGACCGGCTCGCCACTCGGGTCGGACAGGTGCGCGATCACCTGGTTGGGCGGCGTACCGCTCAGGGCGAGGTTGACGTCGAGGTCTTTGGCGCCGGCCGGTACGTCGAACAGGTAGGTGTCGGTCTGGGCCGGGCCGAAGCTACGGCCGTTGCCGTTGGCGAACACGCCGGAAAAGGCGGTCGCCCGGCCTGCCCGGACCGGCTGGACTGCCCGGACCACCAACGGCACGGTCGTGGTCTGCCGGAAGCGCCCGGTCAGGACCAGGCTGCTGGCGGTCGCCTGCTGTGCCGGCGCCGTCGTGTGCACCGTCACGGTCCTGCTCGCCCCTTGGGCCAGGGTGAAGCTTGCGGGGCTGACCGTACCGGCCGCGGCGGCGGCGACCTCGCTAGTGCGCAGCGTTACCGGGCCGGTGTAGCCCGCGGCGCCGTGACTGGTCCACACGATGGCCGTCCAGGTGCCGGGGGCGGGCTGGTGCACCTCGAACTGCCCGAAGTCGCCCAAGCCCTGCGGCAGGGTGTAGCCGGTGAAGGTGCCCTGCGGGTCCAGCAGGCTCAACCGCACCAGCTTGCTCGCGTCCCCCGGGTAGCTGATGGAGGTGTTGAACAGGTCGACGCCCGGCGGCACGCTGAAGGTCTGCAACGTGTAGGAACGGGCTCGGCCACGCGAATCGACGAAGGTCCGGGACCCAGCCGCGTCCAACGCGACGGTCCTGCTGGAACCACCGGTCCGAGCGGCGACCTGGCGCACGCTCGCGCTGACGGTCTGGCTGCCGCGGCCGTCGTTGCGTACCACCACGGTCGAGGTGACCGGGCTGCCGGCGCTCGCGACGCGGGACAGCTGCGGCACATTCGCGCTGAGCCCCTGGCCTTGCGGCGCCGAACTGCCCAGGCTAGCGGCGAGCTGCACGGCCCGGTAGGTGTTCAGCAGCCCGGCCCCCTGCTCCTGGGCCGGCAGCCCCAGGTCGTCGGCGCTGCTGTCCAGGACCCGCCGGACCTGCTCAGGCGTCGGCGAGGCGTTGCCATGCGCCTGGCGGTAGGACTGGATCACCAGCGCCGCTGCTCCAGCGGTGAAGGGTGCGGACTGGCTGGTGCCGCCGAAGTTCTGGATGTCGGCCGGCGCGTTCTTGTCGTCGGTGCACCCGGCGAACCGCTGGGTGCCGTCGGGCTGCAGCTTGCTGGAGCACAGAGCCCAGCCCAGGTCACCCGGGGCCAGCAGGTCCTGCACCCGGTTGGTCTGGGTGATGCCGGCCGAGGACAGGGCCGAGACCATGTTGCTCACCCAGTGGCCGTTGCCGAGCTGGAAGCCGTACGCCGTCTCCTGCGCGTAGCTGCGCAGCGTGGTGCTGGCGCCGGCGGCGATCACGAACGGGTCGGTGGCGGCGGTGCCGGTGGTGCTGCCGATCCCAGCGTCACCGGTGCTGGCCACGACCGTCACACCCGCCTGCACCGCGTCGTGGTTGAACACACTCACCGGGTCCAGCGCGGTGTCCGGATAGGGGTTGGCACCGAACGACTCGTTGATCACGTCGACGTGGTCGTGCGAGACGGCGTAGTCGATCGCCTGGATGATGACCGACGTCGGTGCGGTCAGCAGCGCGTTCGGGAAGATCTTCAGACCGACCAGGGACGCACCCGGCGCCATCCCCTCGATGCGGATGTTGCAGCCCGGCGGCAGCGGGTGCGCCGGGTTGACGTAGCTGGCCAGGTCGTAGCTGCCGCGGCCCTGGGACGCGATCGAGCTGGCGTCGCCGTACGCCTCAGCACCGCTGGACGGGGCGTCCGGGCCGTCGCCGCTGAAGTCCTGGTAGTCGCTGAAGACCGGCGTTCCATCGGCCCGGGTGAAGTCCTGGTTCTTAGGGTCGATGCCGTCAGCGATGAAGGCGACCTTGACTCCCGCACCGGTGTAGCCCAGCGACCGCGCGGTCAGCGCCTTCGGGTCATCTGAGCTGGTGTGCGTGGTCTGCAGCGCCTCGGGCTCCAGCAGGGACCGGGCTCCAGGGGCGGGGCACGTGCCCGGCGGCGGCGCGGCCGTCGCCGCCGCCGTCGCGGCGTGCTGCGCCTGCTCGAACGACTGCCGGGAGATCGACCGGTTCAGGTCGGGTACGACGGCAGCGACCCGCGGGTCGCTGCGCAGTGCGGCGACCTTGTCGGCGGGAAGGGTCAGTGCCAGAGCGTTCAGGGCCTGGTAGGCGTGCGTCGTCGTACCACCGAGCTGGCGGACACGGTCGCGCACCGGTGCCTGCTCGCCGGTGACCACCCGGTGCCGTTGGGAGAAGCGGGCCCGGTTAGCCGGCAGCGCCGGGTGCTGATCGCGCAGCAGGGCGATGACCCGCTGCGACCCGCCAGGTCGCGCCGCCGCTGCGGGCGATGTAGCAGCCCCGGCCGGCGACGCCAGGGTGACCCCGCTACTAAGCATGGTGCACGTCACGACGGCCAGAACGGCACCTGCTGGGCGTCGGCTCATGTATTGCACCCCTCGAACGGCGGTGCCCGTCGAGCCGAACGGCCCAGGGCGGCACTACTCCACCGCGCTGGACCCCATCTGACAAGGGGCCGCGCGGACTTGTTCGCAGAGGTGACCGGGCTGCCGGCACCGCGTTGACGCGACCACGGCTCTGGTCCAGGCCGCGCCGACTCGCACCGCTGGTGGCTTACCCCGGACTCGTCAAGACAGTTGGGCGAAGCGACACATCGCTCGCCAGGGACGGTTTCCTGGCGGTGATCGCGAGTCCTCGCCGCCAGGCGTGCCTGGGCGCTGGTGAGCCGCCGAGTGGCTAGGCGAGCAGGCCGATCTGGGTGTCCAGCGGGTCTGGTCGTACGCTGCGCCGGGCGACCTCCACGAGGTCACCGGCCAAGTCCCGCAACCGCAGCGTGTCGGCGGTGACCGCCACGACCTGCCACGGCTGCCGCCCACCCGACCGCACCACCGTCGCGCCCGGCGCCGGTAGGTGACCCTCCACCCCGACCGCGTGCCGGACCTCAAGCGCGCTGGTTGCCGCGGCGTCGGCGACCAGCGCGGCGGCGTCCTCCGGATCGGCCACCTCCGGCACCGCCAGGGTCAGCAGCACCGTAACCAGCCGCTCCCCCACCCCGTCGGCAGTCATGACGCGCCCACCACCACCACCGCGCCGGCAGTGGCAGTAGCGGCCGGCGCCATTGTCACGCCCTCAGCTCGCTCCGCCGCCGTCACCGCAACCGGCGGCCGGGGCGGTAGGTACCGGTACAGGCTGCTGCGGGTCATCCCGGTCTTGGCCACGATCTGGGCCATCGAGTCTCCGGCGTCGCGCAGGTGCGCCGCGGCGGCCAGCACGGCTGGGTCGAGCAGGCTCGGGCGGCCCACCTGCCGGCCGTGCGCGGCGGCCACCGCCCGGGCGTGCGCCGCCCGCTCGCAGGTGTAGGTCCGTTCCATCTGGGCGAACAACGCCAGCAGCATCACCGCCAGCTGCCCCATCGCGCCGGCCGGGTCGGCCGAGTCGACCTTGATCGGGTCGGCCAGGTTGCGCACCCCCACCCCGCGCTCGGTCAGCTCATGGATCAGGTTCAACGTGTCCCGCACGGTGCGGCCCAGCCGGTCCAGGGTGTGCACCACGATCACATCGCCCCGTCGGGCGAAGCCCAGCACCGCCCGCAACCCCGGCCGGTCCACCGTCGCCCCGGACTTGTTGTCCAGATAGATCCGCTCCGGGGCGATCCCGACCGCAATTAGCGCGTCGATCTGCCGCTCCAGGTCCTGCTTGGCGGTCGACACCCGTGCATACCCCAGCTCCACCCAGCGACCGTACGAGAACTCGGCGGCGTACGACCCACGCGACACGCCGTTGTGAGACGACTTCCCGGACATCCACCTGAGCGCGGCATCCTCCCCGGGCATCGCCAGGAGCCGGCCGTCTCACTTCCAAGGAAGTGAGACTCGCGAATCATGTGCCACATGACGCCCCGAGCCTGAGAGCGGGGACGGGCAGGAGCGGCGCACGGCGCCGCTCTATCCGACTCGCCGATTGCCTCTGCCCCTGCTCGGACACTGCCCCTCACTGTCGTCGGGGCCACGTGGGCCGCTGCCCGACGAGGGTCGCCAGAGCGGTGACAGCGGTGTTCGATGTGCCTATGGTGCCGAACGGCACGCCCGCCCGGCGCTTGCATCAACCAGGTCGGCAACTGGGAAGCGCTCGACGTCTGCTGTCGCTGCGCTGGAACCACCGAGACAAAGACCGACTGGTGACGGCCGCCCACTCCCCGGCGAGCCTTCCAGAGTGCAGGATAAAGGGCATTATCGTGCCGATATGATCGAGGATCATCAGACCTCAGTGCCGGCGACGCCGAGTGTCGACCTCGTCAAGCTCTTCGAGCAAATCAGGCAATGGCAACACATGGTCGAGAGCCCGGCGCCAGGTGTCGCACCAGGAAGTGCGCTTGCAGCGGATACCGCCAAGAGCTCGATGTACGACGTCGGCCATGTCGCATGGTCTGGTATCGCAATCGCTGTCGATCACCTCCATGCCCTGCGGGCCTTGATCGTCGACGCCCACCAGATTCACAGCCACGCACCTTTCAGCCTGATTCGAGGTGCGATCGACAATGCCGCAGTAAGCGTGTGGCTGCTTGCCCCCGTCGACCAAGACGAGCGGCTGTTTCGCCGCCTCCACCTTGCCTACGAGGATGTCCGCCAGGGCACGGAAGCAGGAGCACTGCTCGGCCCTCGTGCCCCGCAACCCCCCCGGCCCGCCGAGGTCCGACTCCAGGAGATCACCGATCTGGCCAAGGCGCTCGGGGTCAACCCGACTGGCGCCGTCGGCGCTCGCTGGGCTGGCTACGAGAAGATCGTCCAGATGGCGGCCGCGGAGCTCGACCACCTCGATCCAGGCTTGACGGCGTTCGTGTGGCGTGCCTGCAGCGCCTTCGGCCACGGTCGCCAGTGGGCGGCCCTATCGCTTCTAAGTCGGGAGTCGCAGCCCCGCTCAAAGGGCGTTGCTGACGTACGCCTCACGTCGTCAGTTGAGCAGGTCGCCACCATCGCGGCGACGGCAGTCATGCTGAACTACCGAGCCATCGAGCTTTACGACGAGCGACGAGCGACGAGCGACGAGCGCAAGATGACGCTCAAGCGCCACCAGCAGTAGATAAAGGAGGTTATCTACTGGTCGGGCCCGGGCTGTTCACCGAGGGTCGTGCGCGGGCGGGACCCAGGCCTTGGTGCGGCTCGAAGCATCGCCAAACCGCCCCCAAGCACCGCCACACCGAGCCCAAGCACCGCCACACCGAGCCCGACATCGCTGCGCACCAGAAGGGCCACACCTAGCCCGAGCATCACCACACGAGCCCGAACGCAGCCATACCGAGCCCTACATCGCTGCCCACCAGCGCGGCCATACCGAACCCGAGCACAGCCACACCGAGCCCGAGCGCGGCCACACCGAGCCCGACATCGCTGCCCACCAGCGCAGCCACACCGAGCCCGAGCGCAGCCACACCGGCCCCGAGCATCGCCACACCGAACCCGACCTCGCTGCCCACCAGGTCGGCCACACCGACCCCGAACACAGCCACACCGAACCCGAGCACGGCCACACCGAACCCGACCTCGCTGCGCACCAGCGCGGCCACCCCGAACCCAAGCATCGCCACACCGAACCCAAGCATCGCCACACCGAACCCAAGCATCGCCACACCGAACCCGACGACGCTGCGCACCAGAACGGTCACCCCGAACCCGAGGATCGCCACACCGAACCCGAGCATCGCCACACCGACCCCGACATCGCTGCGCACCAGCGCGGCCACCGCCAGCCCCACCATCGCCACACCGGCCCCGAGCGCGGCCACACCGGCCCCGAGGATCGCCACACCGAGCCCGAGCGCCGTTGGTGCTGTCTGGAGGGTTCGAGAGCGCTCTTGGCGATCGGCGGTACTCAGCAACAGGGCATAGAGCGCGAACGCCACTGCTGGCGGGGTAACGCGCCACACGACGGGCAGTCCCGGATCGACTGTCAAGGCAACAGTCGCCCCGAGGTAGAGCAGCCCGGCAGCGACCGGCGTCCATCGCTGGACGAGTGGTAGGGAGTCGGACCGCCGGCTCCCCCACCAGACCAACCCGACGACAGCTACCGCCCAGAGCGGTATGAGGGCGTCCCACTTGTAGTCACTCTGCAGCTGGCTGACGGTGGCAAGGATCAGTGCCGTCACAACGCTGATGAACAGCCACTTGACTACATCGGGCCCAGGAGAAGAAGAGTTCGAGGCGGGCGCGACATCCTGACGGTCGTCCACGACGTGCATAATGCCCACAGCGCTCGACGAGCGGCGGTGGCGACGCTTGTGCCCTTGAAGCCCGCAGGGCCAGAGTTGTCACAGCCAAGCGGCATGCTTTGTAAGGTGAGTACCGATCTTGCCGTCCTGTCACCGTCCTGGACTGGTGCTGTTGCGCCTGTGGACCGTGCCGCAGCCGTCGAACGACTGCCCGGCTTCCCTGCACAGGACCCCTACGAGCGCCTGGCCGTTGCGTTCCTGGTCGGCTACCCCCGTCACTCCGCTCGGGCCTACCTGTCGGACCTCAAGGCCTGGGGCGCGTGGTGCGCTGGTGCCAGCGTGCATCCCTTCGACGCCCGTCGCCACCACGTCGACGCCTGGGTACGGGTGCTCACTACCGAGCCACTGCCCCGCACCGGCCGGCCGATGGCCTCGAGCTCGATCGCTCGGCGGCTGTCGGCGGTGTCGGCCTTCTACGACTACGGCATCGGCGTGGACGTGGAAGTGCTGGCCTTCTCCCCCGTGGCCAACGTGCGCCGGCCCAAAGGTCTCCGACGACTCCACGACCGTCGGGCTCTCGGCCGATGAGCTGGTGGCGCTCCTCGACGCCGCCGAAGCGCACTCCCCCCGCTGGGGCGCGCTCGTATCACTGCTGGCCTACAACGGGGTGCGTATCGACGAAGCACTCCGCGCCGACGTCGCCGGCTACACCTACCAACGGGGCCATCGAGTCCTGCGCATCACCCGCAAGGGCGGCCGCAGCTCCACGGAGCCCCTCGCTCCCCCAACGGTCCGGACCCTGGACGCCTACCTCGAGCCACCACACCCGCTGTCCGGGCCGCTGTTCCTGGACCGCACCAACACGCGGCGCCTGGCCTACACCACGTCGCTCGGCCAGATTCAGCGCCTAGCGGCCAAGGCCGGCATCCCGGCCGCCGCCCAGATCACCCCTCACTCGCTGCGCCACAGCTTCGTGACCGAAGCGCTGGCCGCCGGCGTGCCTCTGCAGGACGTGCAGGACGCAGCTGGCCACCGGGACCCCCGGACCACCCGGCGCTACGACCGCAGCCGCCACAACCTCGACCGGCACCCGACCTACGTGCTGGCTGCTCACCTACGACGCAAAGGCGACTACGACTCCTAGCGGACCGGTCTGGCTGGCTCAAGACACCTAGACCGAACTAACCTGCGGGCATGAGCGAAGCCAAGCCCGAGGCCGACCCCCTGGCTGGTTGGGACCCTCGACGTCGGCAGGCGCTCGAGCGGCTGTGGGCGAGTTTCACGGCGGTCGACGGCCATGCCGCCAGCCTCGGTGACGAGCTGATCGAGGAGCGCCGGGCCGAAGCCCGAGCAGAGGACAGCCGCGCTCCCTCGCTGTGATCGTCCTCGACGCTTCCGCGCTCCTTGCCCTGTTGAACCAAGAGCCCGGCTGGCAGCGCCTGACCGGTGCGCTCGTCGACGACAACAGCACGATCAGCGCCGTCAACTACGCCGAGGTGCTGCAGAAGGCCGGCCGCATCGGGGTTCCGGCCGAGACGATCGACGCTCAGCTCGACGAGTTGGGTGTCACCGTGAGCCCGTTCGGTCGGCTCGACGCTCGCTTGGCAGCGTCGCTCTACCGGCACCGATCCGGCCTCAGCCTCGCCGACCGGGTCTGCCTGGGCCTTGCCCGCAGCCTGGCCAGCCCGGCTTACACCGCCGATCGGCTCTGGGAGTCGTGGTCAGCTGAGTTCGGCGTCCAGGTCGTCGTGATCCGCTAGCCGCCCTGGGGGCGGGCGGCCAGCAGGCACCCCGTCCCACCTGTCCGGGTGCTTCGCGTTGCCGACGGTGCCGCACCCTCACGGTGTCTGCGGCGACGTGCCACGCGGCGGCGGAGGTGAGTTCGTCGACGCGGGCTCAGCGCTCGGCGATGCGCTCGGGGTGCTCGCACAGCCGCACCCGCAGGTCCTCGGTCTGGGTGTCGGCGCGTTGCCGAGTCCGGTCGGCGTCGGCTGCCCGCTGCGGTCATAGCGGGCTCTGCTGGTTGCAGGTCCACCGAAGGGCCTGGGCCCGGCTCGACGCCGGGCCCAGGTGCCGGGCCCAGGTGCCGGGCCCAGGCGCCGGGCTCAGGCGGTGTCGGCCAGGTCGTCGGGGGCGCTGCAGTGGCCGAGGATCGCGCGGGCTGCCTTGGTAACGGTCTCGGCGGCCTGCCGGACACCGGTGAGGTCTCCCCCGGCCCAGCCGGCGACGTAGGCGAAGGTGTAGCCGCCGGCGTCCAGGCCATGCGCGGCCGCCACGACGTACGCGACGCTCTCGGCCTCACACCGGCCGCGGCACGTGGCGTGGGTCGGCAGGTCCGTGACGTGGCCGCACTCAAGATGCCCGAGCTCGTGGGCCAGCGTCTTCACGGCCTGAGCGTCGTCGACGTCGCTGCTGACCCGCACCACCCGGCGGGACGGGTCGGTGTAGCCGTTGGCGCCGCAGCAGTCACCGCGCTCCAGGGCATAGCCGTGTCCGGCCACTTGGCCGGCGAGGTCGTTCCACAGCCCGGCCGGGGCCTGCCCGACCAGCAAGGCCGGGGCGACGTCGGGCAACGGTGCCCCCTCGGTCTGGGACAGGTCGAAGACGTGCACCGCGCGAAAGCCCCGGACCTGCTTTCTGCCGCCGGCTTCGAGCGCCAGTCCCCCGGTGCTGGTGATGGCCGGCTCGTGCCCGGCTGGTTCGGCCGGCTCGGCCCGGTCGGCCGTCTTGGGGCGGTAGGTGCACGGCGCCAGGATCGCGATGCCCCGTTCCCCCTTGCGTACCTGCCGGCCCAGGCTCTACCAGGTGCGGAACCCGGCGACCCGGGTGGCTTGGGGGGCCTGCGCGCCGATCAGCAGCAGGTTGCCCAGGCTGTAGCTGTGGAACTTCGCGGCGGTGTCCAGCATCGCCCGCCACCCCTGGGACTCCACCAGCGCTGCGACACCGTCGCTGATCTGCTCGTGCAGCGCGGTGAGCTTGTCCTGCCCGCCGGTCGTCTGGCTGGTGGTGCTGCTGGGGTGGGTGCTGGTGCTCATCTGGGCCTCCCTGTCCCGTCCCGACGAGCGGGTGCGGGTGGGCCGGTGTCCCCCGGCCTTGAGGGCGGTGGGTTCACCCCTCCGCCGGGCCAGGGAGGAAAGCCCAAGAAGCTTCCCGCGGAGCGCCTGAGGAAGGATCTCGGGCGCCCTTGCCCGGGGAGGAGCGGCCCCGCACAATCCGGGGGGCAACCTCAAGGAAGCTGAGCCGGCCGCAGGCCGTCCATGCAGGGCCCTCAGGGCCGTGCAGTGCGGGTTGTCCTGCTGGTCTGGTGGGTTGCTCGGCTGGACTGCTCTACCGGGACACGACCCACCGAACCCGAGTTGACCGGGGTCTGCTGGGAGAATCTGCTTCGTTGGTTGATTGCTCGGGTGATGACGACGACCTTGGGGGCCGTGTCCAGTCCCCACTGACCAGAAGAGGAGCCAGGTTCGTGAGGGCCTACGTCGATGAGAGCGTGCGAGTGGCAGCCCCAGGGCTGTACGTGCTCGCGGGCGTCGTCGTGCGCCCCGAGCAGGCCGAGCCAGTCCGGGACGTGTTGCGCAGCGAGCTACGGCACCAGCGCCGGCCCTTTCACTGGCGCCTGGAGGAACGCACCGACCGGGAGTCGATGGCCAAGCGCGTCGGCGCCCTGGACTTGTCCGCCGTGGTGGCGGTCGCCTCCCCGGTCGACGCGCACCGCCCTGAGCGGGCACGGCGGTTCTGCCTGACCCGGATGCTCTGGGAGCTCGAGCAACGCTAGGTGCTCGACGTGCTCCTGGAGAGCCGGACGCACTTGGACAGCGAGGACCGAGCTCTCCTTGGCGCGCAGAAGGCCGGGCACCTGACCCGCGAGTTGCGCTACGCCTTCGAGCGCCCGAACCTGGAGCCGTTGCTGTGGCTGCCCGACCTGGTGGCCGGCGCGGTCTCGTACTCGCGGGCAGGGCTGGACCAGCAGAGCCTGGAGCACCTGCAGCACATCGTGACCGTTGTCGACGTCGGCGCCGCGACTCTGCCTCAGCCATGTGAGCCGCGCGGTGAACCATGACAGGTCGGACGGAGCTCGACAAGCGTTACTTTCAGGACGACGGGACCGGCGCGTCCATCAGCGGCCGGTGTTGCTGATCGGGCACATCCGTCGGCTCCTGGCCCTACCGTCGCGGCCATGACACGCACCCGTGTAGTCGCCCCGGCGGCGCTAGCGGCTGCGGTCCTGGCCGTCGCGCTAGCTCCGAGCCCCAGCCCGAACCCCGGTCCCGGAACGGTTGCTGCGGCGCCGTCCTTGCAGCAGCCGCTTGACGACGAAACTGATCGTGGCGGGGCGCCGTTCGACCCGGCGTTGGCGGCACTGAGCTGCCCGATCGAACGCGGGCCGGTGAAGGAAGGCTCCGACGCCGACCGGTACCGGGTGTCCACCACGATCACCGCGACCTCGGTCGCCTACCTGGTCAGCCGGCCCAAGCCGTCGAGCTACCCGAACAACAACCGCCTCGTGCCTTATGAGCGGATGACGTGGCAGCTGACCGCGACCCTGCTGCAGTACAAGCAGGAAAGCGACGGAGACGTGCACCTCGTCATGCAGGACAGCGCAGGCCGCAAGATGATCGCCGAGCTGCCCTACAGCCCCTGTGTCCCCACCAGCAGCCGCTGGCAGGCAGCCATCGCCGCCGCCCGAGCGTCGTTTAACCACACCTACACCCCCACGACGTCCTGGCACTACGTCCGGCGCACCGTCACGCTCAAGGGTTTGGCGTTGTTCGACCCGCCACACGGCCAGACCGGCGCCGCCGGCAACGGCATCGAACTGCACCCGGTCACTGCCGTCACATTCCACTGACCCGGCCACGACCGACGTCCGCGCCCTTCGGCCTCCCCCAGCTCACGCACCCACCGAGGGCGGCGCCCTAGCGGACTGCTTTGGGCGTGCCTCAGCTCGGTCCAGTCCCGCCATCGGTTACGGGCCGGGGAGGTCCTGCGCCCGGCCCGGCAACGCCGGGGTGTGGACAGCACCAGCACAGACCCCGTGGCTGTGGCAGCGTCCGGGCCGTGCTGCTCCCGTTGCTGGCCGCCGGTGACTTGGGCGTCGGGGTGTGGCTGCTCTGGCACGCGCACCGCCAGCACGGCTGGGACCAGCCCGGCATCCCGGTGACCGGCGTGTTGCTGCTGGTGTGCGCGCTGTTCCTGGCCTGGCTAGCCCTGCAGCACCCAGCCGCACCCGCTGTAACGCCGTCGCAGCCGAGCGTGCCGGTGCTGATCTGACAGGCGCCCGCCTGACAGTGGTGGCGTCCGCCTGCCGAGACGGCCGCGTAGCCACCCTCAAGCACCCGACCGGACGTGATCCTCCGGACGTCGTCTACCCCTGCTGCGCCACTGCTGTGTCGTCATGCTGGCCGCCGGCCAGGCGGTACCAGCCTCGCCCGGCTGGGCGCAGCCACGGACAGACCACCAGCTCGTACTCGGCGCTGCCCGCGGTGTAGCCCGCCGCCTGCAGCCGGCCGGCCAGCACCGCCCGAGCCTGGCTGTCCGCCGGGCTGGTGAAACAGCCGCGCAGCACCGCCTGGGCCCGGGCCAGCCGCACCGGCTGGCTTTGGTGTACCAGGCCGCCCTGCGGGTGCAGCCCCGGCTGGCAGCTGACCCACACCGCCAGCTGCCGGCCGGTCAACGCCGGCCGGCCCGGCCCGAGCCGGCGCAGCCCGAGCAGCAGCTCAGCGATCGGCAGTGCCCCGCACGCCTGCAGCTGGCAACGCACCGGCCCAACGATCTGCGAGGCGGCGTCTCGGCCCTGGACCAGCAGGCGACCGACGACGGCGACGTCCGATCCGGCCAGCCACCACGCCCCGTCCGCTGCCGGTTCCTGGCGCAGCACCAGCACTCCCCGCGAACGCACCTGCCGCAGCAACCCCGCCCAGCCGCCAGCCACCGCCGTCGGCACCGGCCCGGCCGGGAGCGCTGGGTGCAACGCCACCCCGAACAGCAGCATCAACGCCCGGACGGTCCGGGCGCACGCCCGCCCTTCCCCGAGCCCAGCCAGCACCAGCAGCCGGGCGCTGGCCTGGTCATCCATGGCCCGCAAGGCCGGCAGCATCCCCACCGCCCGGCGCAGCACCAGCGGCGCCCCGACTGCCCGAGCCAGCCGCCCGGCCCGGACCCGGACCCGCCGCCGCTGGGTTTCGGCCACGCCGGCCAGCCACTCCAGGCCGTCGTCCCCACCGTCTGGCGGTAGCAGCTGCAGGTCACGCTCCAAGGCCCGCTGCAGGTCCGGCCGCAACGGCGCCACCCGGGCCGCCACCAACGCGACCACTGCCTCCAAGGTTCCCGCCAGCGGCGGCCCGGTCGGCCGCGGCAACTCAGCCAACAACCCCGGCCACCCGAGCGGCAGCGGCCCCGGCAACCCGGTACCGCTGATCGCACCTGACCCCGTCACCCGTACACCCCCTTCCCCACACCATTGACCAGAGCACCGGTCCTGGTCCGGGCGGCAGGACCCGTCGGTGCCGGAAACGCACGGGAGGTGTCGGCCGTAGACGGCCATGGCTCCTTGCGCTGCACACTGGCGCAGCTCGGCAACCTGAGCCTCAGGCACGGCGATGCGACCCGCCGGGACATCAAGGGTGGGGTATGTAGGCCCCTGACCGGTGCTGTGGGTCGAGGCAGTGGGCTGGGGGGGTCAGCTACTCAACGCGACCAGGGCCTGTGCCCAGGTGAAGTACTTGTTCTTGCCCAGGTCCCCGCCGGTCTTGATGTTGAACGCCTTCTGCAGGAGCTCGCCGTCGGCGTCGATGACCCCGGCCAGGGCGCTGACCGGGGCCGCCAGGACCTCCTGGAGCGTCTTGTCCTCGTAGGCCTTGTCGAGGTACTTGGACAGGTCAGCGGATACGGCCACGGTGGGCTCCTGGGTCGGGACGGCTCTTACAGGTCTGTTCCGCACCACGCCATGCCGGCGCCGGCTCGGTGGGCGGCGGACTCGGTCCTGGCGGGCCGCCCGCTGCCGCCCGCCGCCGCCGTCGCAGATCAGGCCGATGTCCGGGACCCCGGCCATCGGCTATCTGCACTTACCGAGCAGAGCGGCGACAGGATGGCGCTGCCTTTCGTCGGCGACCCGACCTCAATCGGTCCCTTGCGGCTCAACGTGTGAGGAGAGCGCAGCGCACTTCGCCAAGCGTTCTACGTCGACGTCAACCCCGAGCTGGCGGAGGCGGCGCTGTGGCAGCTGACCCCCGACCCCCGGCCGGGCCCGCCGTCCTTGACGAGCAGGCCTGGGGCTCCGTCCGCCACACCTACGATCGGCGAGGCGGACGGTGCTCATCCGTACAACCCGACCTGGGTGGTGTGCCTCCACAGCGGCCGTTCGCCCTTCCTGCCGTCGCCCCAACGCTTCGCCGAGGTGACAGCCGCCGTCCGCTGACGCCGGTTGTGGCGGACGAAGAGGACCTCCCACCGTGGTCCCGGCCGATGTTGCCTACCCGACCGACTCGTGGCTGCTGGCCAAGGCGGCCCAAATCCAGCCGTGCAGCCGCAGGTCCGCGGAGAGCGGAACGACAGTGGTCGTCAGCCTGGGCACGCAGGAGTAGTTCAGCGCGGCCTACTTTCCACGACCACCCGGCCCTGTCGGAGGCCTCCGAGCTAGTCAACGTGATTTTAGATTCGCCCCTGGTCCGGGGTACGAACGGGGTACGAACTCACTGCGGATGACTCGTGTCAATCCTTGACTACCGCGGTGATCATCTTCTGTATCGTCGCAGGTCAGAGGCTACTTGTACTGCTCAGCGAGGCCGAGCACTAACCGGACATACCAGTCTGCATGGTTATAGCTGAAGATCGCGTCGTACAGCGCCTGGCCGCCCTGCCCGGCCCCGGCCCGGCACAGGTACAGCGCCGCGGAGGGCACGGCGTCGAAGGGGTTCATGATGTCGGCCTTGCCGTCACCGTCGCCGTCGACGCCGGCGAACGCCCACGTCGAGGGCAGGAACTGCATCGGGCCCAGGGCCCCGGCGCTGGAGGTCCCGGCGTTGCGCCCGTGGTTGCTCTCCACCTGCCCGATGGCGGCGAGCACCTTCCAGGACAGCCCGGGGCAGTAGTGCGCCGAGGCGATGTAGAGGTCGCGGTAGTTGCGCGGCTTGCCGGACACCGGCGGTGCCGTCTCCGCCACCTTGTACGGCGTGACGACGGCCGGGCGCAGCACCGTCAGGGAGACCGCCGGCCCGACGGCCGCCCGCACGTCGCTCTGCAGCGCCTGCAGGTCCCGACCCGGAGCGGCCACCAGCGCGCCGCCTCCGGGGGCGACGCCGAAGGAGGCCGCCACGGCGCGGTCCACCACGAGGTCGGCACTGGGGACGCCGAAGACCGCGACCGCCCCGAGTCGCTCGGGAACCGTCGTGGCGCCCGCAACCGGGATCGTCCCGCCCAGGGGCAGCTTGCGGCTGCGGGACAGCGCGTACGTCGACACCAGCTCGCCCCGCGCCACGGCCTGCCAGAGCAGATCAGAGCTTGCGGTCTCGCGCGGCGTGAAGGCCCGGAACTGCGACGGGTCCACCCCGACCACGTGCACCGGCCGGCCGGTGACCCGCACCACACCGGTGTCCAGTACCGCGAGATCCTGCAGACCCTTGACCGCGTGCAATGCCTGCAGCTGACTGCCGGTAAGCGGGCTCTGCACGGCGAGCAGCAGGTCGGGAGTCCGCAGGGCGCCGAGCGGTGCGACGGGCAGCGGCGGCTGGGCGGTGGGCCGCACGCCGGCCGGAAGCGTCGAGGTGGTCGGCGGCGTCGTGGGCGGCGTCGTGGCCGCGGCGCTGCGCGGCACGGCAGCCGGCCGGTCGGCCGGGGCTCCTGCCACCGGCCGCACCGATGCGCTCGGGACGGCGTCCGGGCGTTGCACGACCGCGCTGGCCAGGCCGGCCACAGCCACGAGCGCCAGCGCCCCTCCGATGAGGTGGGCAGGTGGCGTACGGCGGGCGACGCGCGTCACGTGGAGGTACTTGCCCCATCTGGTAGTCATCGGACCGTGGAGAGCCTGCGGATCGCGAACTGCTCCGGCTTCTACGGCGACCGGCTGTCGGCGCTGTCCGAGGTGCTCAACGACGGACCGGTGCAGGTGGTGACGGGCGACTACCTGGCTGAGCTCACGATGCTCATCCTCCACCGCTCCCGTGTGAAGGATCCCACACGCGGCTACGCCACGACGTTCCTTCGACAACTCGAGGGCGTGCTCGGCACGATCGCCGACCAGGGCACCCAGGTGGTGGTGAACGCCGGCGGCCTGGCCCCGGCCTCCTGCGCCGACGCGGTCCGGGCCCTGGCCGACCGGCTGGGCATCCCCGTGCCGGTGTCCCACGTGGAGGGCGATGACCTGCTGCCGCACGTGCACGAGCTGGACCTGCCGCACCTGGACACGGGGGCAGCTCTGGGCAGCCGGACCGTCTCGACCGCCAACGCCTACCTCGGCGCGTGGGGCATCGCCACCGCCCTCCAGGCCGGCGCGCAGGTGGTGGTGACCGGGCGGGTCACCGACGCCTCGCTCGTCGTCGGCCCGGCCGCCGCGCACTTCGCCTGGGAGCGCGACGACTGGGACGCCTTGGCCGGGGCGGTCGCGGCCGGTCACCTCCTCGAGTGCGGGACGCAGACGACCGGCGGCAACTACAGCTTCGTGCACGAGGAGGTGGCGCAACCGCTGCGCATGGGGTTCCCGATCGCCGAGCTGGCCGCCGACGGCTCCTCGGTGATCACCAAGCACCCGGGCACCGGCGGCGCGGTGACCATCGGCACGGTCACGGCCCAGCTGCTGTACGAGGTGGCCGGCCCTGCCTATGCCGGCCCCGACGTCGTGGCGGACTTCTCCTTATACGGCTCGAGCAGCAGGCCCCGGACCGGGTGCGGGTGTCCGGCACCCGCGGCTCGCCGCCCAGCGGTCGGCTCAAGGTCGCCCTGACCATGCTCGGCGGCTACCGCAACCGCATGGAGTTCGTGCTGACCGGCCTGGACATCCAGGCCAAGGCCGACCTGGCGCTGGCCGGGCTGCGCGACGCACTCCCCGCCGAGCCGGACGTCTTCGAGCACCACCTCGTGCGCCTGGACCGCGCCGACGCCCCCACCAACGAGCAGGCCGCCGCCCTCCTGCGGGTGACGGTGAAGGACAGCGACCCGGCGAAGGTCGGCCGGGCCTTCAGCGGCGCCGCGGTCGAGCTCGCGCTCGCCAGCTACCCCGGCTTCACGCTCACCTCCCAGCCCGGCGACGCCACCCCCTACGGCGTCCACTGGCCCTCGCTGGTGCCGGCGCGGGAGGTCGAGCACGTGGTCGTGCACCCCGACGGCCGACGCGAGGTCGTCCCCCACACACCCGGTGGTGGTCGCGGGCCGCAGGGCAGCCCCCCAGAGCGGAGCCGCGGGCCGCTCCTTGACCGCGCGGGCCCGGAGCCGGGTGGCGCCGCTGCCGACCGGCCGACGCAGCGGGTGCCGCTCGGCCGGGTCGTCGGCGCCCGGTCCGGCGACAAGGGCGGCAACGCCAACGTCGGCTTCTGGGCCCGCACGGACGAGGCGGCCGCCTGGCTGCTCGGCTGGCTCGACGAGGCCGCCTTCCGCTTGCTGCTGCCCGAGGCCGACGGACTTGCCGTGCAGGTGCACCCCTTCGTCAACCTGCGAGCGGTCAACGTCGTCGTCGTCGGACTGCTCGGCGAGGGCGTCGCGGCCGGCACCCGCTTCGACCCGCAGGCCAAGGGCCTCGGCGAGTACCTGCGGTCGCGCTGCGTGGACGTGCCCACGACGCTGCTGGCATGACCGCCGCCGACACGACGGATCGTGGCCCGACCACGCCCGTCCCGCCGGATGCCGGCCTGACAGCTGCGGTGTCGCCTCCGAGCGACCTGCACTCCCGCGTCTGGGACGTCGTCGTGGTCGGGGCCGGGCCGGCTGGTGCGGCCGCTGCCCGGGCCGCTGCGCTGGCCGGCGCGCGGACCCTGCTGGTCGAGCGCGAGCAGCTGCCCCGCTACAAGCGCTGCGGCGGTGGCCTCATCGGACCGTCGCAGGCCGCCCTGCACGAGGCGGGTCTGGACGTAAGCGCATTGTCGCGCGACCTGGTCGGGCGCATCACCTTCACCAGCAGCGGCCGGCACCGGTTCACGCGGGCGGCTCCGGCCTTCCTGCCGATGGTGCTGCGCTCGGAGCTGGACGCAGCCCTGGTGGACGTGGCGGTCGCCGCGGGCGCCGAGCTGCGCACGGGAATGACGGTCACGGGATACGCCGAGTCCGAGGGGGAGGTCGTGCTCACCACCCGCAGCGGGCAGCTCCGGGCCAAGGCGGTCGTCGGCGCCGACGGCTCGCAGGGGCGGGCGGCGGCGTACGTCGGGGTGGTGTGCGACCAGGTCGACCTCGGACTGGAGGCCGAGCTGCCGACCCCGCCGGGCAGCGACTGGGACGGCCACGTGCTGCTGGACTGGGGGCCGGTGCCCGGCTCCTACGGCTGGGTGTTCCCCAAGGGCGACACCCTGACGGTCGGGGTGAT